>Ga0209388_1000025_pt1 | contig 24520 bp, 21 predicted proteins | sample Rivendell_Oct201_7_FD_188348 | JGI IMG/M metagenome (GOLD analysis project Ga0209388, IMG submission 188348) | Vadose zone soil and rhizosphere microbial communities from the Eel River Critical Zone Observatory, Northern California to study diel... | ecosystem: Environmental > Terrestrial > Soil...
CTCGCGGATGGCCTCGTCCACCTGGCGCTGCTGCTCGCGCGAGAGCAGGGGCTTGCCCTCCGCGAGGACCGTCTCCATGGCCCGCTCGCAGCCGGCGCGGCTGAAGATGAAGTAGATCGCGGGCAGCCACCCGCGGCTCTCCAGCTCGTCGAGCATCACGGTGGGATCCACCACCCGCCGCGTGTACCAGCGCCCGCGGTCGTTGTAGCCACCCTCGCGCTCCTCGCCGAGGAGACGCACCTTGCCCTGGCGGACCGCGTCGTAGGTGTGGATCTCTCCCGAGAGGTCGGCGACCAGGTACTGCAGCGGCACCGGTCGATGCGGGTGGGTGATCGGCACGATGGGCCGGTGCACGAGGCCGATCCAGTCCGCGATCTCGTTGACGTTGCGCACCGTCGCGGAGAGCGCGACCAGCGCCACGTCCTTCGGGCAGTTGACGATGATCTCCTCCCACACCGTTCCCCGCCCCTCGTCGCCCATGTAGTGGCACTCGTCGAGCACCACCGTGTCGAGCCCCGGGAGCCCGCCGGAGTAGAACATGTTGCGGAGGATCTCGGTGGTCATGACCACCACCGGAGCCCGCGTGTTCACCTTCACGTCGCCGGTGAGGATGCCGACGTTCTCCGCGCCCCACTGCCGCACGAAGTCGGCGTACTTCTGGTTGGAGAGCGCCTTGAGCGGCGTGGTGTAGGCGATGCGGCGCCCGCGGTGCAGCGCGGCGTGGATCGCGAACTCGGCGACCAGGGTCTTGCCGGAGCCGGTCGGCGCCGAGACGATCACCGACTTGCCGTCGAGGATGGCGGAGATGGCGCGGAGCTGGAAATCGTCGAGCGGAAACGGGTAGCGGGCCTCGAACGACTGGAGCAGTTCCTCGGCCACGGCCGCGGCACCTCCCTTGCCCGCGCCCTCACGGTACCACGGCCTTGCGTGGCCGCGAAGCCCCGCGTAGGCTCTGGGGCCATGAAGCTCACCGGCAAGGTCGCCCTCATCACCAACGTGAGCCACTTCATGGGGCCCGCCATCACCGAGGAGTTCTGCCGCGAGGGCGCCTCGGTGGCGCTGCACGACCGCGAGCCGGCCCTGATCAAGCCGTTCGCGACCATCGCGGAGCGGCTCGGGCGCGACGTGCTCGCGCTCGGCGGTGACCTCAGCCGCTCCGCGGAGGCGGAGCGCGCGGTGGAGGCGGTGGTGGCGCGCTTCGGGCGCCTCGACATCCTGGTGAACAACAACGCGCACCCGCCCTCCGGGAGCCCGGTCGAGGAGATCACCGACGCGGCCTGGCGCGAGATGCAGTCCCGCCTGCTCGACGAGCCGTTCTTCTGCCTGCGGGCCGCGCTGCGGGTGATGCGGCCGGCCGGGCGCGGCAAGATCATCAACATGTCCTCCGCGGCCGCGTTCCCCGGCCTGCCCAACTACGCGGCCTACACCGCGGCCCGCGCCGGCGTGAACGGGCTCACCAAGGCGGTCGGCCGCGAGGTGGCGAAGGACGGCATCCAGGTGAACGCGATCGCGCAGAACTACGTCGAGAACCCGACCTACTTCCCGCCCGCGCTCGTCGCGGATCCGGTCAAGCGGGAGCGCATGGTCCGGAACATCCCGGCCGGGCGGCTCGCCCGCAGCGAGGAGTCCGCCCGGCTCGCGGTCTACCTGGCCTCGGAGGACGCCGACTTCTTCGTGGGCCAGGTCATCCCCTTCGCGGGCGGCTGGGTGACCCCGTGATCGTCTATCACGTGGCGATCGAGACCGCGGGCGACTACGTGGCCCGGCGCGAGCCGCACCGGCGCGTGCACCTCGACCGGCTCATGGCCCTGCGCGGCCAGGGCCTCATCATCGGGGGCGGGCCCTCGCCCGACGGGCGCGGCGCCGACATCTTCTACCGCGTCCAGCAGCCCGACGACCTCCGGGGGCTCGTGGAGACGGACCCCTACTTCACGGGCGGCGCGTGGTCCGGCTACCGGTCGCGGAGCTTCGCCCAGTTCCTCGAGCCCTGGGAGCTGCCCCCGCTAGTGACCGACGGCTCCCGCCCGGTCACCATCGCGGAGGGCGTCGCGCCCGACGTGGAGATGGCCTCCTTCGCCCTGATCGAGGCGCGCGGCGCCGGCCGGATGGCCTTCGGCGGCTTCTTCCCGGGCGGCGAGACCCTCGCGGTCATGCGCGCCCCGGACGCGGACAAGGCGCTCGAGGAGCTGCGCGCCAGCGGCTTCTGGGAGGAGGGCTCGCTGCGCGGGCGCCCCCTCCTGCACGTGCTCTAAACCGCCCCGCCCGCCCTCCTGCCGGCCCGTCGGGCCCCACCCGGCGCTCGCCGTTTTTCCCGGTTGACAGCATCCTTTGTGTTTAGGTATACCTAATCCGCTGGCTATCACCACCCTAAAGGTGAACGGAAAGCGGCCCGAATGAACAGGTCCTCGCTCGGCTTCCGGAAGGCCCGCCCGTGATCCTCTGTCTCTGCCGTGGCGTCTCCGATCACACCGTCCACGCCGTCATCTCCGCGGGCGCCCGCTCCGTGGACGAGATCGAGCGCGGCTGCGGCGCGGGGGGCGACTGCGGGGCCTGCAGCGAGGCGCTCGAATGCCTGGTCGAGCGCGTCCGTGAGAGGCACTATAGTGGCGCGACGGCGGCCCACTAACGTCCTCACGGAGGCGAGCCATGAAGGGACACGACCAGGTGGTGACCTTGCTCAACGAGATCCTCACCGCGGAGCTGACCGCCATCAACCAGTACTTCATCCACGCGCGCATGTGCGAGAACTGGGGCTACAAGCGCCTGTGGAAGAAGGTTCGCGAGGAGTCGATCGGTGAGATGCGCCACGCCGACCGGCTGATCGAGCGCGTCCTCTACCTCGAGGGCGTGCCCAACGTGCAGCGGCTCGGCAAGGTGAACGTGGGCCAGACCGTCCCCGAGCAACTCCGGCTCGACCTCGAGCTGGAGCGGAGCGCGGTGGCCGCGCTCAACGCGGGGGTGGAGCTCTGCCGGGGCGCGGGCGACAACGGCAGCCGCGACCTGCTGGAGGACATCCTCAAGTCGGAAGAGGGGCACATCGACTGGATCGAGGAGCAGATGGAGCTGATCAAGCAGGTGGGCGAGGCCCACTACCTCGCCCAGCAGATCAAGGAAGAGGACGCGTGATCGACGACGCCGGCGAGGCGGCCGCCGCCCGCGAGGTGACCACCGGCCCCGCCGTGCGCATCGTGAGCACCGAGCTCTTCCGGGGCCGGCGCGAGATCGTCATCGTCCACCGGGGCCAGGAGTACCGGCTCCACATCACCAAGGCCGACAAGCTCATCCTGACCAAGTAGCCACCGCGAGGGATTCGTGTCACAGATCGGAACGCTCGTCCAGACACTCGCCAATGGTGGCCCCGTCATGATTCCCCTGCTCGCCTGCTCGATCGTGGCCCTGGCCGTGGTCGTGGAGCGCCTCGCCTTCTGGTGGCGCCAGGGCGACCCGGGCTCCGCCTGCGCGCGCTCGAGCTGGCCGAGCGCGGCAAGCTCGACGAGGCCCTCGCGGTGGCCCGTCGCGCGCCGGGCGCACCCGCTCGAATGATCGCGGCCGGGCTCGCGGAGCGGCCGGGGACCGCCACCGCGGCGATGGAGGCCGCGGCCCAGGCCGGGGTCGGCAAGCTCGCGATCGCGGTCTCGCCGCGGGAGGCACAGCGCTGACCGCGGGCCGGGCCCTCGCGCTCGTCTTCCTGCTGGTGGGCGTGGCCGCGTCCCCCACCGCGGCGGACGAGCCCGACCCCTTCGCGCCCATCCTGCACGCCCTCGACTACCTGGCGGTCGACTACCCGGGCGCGGTCAAGGACGGCAAGGTCCTGGACCAGGGCGAGTACGCCGAGCAGGTCGAGTTCGCCACCTCGGTGCGCGGCATGATCGCCGGCCTCCCGGCCCGCCCCGAGCGCGCCGCGCTCGAGGCGACCGCGGCCGGCCTCCTCGGCGCGATCCGCGACAAGCGCCCCGGCGAGGAGGTCGCGGCGATCTCGGGCGATCTCCGCCGCCGCATCATCGATCTCTACGACGTGCGCGTGACCCCGCGGCAGGTCCCCGACCTCGCGCCCGCCGCCACTGACTTCACCACCCACTGCGCGGTCTGCCACGGCGCGACCGGCCGCGGCGACGGGCCCGCCGCCAAGGGCCTGACCCCGCCGCCCGCCGATCTCACCGACGCGGCCCGCATGGGCGAGCATAGCCTCTTCGGCCTCTACAACACGATCACCCTCGGCATCAAGGGCACCGCCATGACCGGCTTCGCGCCCCTCGGCGAGGCCCAGCGCTGGGCGCTGGCCTTCTACGTGAGCACGCTCGCCACGCCCCCGGCCGAACGGGAGCGCGGCGCGCAGCTGTGGAAGAGCGGCGCCGGACGGGGCGAGCTGCGCGATCTGCGATCGCTGGTCATGGCCACCCCGAAGGAGGTGGCCGCTCGCGCGGGCGGCGACGGGGTCGCGGTGCTCGCCTATCTGCGCGGCGACCCGGGCGCGCTCGCGGCGGTCCGCGAGTCCCCCCTCGACCTGAGCGCGCGCCTCCTCGGGGAGAGCCTCGCCGCGTATCGGCAGGGCGACGCGGCGCGCGCGCACCAGCTCGCGGTCACGAGCTACCTCGAGGGCTTCGAGCTGGTGGAGACGCAGTTGAGCGCGGTGGACGACGGGCTCAAGAGCCGGATCGAGGCGGAGATGCTCCGCTACCGCACCCTGATCCAGTCCCGCGCCCCGCGAGACGCGGTCGAGGCCGAGGCGCGCACCATCCTCGCCCTGCTCGAGACGACGCGACAGCGGCTCGACGCGGCGCGGCTCTCGCCGGCCACCACGTTCAGCAGCGCGCTCGTCATCCTGCTGCGGGAGGGCCTCGAGGCCATCCTGGTGCTGGCCGCTCTCGTCGCGATGCTGATCAAGTCGGGGCGGCGCGAGGCGCTGCGCTACGTGCACGCGGGCTGGATCGCCGCGCTGACCCTGGGCGCGGCCACCTGGGTCGCCGCCTCCTACGTGGTCACGCTGAGCGGGGCGAGCCGCGAGGTCACCGAGGGCGTCACCGCGCTGATCGCGGCGGGCATGCTCCTCTACGTGGGCTTCTGGATGCATCGCCACGCCCACGCGGCGCGCTGGAAGAGCTTCATCGAGACGCGGGTGCAGGCCGCGCTGTCCGGACGCACCCGCTGGGCGCTGGCGTCGATCGCGTTCCTCGCGGTCTACCGCGAGGCCTTCGAGACCGTGCTCTTCTACCAGGCGCTCTGGATCGAGGCCGGTCCGTCGGGCCACGTGGCGGTCGCGGGCGGCTTCGCGGCGGCCGCGGCGGGGCTCGTGCTGCTGGCCTGGCTGATCCTCAAGATGGGGCTGCGCCTGCCGGTCGGCTGGTTCTTCGGCGTGGGCTCGGCGCTGATGGCCCTGCTCGCGGTGGTGCTGGCCGGCAAGGGCATCGCCGCGCTCCAGCACGCGGGCCGGCTGCCCGTCGAGCCGCTCGACCTGCCCACCATCCCGTCGCTCGGCGTGTATCCGACGTGGCAGGGCGTGCTCACCCAGCTCGCGCTGGTCCTGCTGATCCTCACCGCCTTCACCTACTCCCGGCGCCACCCGCGGCATGCCGCCTGAGGTCCAGGCGCTCCTCTTCGACACCTACGGCACCGTGGTCGACTGGCGGAGCGGGGTGCTCGAGGCGCTGGTGGCCCTGGGCCGCGCACGCGGGCTCTCGATCGCGTGTGAGCAGCTCCTGGCCGACTGGGACCCGCGGCCCATCATGGATCGCGTGAACGCGGACGAGGTCCCCTGGATGACGATGGAGGACGTCCATCGGCAGGCCCTGGGCGAGTCGCTGGCCCGCCACGGCATCACCGGGCTCACCGAGCGGGAGATCGAGCGCCTGGTCCAGGCCCGGTGGCGCCTCGCGCCCTGGCCCGACGCGGTCCGCGGGCTCACGCGCCTGAAGCAGCGCTACGTGATCAGCCCGCTCTCCAACGCGAGCTTCACCGGCATGGTGCGGCTGGCGAAGTTCGCGGGGCTCCCCTGGGACTGCGTGATCACGGCCGAGAACGCGCGGCGCTACAAGCCGCACCCGGAGGCCTATCGCACCGCGGTAGCATTGCTCGGGTGGCGGCCGGACCAGGTGATGCTGGTCGCCGCGCACAACTACGATCTGCGCGCGGCGCAGGGCGAGGGGCTGCGCACCGCGTTCGTGCCGCGGCCGCGCGAGTACGGCCCCGGGCAGACGACCGATCTCGCGCCGGAGGGAAGCTGGGACGTGGTGGCGAGGGACTTCGTCGACCTGGCGGAGAAGCTGGGGGCGGCGGGATAACTCACGGTTGACCCACCCGCCCCTCACCCTGCCCTCTCCCCTGAGGGGAGAGGGTTATAGGGAGGAAGGGCTCTTCTACTGGGCGTCGGCGATGGCCTTGACGCCGCCTGGGTTGTCGAGCGAGGAGAGGTCGCCCGGGTCGCGGCCGAGGTAGGTCGCGCGCACCACGCGGCGCATGATCTTGGCGCTGCGGGTCTTGGGCAGCTCGCGCGCGAAGAGCACGCGCTCCGGCCGGATCGCCTTGCCCATCGAGCGCACGACCTCCGCCACCAACTCGGCGCGGAGCGGCTCCGACGGCGCGAAGCCGGGGCGCAGCACCGCGAAGCAGACCACCGTCTCCCCCTTGATCTCGTGCGGCACGCCGACCGCGGCCGCCTCCGCGACCGCCGGGTGGCCCACCAGCACCGACTCCACCTCCGCGGGCCCCACGCGCTTGCCCGCGATCTTCAGCGTGTCGTCGGAGCGGCCCTGGATGAACCAGAAGCCGTCCGGATCCACGTAGGCCCAGTCGCCGTGCACCCACACCCCCGGCCAGCGCGACCAGTAGGTCTCGAGGTAGCGCTCCGGATCCTTCCAGAAACCCGCGGTCATGCCGGGCCACGGCCGGGTGAGGACCAGCTCGCCCACCTGGCCGCGCACCGCCCGGCCGTCGTCGTCGTACACGTCGGCGGCCATGCCCGGGATGGGGCCGGCGAACGAGCAGGGCTTGATCGGCGCGATCGGGAAGCACGACAGGATGCCGCCCGAGATCTCGGTGCCGCCGGTGTAGTTGATGATCGGCAGCCTCCCCTTCCCCGCGGTCTCGAAGAGCCAGCGATACGGCTCCGGGTTCCACGGCTCGCCGGTGGAGGCCATGAGCTTGAGCGACGAGAGATCGTGGCGCGTCACCCACTCGGCGCCGTGGGGCATCAGCGCGCGCACCGCGGTCGGCGAGATGCCGAGCACGGTCACTCGGTGCCGCTCGAGCACCGACCAGAGTCGATCGGGCTTCGGGTAGTCGGGCGTGCCCTCGAAGAGCACCGCGGTCCCGCCGGTCAGGAGCGCGCCGCCGATCAGCATCGGCCCCATGAGCCAGCCGAGATCGGTGACCCAGAAGAGCCGGTCGCTCTCGCCGAGATCGAAGAGATACGCGAAGTCGTGCGCGTTCTTGATCGAGAAGCCGCCGTGGGTGAGCACGGTGCCCTTGGGCCGCCCGGTGGTGCCCGAGGTGTAGATGATGAGGCACGGGTGATCGGCCTCCACCGGCAGGGCCGGGCACTCGGCCGACTCCGCCGCGACCAGGTCGTGCCACCAGAGGTCGCGCCCGTCCTTCCACGGCACCTCCGCCCCGCTCCGCCGGTGCACGATGACGTGCTCCACGCTCGGGCAGGCGGACACCGCCTCGTCGGCGGTGCGCTTGAGCGGGATCGGCTGGCCGCGCCGCGCGAACGTGTCCGCGGTGATCAGGAGGCGCGCCCCGCAGCCGTCGAGCCGCGAGGCCACCGCCTGCGCGCCGTAGCCGGAGAAGCACGGGGTGTAGGCGGCGCCGATGCGCACCACCGCGAGCGTCGCGATCACCGCCTCCGCGCACATCGGCAGCAGGATGCCGACGGTGTCACCCGGCCGGATGCCGAGGCGCTTGAGCGCGTTGGCGAGCCGGCCCACCTCCGCGGCCAGCTCGCGATAGCTGAGCGTGCGGACCGTCCCGTCCTCGGCCTCCGCGATCACCGCGAGCTTGTCCCCGCGCCCGGCCGCGATGTGGCGATCCACCGAGTTGTCGGCCAGGTTCAGGCGGCCGCCCTCGAACCAGCGGGGCCACTCGATGCCCTTCGAGGTGTCGAGCACGCGGCGGTAGGGCGTGAACCAGTGGAAGGCCAGGTCGCGCGAGACCGCGTCCCAGTACCACTCCGGGTCCGCCATCGAGCGCCGCTGCAGGTCGGCGAGCGTAGCGAGCCCGTGCGCGGCCATGAAGCGGCCCATGCGGGTGCGCGCCGCCGCCTCAGGATCGGGTCGCCAGATGATCTCGTCGGTCGCCATCGCGCCTCAGGCCTCCAGGTCGGCCAGCGCCGACTCCTCGATGGCCCGCCACCCGGCCAGCGGCTCGAGCCACTCGACCTGGCGCGCGGTGAAGGGCGGGCTCGCGGAGCCGCGCGGCTCGAGCCACCGCTTGAGGTACAGCCCGGCCGAGAGCAGCTTCCGGAAGCCGTGCCCCTGCTCGCGCAGCGCCTGGCCCTCGGCTAGGAGCAGCGAGCCGGCCAGCAGGTGGTAGAGCGTGTCGGCCACCGGCCGCGCGGCGAGCTCCCCCTCCGCGGAGGGCCGCGCGGCCCAGCCCGCGGTCTGGCGCGCGACCGCCTCCAGCGTCGCGCGGGCCAGGTCCACCAGCGGCTTGGCCGCCGGCTCCGCGACGCGTCCGAGGCGCTCGCTGATGAACGCGGCCAGCGCCTCGAGCCCGCGGTCCTTCCGGATCGCGCGCTGGACGTCGAGCGCCACCACGTTGGCCGAGCCCTCCCAGATCGCGCCCAGGTAGGCGTCGCGCAGCAGCCGCGGGTTGACCCACTCCTCGACGTAGCCGTTGCCGCCACGCACGTTCATCGCCTCCGCGGTCACGTCGCGCGCGCGGAGGGTGATCCAGTACTTGGCGAGCGGGGTCCACACCCGCGCGAGCGCACGCGCCTCCGCGCTTCCCCCGTCGCGGCGGTCGAGCAGCGCGGCGCCGTTCATGATGACCGAGGCGGCGGCCTCCGCGTCGAGCAGCATCGAGAGAAGGTTGCTGCGCAGGAGCGGCAGCTCGATCAGTGGGTGCCCGAAGGCGATCCGCTGCCGCGCGTGGACGAGCGCCTCGAACAGCCCGCGCCGCATGAGCCCGGCCGCCCGCATCGCGTTCGACAGCCGCGAGCCGTTCACCATCTCCATCATCTGCTTGAAGCCGGCGCCCGCATCGCCCACCACCCAGGCCCGCGCTCCGGCGTAGGTGACCTCGCCGGTGGCCATCGAGCGCGAGCCGAGCTTGTCCTTCAGCCGGTTGATCGTCCACGCGTTCTTGCTGCCGTCGGGCAGGTGCTTGGGGACGAGGAACATCGCGAGCCCGCGCGTGCCCGCGGGCGCCCCGTCGGGCCGGGCGAGGGTCAGGGCCAGCTCCGCGTTGGCCACCGAGGTGAACCACTTGTCGCCCCAGAGCCGCCACTGCCCGTCCGCGTCGCGCCGGGCCACCGTGGTGGAGGCGCCGACGTCGGAGCCGCCGGTGCGCTCGGTCATCCACTGGGTGCCCTGCCAGAGCGCGGCCGGATCGGTGGCGGTGAGGTGCGGCAGGTAGCGCGCCTTGAGCTCCTCGCTGCCGAAGGCCCCCAGCATGCGCGCGCAGGAGTCGGTCATGTTGACCGGGCAGAGCAGGCCGAACTCGCTCTGCGCGAACAGGTACGAGAGCGCGTACTTCACGACCTGCGGCGCGCGGTCGGGGAAGCCCAGCACGCCCGGCCGGTGGGCCATCGCGGCGAGCCCGAAGCGGCCGAACGCGATCTCCTCCATCCGGCGATACGCGGGATGCTTCACGACCTCGTCCACCCGGCGGCCCTGCGCGTCGAACTGGCGCAGCACCGGCGGGTTGCGGTCGGCTTCCGCGGCCAGCGCGTCCAGCTCCCCCCCGGCGATCTCCCCCAGCGCGGTCAGGTGCGGGCGGGCCCGCTCGAAGACCTCGGGATCCATCACCGATCGGCAGAGAAGCTGGAAGCTGCGATCCTCGAGGTAGAAATTGAGGCCGCGGGTGGTCGGCATCGCGTCCTGCGCGGGCAGGATCGGCGCGGACGGTGTCGTCATCGGGCACGAGTCTATCGCGTGCCGACGGTATCCTGCAACGACCGCCCCTCCTGACCGCTCCGGCGGTGTCGCCGGCTCCCGGTCAGGTCAGACCTCCGCGGCCGCCCCGCGGGCTCCGGAGCGGCCGCGCCAACCGCCTCAGACCTTCCGACGCCGACCCGCGTAGATCTCCTGCATCTCCTTCTCGGCCCAGGCGATCGCCTGGTCGGCGCTCATCTTGCCGGTCGCGTGCTGCGCGAACATGTCCGGGATGATGTAGAGGTCGAGGACCTGCTGGGAGGCCGCGGTGGTCGGGCCCGGCCACGAGGGCGGGACCGTCACCTTGGCGATCTCGGGAATGAACCGGTACTGCTTGTCGCTCTTGTACACCGGGTGCTTGGTCAGGTTCGCCAGGAACGGCATGTTGAACCCGTGCCCGGCTTCCACCCACTTGGCCTGGTTCTCGGGCTGGAAGTGATAGCGCAGGAAGTCCTTGGCCAGCTCCACGTTCTTCGAGAAATTCCAGATGCCGACGCACCAGTAGCCGGTCGTCGTTCTCCGGTCGACCGGGCCCTTCGGGGTGTTGACGTGGTCGATGACTTCCGCGATCTCCCGCGCCTTGCCCGGAATCGTGACCTTGTCCTTCTTGGCCGACTCGTAGGCGCTGATCGGGTTGTGGATGGCGATGCACTTGCCCGCGTTGAGACACCGGTTGTTGCTCGCGTCGTCCCACGCGATCACCTCCGGGTCCATGGCCTCGGTGTAGAGCCGCTTGACGTAGTCCAGGGCCTGGCGGGTCTGCTTCGAGTTGATGGTGATCGTGGTGCCGTCCTTGCCCACGTACGAGCCGCCGTACGACCACAGGATCGAGAGCAGGGTGACGTTGGCGTCGCCGGTGTGCCCGATCGCGATGCCGAGCGGGTGCCCGATGGCCTTCCCCTTCTTCCCGACCCGCAGCCAGTCCTCCCAGGTGTCGGGGTTCTTCTCGCCGATCTGCTCCAGCAGATCGGTGCGCACCGCCATCGGGAAGGGTGGCATCCACCACGGGAGCAGCTTCCACTTGCCGCGGATGAGGTAGTCGTTCTCGTTCAGCCATCCGCCGTTCTTGGGCGCCACGTCGGCGGCGACGTCGTTCAGGTCCACCAGGTGGTCGAAGTAGAGATCGGCGTCACCGAGGCCGGCGCCGAGGGCGGTGAGGTCGTGGCCCGACCGCGCCTGAACCTCGGACGCCTTCTTGGTCACGAGCTGCAGGTGGGCGATGATGTCGAGCCGCACCTTCACCTTGTTCTTGGCCCCCCACTCGTCGAGCTGCCGCTTCAGCTCCTTGTCGGTGTCGGGCACGAAGCTGGCGATGGTGAGGAAGGTGAGCTCCTTGGTCTGGGCGACCGCGGGCGCGCGGCCTGCGGCGAGGATGCCGCCGAGGCCGGCGGCGCCGCCCGCCGCTGCGCCGAGGAACTGGCGGCGGCTCACGCGACGTGAAACCGGGGTGGACGCAGGGCTGGGTTTCGCCATGATGCTCCTCCTCACTTGACGGCTCCCGCCGTCAGGCCCGACACGTAGTAGTCCAGGAAGAAGACGTAGGCGATCACGATCGGGAACGAGCCGATGCAGGCGCCCGCCATCAGCCCGCCCCAGTAGTAGATGTCTCCCCGGATGAGCTCGGAGAAGACTCCCACCGTCAGCGTCTTCAGCTCGGCGGGCGACACGAAGACCAGGGCGTACAGGAACTCGTTCCAGGACAGGGTGAAGGCGAACAGGGCCGCGCAGATCACGCCGGGCACCGCCACCGGCAGCAGGATCCGGATCAGGGTCTGCAGGCGGTTGCACCCGTCGAGCATCGCGCACTCCTCGATCTCCTTCGGCACCGTCCGGAAGTAGCCCATGAGGAGCCAGGTACAGAACGGGACGAGGAAGGTCGGATAGGTGACGACGAGCGACCACAGACTATCGGACAGGCCGAGGCGGTTCACCACCGTGCTCAGGGGGAGGAACAGCAGCGACGGCGGCACCAGGTAGGTGATGAAGATGGCCACCCCGAAGGATTCCGCGCCGGGAAACTTGAGGCGCGCGAGCGGGTAGGCGGCGAGCACGCCGAGCACCACCGAGATCGCGCTGGCCGCGACGCTGACCATCAGGCTGTTCACGAACCAGCTCCAGAAGAAGGTGTCATTCGACAGCAGCTGGTAGTGCCCGAAGGTGACGCCGCGCCCGATCCAGAACGGGACGGAGTTGACGTCGTAGAGCTCGGCGTTCGTCTTGAAGGACGTGACGAACATGAAGTAGAGGGGGAACAGCGCGAAGAGCACGAACGGCAGGGTGGGCATGTAGAGCGTGAACACCGGCCGGCTGCGCCGTAGCCAGCGCGGCGCGCTACTCATAGGTCGTCGACTTGCGGACCACCCGGAGCTGGACGAAGACCACCGCCAACAAGATCGGGAAGAGGAACAGCGACACCGCGGCTCCCTGCCCGATCTGCCCGCTTTGTAACCCGAGTGCGAACGAGTAGGTGGCGAAGAGGTGCGTCATGTTCATCGGCCCGCCCTTGGTCAGGACGTAGACGATGTTGAAGTCGGCCAGCGTGAAGATCGTCGAGAAGAGGATCACCACCGCCAGCACCGGCTTGACCAGCGGCACCGTGACGTGCCAGAAGCGCCCGATGGGGCCGGCCCCGTCCGACTCGGCCGCCTCGTACAGCTCCCGCGGGATGGCCACCAGCCCGGCGAGGAGGGTGATCGCGAAGAACGGCAGGCCCCGCCACGTGTTCACGAGGATCACCGAGAACATCGCGAGGTACGGATCCGGCAGCCAGGGAATGTCGTGATTCACCACGTGCAGGGCCCGGAGGGTCCAGTTCACCACGCTGTAGAGCGGCTCGAACATCCACCACCAGACCAGGGTGCTGAGCGCGGTCGGCACGATGAACGGAAGCAGCACCGCCCCGCGGACGAGGCGCTTGAATCGCGTGATCCGGAAGAGCAGCAGCGCGAGCACCATCCCGAAGACCGTCTTGAGCCCCAGCGCGAGCGCGGTGAACACGATCGAGTTCTGCAGGGTCTGGAGAAAGATCGAGCTCGTGAGGAGTCGCTGGAAGTTGTCGAGACCGATGAAGCCGCCCGCGTCGCCCACCCGGGCGTCGCTCAGGCTGAACCAGACCGAGAGCGCAAAGGGGTAGGCGACCAGGAAGAGCAGGAGGAAGAACGCGGGGGCGACGAACGTGTAGGCCACCGACGCGTCGCTGACCAGCACGTCGGACAGCGTCCGAGCGTGGCCGTCGCCACGCGGGACGACCTTTGCCACGTCCCCGTCGAGCGTCTTGAACTCCACGACGCGCTCCACCAAGGAGGCGGCCACTCCGCCGTCTCCCGTCGGGACACTGAGGTCCGCGGTCGGACGGGGCGCCCGCTGCGCCTCCCCGAGTCCGGGCACCAACCGAGGGTACGAAGGTAGTGTGGGCCCGCACGAGTGTCAAGCCACTTCGGGGTCCGCCCGGTTGGGCGTCGACGTCTATCGCGAACTGCGCGTCTGTGGTAGGAGTGGCGCCGTCGTCCACCACTGATTAGAGGAGGCGGACATGGCGCGCAAGCCGGCAGCGCCCCGGGCCGGGAAGACCCGGGGTCGGGAGCCCGACGCGATCGACCCGAAGCACCGGTGGGACCGACCCATCCAGGCCCCCGGCCACACCCAGGTGGACTTCGAGGAGCGCGTGGACTTCCGCCGCCTCCACGGCTACCGCCTCGGCCGCACCCGCGGCGCGCTCGCGAAGTCGGGACTCGGCGCGCTCCTGCTCTTCGACCAGTACAACATCCGCTACATCTCGGGCACCGTCATCGGGGAGTGGGCGCGCGACAAGCTGACCCGCTGGTGCCTGCTCACCGGCAACGGCGAGCCCTGGGTCTGGGACTTCGGCTCGGCCGCGCGCCACCACCGCCTCTCCACCCCGCAGCTGCCGGCCAACCAGTGCCTGGCCGGCATGGTGGGCATGCGCGGGGCGGTCTCGCCGAAGGCCGGCCTCTTCGAGCAGGCCGCGCGCGAGATCCGGGACATCCTCGTGCGCGAGGGCGTGGCCGACATGCCCCTCGGCATCGACCTGGTGGAGCCGCCGTTCCTCTTCGCGCTGCAGAAGCTCGGGATCGAGGTACGCGACGGCCAGCAGGTGATGCTGGAGGCGCGGGTGATCAAGAACGTCGACGAGCTGGTGCTGCTCAACATGGCCGCCGCGATGGGCGACGGGGTCTACCAGGACATCTTCGAGGCGCTCAAGCCCGGGGTGCGCGAGAACGACATCGTGGCGCTCGCCAACAAACGGCTCTACGAGATGGGGTCGGACTGCGTGGAGGCCATCAACGCCATCTCGGGCGAGCGCTGCTCCCCTCACCCGCACAACTTCACCGACCGGATCATCCGCCCGGGCGACCAGGCCTTCTTCGACATCATCCAGTCCTACGTGGGCTACCGCACCTGCTACTACCGCACCTTCAGCGTGGGGCGGGCCACCTCACCCCAGCAGACCGCTTACAAGCGCGCCCGCGAGTGGATGGACTCGGCCATCGCCCTCATCAAGCCGGGGGTGGGCACCGACCGCATCGCGCGGGCCTTCCCGCGGGCCCAGGACATCGGCTTCGAGAGTGAGATGGCCGCGTTCGGCCTCAACTTCTGTCACGGTCTCGGTCTCGGTTTGCACGAGCGACCGATCATCTCGCGGCTCAACTCCTTCGACGACCCGATGGAGCTCCGGGAGGGCATGGTCTTCGCGGTGGAGACCTACTGCCCGGCGACCGACGGCACCTCGGCGGCGCGGATCGAGGAGGAAGTGATCGTGACGCCCCGGGGCGCTCAGATCATCACGCTCTTCCCGGCCAACGAGCTGCCGATCGCCAACCGGTACTGAGATATCCTCGCCGCATGAAGATCCTCGAAGTCGTCGGGCTCACCTGCCACGTGGGGACGACCGCCGTCCTTGACGCGCTCTCCTTCACGCTCGAGGAAGGCGAGATCCTGGCCCTCTGCGGGCCCGCCGGCGCGGGCAAGACCGCCTGCCTCCGCTGCCTCGGAGGGGCACTGCCCGCCGATTCGGGCCGGCTCATCTTCGATGGCCGCGAGGTCACCGGGCTGGGCCCGCGCGAGCTCGCCCAGCAGGGGCTGGTCCGCGCGGGCGAGCTGCCCTCGCCGCCCTGGCCGCTCACGGTCGCGCAGGCGGTGGCGCTCGCGCTGCGCTGGCCGCAGCTCGGCACCGCCGCCGCGGTCCTGGCCGCCGCGTGGCCCAACGCCCGCGCCCGCACCCGCGTGGCGGCCCTGCTCGACCGGGTCGGCCTGTCCGCGGACGCGCGGCGGCGCCGCGACGGCCTGCCCGCGGCGGCGATGGGGCGACTCGGCCTCGCCCAGGCCCTCGCCCAGCGGCCCCGCCTCCTGCTCCTGGACGAGCCGCTGGGCCGCCTGCCGACGGACGACCGGCCGGCCGCGGCCCGCCTGATCGACGAGATTCGCGCCCAGGGGGTGAGCGTCCTCCTCACCGAGCGCGAGCCCGCGGTCGCGAAGACGGTGGCGGACCGGGTGGCCCGGCTCGAGCGCGGGGCGGTGATCGGTTGAGCGCCGACCCGGCCCGCGGGCTCGCCCACTTGATCGGCAGCGTGCCCCTACCCACAACGGAACAGGTGTTCCGCCGCCTCGGCGCGACGCTCGGCCCGCTGCTCTCGCGCATGCCCGACGGCGAGACCGGCGAGCGGCGGCGCTGGATCTACTGGCAGCGCACCATGCTCGAGCGACACCCGGCCATGGAGGTGGACCCCGACGCGGGGCTGCTCGAGCTGCGCCAGTGGGACGGCTCCCTGCTGCGGCGCACCGATCTGCTGCGCTTCCGCCCCGGCATCGATCCGGACGGGGTCGACTTCCCGACCGGCTACGCGGACGCGGCGCGGGAGTCGTGGACCTCTTCGAGCGGCTGCGCCGGGAGGGCGCGCTGCCCGCGGGCCTGCGGTTCCAGGTCTGCCTGCCCACGCCCATGTCGAGCGCCTTCATGTACGTGAGCCCGCGCGCCCACGACGACTACCAGCGCGCCTACGAGCGCGCGCTCCGCCGCGACCTGGACCTCATCGTGGCGAGCATCCCTCCGGCCGATCTGTCGATCCAGTGGGACATCTGCCAGGAGGTGCTCGTCCTCGAGGGCTACTTCCCGTCGCGGCCCGCCGACTACCGGGAGCGCATCTGCGCCCTGCTCGCGCGGCTGGGCGAGGCGGTGCCGCCGAGCGTGGAGCTGGGCTATCACCTCTGCTACGGCAGCCCGGCCGACCAGCATCTCGTGATGCCGAAGGACGCCGCGATCCTGGCCGAGCTGGCCCGCGCCATCGTCGGCGGGGTGAAGCGGCGCGTGGACTTCCTCCACCTGCCGGTGCCGCGCGAGCGCGACGCCGCCGCCTACCTCGCGCCGCTGCGCGACCTCGAGCTGCCCGCGGGCCTGCGCCTCTACCTGGGTCTGCTCCACCACGACGACCGCGCGGGAGATCGGCGCCGCATCGACGTGGCGCGCGACGCGGTGCCCGCCTTCGGGGTGGCCACCGAGTGCGGCTGGGGCCGCGGCGAGCCCGCGCGCCTCGCCGGCCTGCTCGAGAGCCACCGTCACGCCGTCGACTACCTGGTGACCCGCCGATGACCGATCGCATGCCCGGCCCCGCCTCCCACACCTTCTTCTCGCAGCGCCTGCGGCTGCACTACGTGGACTGGGGCAACCCCGACAAGCCGCCGCTGCTCATGATCCACGGCGGGCGCGACCACTGCCGCAACTGGGACTGGGCCGCCGCCGCGCTCCGCGACGACTGGCACATCATCGCGCCGGACCTGCGCGGCCACGGCGACAGCCAGTGGTCGGCCGACGGCAGCTACTCGATGACCGGGTACATCTACGACCTCGCGCAGCTCATCCACGGCCAGCGCCTGGGCCCGGTCACCATCATCGCCCACTCCCTCGGCGGCAACGTGGCGCTGCGCTACGCGGGCCTCTACCCCGAGACGGTGGCCCGGCTCGTGGCCATCGAGGGCCTGGGGCCGTCGCCGAAGGCGTGGGCCGAGCGCTCCGCCAGGTCCATCGCGGAGCGCCTGGACGAGTGGATCCGCGAGCAGCGCGGGCTGGCCGGCCGGCTGCCCCGCCGCTACGCCTCCATCGAGGACGCCGTCCGTCGCATGCAGGACGAGAACCCGCACCTCACCGCGGAGCAGGCGCGGCACCTCACCGTGCACGGGGTCAACCAGAACGAGGACGGCACCTACAGCTGGAAGTTCGACAACTACGTGCGGGTGTTCTCGCCCTACGACATGCGGGGGCAGGACATCAAGCACCTCTGGTCACGCATCGCGTGCCCGACGCTGCTGCTCTACGGCAAGGAGAGCCGCTCCGGCAGCCCGGCCGACGACGGGCGCGCCGCCGCCTTCCGGGACGCCACCGTCATCGGCATCGACCGCGCCGGCCACTGGCTGCATCATGACCGGCTCGACGAGTTCCTCCGCGTCGTCCGCGACTTCCTCCGCTAGCTCGGAAGCCGCTCCACGAAGCGCGCCACCGCCTCGCCGATCTCCCGCGGCGAGTCCTCCTGGATGAAGTGGATGCCCCTCACGGTGATCTCCTCCTGGTTGGGCCACCGCCGGCAGAACTCGCGCTGTGCCCCGGTGAGGATCGTCCCCGGGTCGGCGTTGATGAACAGCTTGGGCAGCTGGCTCGTGGCCAGCCACCGAGCGTAGCCGTCCGCGATGGCGACCACGTCGGCGGGCTCGCCTCCGACCGGGATCTCCCGCGGCCAGGTCAGCGTGGGACGGCGCGACTCGCCGGGCTCGAGATACGGGCGGCGGTAGACCGCCATCTCCGCCTCGCCGAGCCCGCGGAGCACGCTCGCGGGCAGGATCCGCTCCACGAACACGTTCTTCTCCAGCACCATCTCCTCGCCCGCAGGGGAGCGCATCGCCTGGAAGATCTTGCGGGCGGCGTCGGGCCACTCCTCCCACGTCACCGGCCGCACGAGGGCCTCCATGTAGGCGATCCCGCGCACCCGCTCGGGATGCCGCTGCGCCCAGTGAAAGCCCAGCGCCGAGCCCCAGTCGTGCACGACCAGCGTCACGCGTCGGAGGGCGAGCGCCTCGAGCCAGGCGTCGACATAGCGCGCGTGATCCAGGAAGCGGTACGAGCCCGCGGGGGCCTTGCCCGAGTCGCCCATGCCGACGAGGTCGGGCGCGAGGCAGCGGCCGACCGCCTCGACGTGCGGGATCACGTTGCGCCAGAGGTAAGACGACGTCGGGTTGCCGTGGAGGAACACCACCGGATCGCCCGAGCCCACGTCCACGTAGGCCATCTCGGTGTCGAGCACCGGCACGCGCCGGCGAGGATGGGGATCGGTCGCGGAAATGGTCACGTGTCGCTCCGGGCGCTCTACCGGGCGGCGTGGCCGCCGTTCTGCATCGCCCGCCACACCCGCTCCGGACGGAGCGGCATGTCGAGGTGGCGCACCCCAAAGGGCTTCAACGCGTCGACCACCGCGTTGACGAGCGCGGGGGTCGAGCCGATGGTGGCCGCTTCCCCGATCCCCTTGGCTCCGAGCGGGTTGAACGGGGAGACGGTCACCGTCTGGTCGGTCACGAAGAACGGCAGGTCCTCGGCGCGCGGGATCGCGTAGTCCATCAGCGAGCCGGTGACGAGTTGCCCGTCCCGGTCGTAGACGACTTCCTCGAGCATGGACTGGGCCACGCCCTGGGCGATGCCGCCGTGTACCTGCCCGTCCACCAGGGTCGGGCTGACGCGCGTGCCGCAGTCGTCCACCGAGACGTAGTCGCGCAGGCGGATCCGCCCGGTGTCCCGGTCCACCTCGACCACCGCCACGTGGGCCCCGAACGGGTAGACGAGCTGCGGCGGGCGGAAGTACTCGGTGGCCTCGAGCCCCGGCTCCATCCCGGGGGGCAGCCCCTCGCCGTAGGCCTTCTCCGCGATCTGGGCCAGGGCCAGGCTCTTGGCCGGCGCGCCCTTGACGTGATACCTGCCGTCGGTCACCACGATGTCCTCGAAGGCGGCCTCCAGCATCGACGCGGCGATGCGGCGGGCGCGCTCCTGCACTTTCTCGGAGGCCTTCACGATGGCGGAGCCGCCCACCACGAGGCTGCGGCTGCCGCCGGTGCCGAAGCCCATGGGCGCGCTCGAGGTGTCGCCGTGGCGCACCACCACCTGGTCGAAATCAACGCCCAGGTAGTCCGCGATGAGCTGGGCAAAGGTGGTCTCGTGGCCCTGCCCGTGCGCGGAGGCGCCGGTGAAGGCGGTCACGGTGCCGCTCGGCTCCACCCGGATCATCGCGCTCTCGTAGGGGCCGAAGCCGCACATCTCCACGTAGCAGGCCATGCCGATGCCGAGCAGCGTCCGGTCCTGCTTCTCGATGCGCTGGCGCTGCTCGGCGCGGAGCGCGGTGTACTTCGAGACCTCGAGGCTCTTGGCCAGCGCGCGCGCGTACTCGCCGCTGTCGTAGTTCTGTCCGGTGGGGGCCGCGTAGGGGAAGGCGCTCGGCGGAATGAAGTTGACCCGCCGGATCTCCTCCGGCGGCTTGCCGAGCTCCGTCGCGATGCAGTCCACGAGCCGCTCGAGGTAGTAGGCCGCCTCCGGGCGCCCCGCTCCGCGGTAGGCCGCCACCGAGGTGGTGTTGGTGAACACGCAGGTGTTCTTGAGCTCCACGTCCTTCACGTGGTACACGCCCACCCCCATCATCAGAGTGAGATCGGGGATGAACGTGAAGATCGGGTAGGCGCCGATGTCGGCCACCACGTGCATCCGCAGGCCGGCGATGCGGCCGTCGGCCCCCACCGCGGCCTCCAGGTCGGTCATCTGGGCGCGGCCGTGGGTGGTGCCGGTCATGTGCTCCACCCGGCTCTCGATCCAGCGCAGGGGGACCCGCCGCAGGCGCGCGAGCGCCGCCACCGTCACGTCCTCGGGATAGGTCCCGAACTTCACCCCGAAGCCGCCGCCGACCTCGGGAGCGATCACCCGGATCTGGTTCTGGGGCATCCGGAGCGCGTCGGCCAGTCCGCCGCGCAGCACGTGCGGGGCCTGATGCGTGGCCCACACCGTGAGCCCGCCGCTCGCGAAGTCGGGCGCGGCCATCACCGCGCGCGTCTCCATCGGGATGCCGGAGAGGCGCTGGCTGTTCATGCGCTGCTTGACGACCCGGTGGGCCTTCGCGAAGGCGGCGTCCGGATCCCCGGCCTTGATGGTGGTGGAGTGCTCGATGTTCTTGGGCGCGTCGTCGAAGAGCTGGGGTGCCCCGTCCGCCATCGCGGCGAAGGGATCGGCCACCGCGGGCAGCGGCTCCCAGTCCACCTCGACCGCGCCGACGCCGTCCATCGCGGCCTCCGGCGACAACCCGATGACCGCGGCCACCGGCTCGCCCACGTAGCGCACCCGGTCCACCGAGAGCGGGTAGTGCTGGCGGCCGACCTTGACCTCGCTCACCTCACCGCCTTCCGCCGAGGCCTGCGCGACCGGGATCGGGCTCACGTGCGGCCTGAGATCCTGGCCGGTGACCACCGCGACCACCCCCGGCACCTTGAGCGCGGCGCCGGCCTTGATCCCGCGCACCCGCGCGTGGGCGTGCGGGCTCCGCACGAACGCGACGTGCTGCATGCCGGGCATCGCCACGTCGCCCACGTACTGCGAGGTGCCTGTGATGAGCCGCGGGTCTTCCTTGCGCTTGACGTGCGCGCCCAGGAGCTTGGAGGCCATGATCGGATCTCCTCTAGATGAAGCGGCAGGCTTCGTCGAAGGGCTGTCGCGGGGGCCGGGGCGGAAGCTTGCTCGCGTCGCCGTAGCCGAGATTGCACAGGAAGTTGGACTTCACGCGCCCGTCCGGGAAGAACGCCGCGTCCACCTTGGCGTTGTCGAAGCCGGACATGCCGCCGCAGTCGAGCCCGAGCGCACGGGCGGCCAACATCAGATAGGCGCCCTGGAGGCTGCCGTTGCGGAACGCGGTGGCCGCGATCAGCTCCGGCTTGCCCACGAAGTACACCCGCATGTCGGCGGTCGGGAACAGGCGCGGGAGCTGTTCGTAGAACTCCAGATCGTGCCCGATGATCGCGGTGACCGGGGCCTGCATGGTCTTGTCGACGTTGCCCGGAGTCAGGGCCGGCCGCAGGCGCTCCTTGGCCTCGCGCGACCTGGCGAAGAGCACGCGCATCGGACTGCAGTTGGCGCTGGTCGGCCCCTGCGCGGCCAGCTCGTACACGCGGCGCAGGAGGTCGTCGGGGACCGGCCGGTCGAGCCACGCCCGGTGCGTGCGGGCCTTGCGGAAGATCAGGTCCATGGCGTCGTCGGCGAGCGTGAGGCGGCCGTCGGAATCGGGGCTCATGACCGTCGAGTATCGGGGCAGCCCGGGACCGCGTCAAGCGACCCGCCCCGCTTGCCCCTTGTTCGCCCGAGCGCCATCGCTTAGCCTGTCGTCGACTCTCGCGTTCTTGCGGGAGCCATCCCAGATCCAGGAGAGTCGATGCGCCGGGGTACCGGGCCGAAGAAGGCCCCCAGGAAGGCCCAGGTCGGGACCAGACCCGCCGCCGGCAAGGCGCGCGCGCGCCGCCCCGCCCTCCGCGGGACACCCGAAGAACGCTTGGCCGAGGCCCTGGAGCAGCAGGCCGCCACCAGCGAGATCTTGCGGGTCATCTCGCGCTCGCCGACCGACCCGCAGCCGGTCTTCGAAGCCATCGTGGGGAGCGCGGCGCGCCTGTGCGCCGCGGAGTTCAGCGCGGTGGCGCGCTTCGCGGATGGGCGCCTCCATCTGGTCGCGGTCAACAATCTGTCGCCGGAGGAGGCGGCAGCCTTCCGCGGGCTGTTCCCGCGACCCCCGGGGCGCGGCTTCGCCATGGGCCGCGCCTTCGTGGACGGACGGCCCGCGCACGTGGTGGATGTCCTCGCCGATCCCGACTACGACCGCCAGACCCAGGGCCCCCTCCTGCGCGCCACCGGCTATCGCACGTTCCTGGGGATCCCGATCCTCCGGGCCGGCGTCGCGATCGGAGTGATCGGGTGCGCCCGGCGCTCGGTGGAGCCGTTCACCGCCCTCCAGATCGACCTCGTCAAGACCTTCGCCGAGCAGGCGGTGATCGCGATCGAGAACGTGCGGCTCTTCAGCGCCCTGCAGGAGCGGAACCACGAGTTGACCCAGAGCCTGGAGCAACAGACCGCCACCAGCGAGATCCTGCGCGTCATCTCGAGCTCCCCGACCGACGTCCAGCCCGTGCTCGACACGGTGGCGGAGAGCGCCGCCCGGCTGTGCGAGGCGTTCGACGCCGCCATCTGGCGCCGGGACGGCGACCGCCTCCTCCTCGTCGCGCACCACGGGCCGATCCTCCAGGGGCCGGTCGGCCAATTCTGCCTTCCGCTCGCCGGCACCGCCGCGGGCCGGTCGGTGCTGGAGGCGCGGACCATCCACGTCGCCGATCTCCTCGCCGACCCGGACCAGTTTCCCGACACCAGCGAGAACGCGCGCCGCACCGGCTTCCGCACCGTCCTCTGCGTCCCCCTGATGCGGGAGGGGAGCGCGATCGGCTCGATCACCCTCCCCCGCACCGAGGTACAGCTCTTCTCCGACCGCCAGATCGCGCTCCTCGAGACCTTCGCCGACCAGGCGGTCATCGCGATCGAGAACGTGCGGCTGTTCACCGAGCTGCAGGCGCGCAATCGCGATCTCACCGACGCGCTCGAGCAGCAGACCGCCTCCGCCGAGATCCTCCGCGCGATCTCGAGCTCGCCCACCGACATCCGGCCGGTGCTCGACACGGTGGCCGAGAGCGCGGCGCGGCTCTGCGACGCCACCGACGCGGCCATCTTCCGCGCGGACGGCGACCAGCTGCGCATGGTCGCCCACCACGGCCCGATCCCCTTCGGCACCGTGGGGGAGTACACGATCCATCTGGTGCGGGGCACCGTCCTCGGCCGCACCGTACTCGACGGGCGCACGGTCCACGTCGACGACCTCCTGAGCGAGCTCGAAGAGTTCCCCGAGGGCCAGGAGCTGGCGCGGGAGCTCGGCCATCGGACCACCCTCGGGGTGCCCCTGCTCCGCGAAGGCGTGGCCATCGGGGCGATCACCATCCGCCGGACCGAAGTGCGGCCGTTCACCGACCGCCAGATCGCCCTCCTCGAGACCTTCGCGGACCAGGCGGTGATCGCGATCGAGAACGTGCGCCTCTTCACGGAGGTCCAGGACCGAAACCGCGAGCTGACCGACACGCTGGAGCAGCAGACCGCCACCGGCGAGATCCTCCGGGTCATCTCCGGGTCACCCACCGACGTGCAGCCGGTCTTCGACACCATCGCGCGCAACGCCCGCCGCCTCTGCGAGGCCGACTCCGCCGCGGTGTTCACCTACGACGGCGAGCTGGTCCACCTCGTGTCCCTCGCCAACGTGGGCTTCGCCGGCGCGGACGCGCTCCGTCAGGCGTATCCCGCCCCGGTGACCGACGGGCACGCGACCGGGCGGGCGATCCTGCAGGGCCGCCCCATCCACATCGAGGATGCGCAGGCGGACCGCGACTTCATTCTCACCCGGGTGCTGGGAGCCGGGGTGCGCACTGTCCTGGCGGTGCCGATGCTGCGCGACGGGGCCGCGGTCGGCATCATCGTGCTCCACACCTGGACCACGCCCCGTCCCTTCTCCGAGGTCCAGATCGCGCTGCTCGAGACCTTCGCGGCCCAGGCGGTCATCGCGATCCAGAACGTCCGCCTCTTCACCGAGGTGCGGGAGCGCAATCACGATCTCACCGAGACGCTCGAGCAGCAGACCGCGACCGGCGAGATCCTGCGGGTCATCTCGAGCTCGCCCACCGACGTCCAGCCGGTCTTCGACGCGATCGCGCACAGCGCGGCCCGGCTCTGCGAGGCCGAGATGTGCTTCGTCTTCCGCTTCGACGGGGAGATCCTGCACTTCGTGGCCCATCACGGGCTGGGGCCCGCGGCGCTCGCGGCGGCCCGGGCCGCGTGGCCCGCCCCGCCCACCCGCGGCTCCGCGGCCGGCCGCGCCGTCCTGGAGCGAGGCGTCGCCCACATCCCGGACGCCCAGACCGACCCCGACTACACCCTGACCGCGCTCGCGTCCGTCGCGACCCTCCGCGGGGCGCTCGCGGTGCCGATGATGCGCGAGGGCCAGCCGGTCGGGATCATCAGCGTCGCCCGCTCCCAGGTCGGTCGCTTCACCGCCCGGCAGATCGCCCTGCTGCAGACCTTCGCGGACCAGGCGGTCATCGCCATCGAGAACGTGCGCCTGTTCACCGAGCTGGACGTCCGCACCCGCGAGCTGACCCGCTCCGTCGACGAGCTCCAGGCCCTCGGCGAGGTGAGCCGCGCGGTGGGCTCCACCCTCGACCTCGAGACCGTGCTCGCCACCATCGTGAGCCGCGCGGTCCAGCTCTCCGGCAGCGACAGCGGGATCGTGTACGAGTTCGACGAGGCCAGCCAAGTCTTCCAC
>Ga0209388_1000030_pt1 | contig 23310 bp, 27 predicted proteins | sample Rivendell_Oct201_7_FD_188348 | JGI IMG/M metagenome (GOLD analysis project Ga0209388, IMG submission 188348) | Vadose zone soil and rhizosphere microbial communities from the Eel River Critical Zone Observatory, Northern California to study diel... | ecosystem: Environmental > Terrestrial > Soil...
CTGGCTTTGCTCGAAGCGGACCAAGATTTCGTCGCCGTTAATTGGGGTAAAGTTCCATTCGATTGATTTTGGTTTATCTGGTGCGTTACGGTTTTTGGTGAAGGTGGAGATAAAGTGGGCGCCTTTAGTTTCTTCTTCTGGATCGTTGCGCGGGTCGTGAAGACTCAAGATCCAAGCGCTGGGGTCTTCGCGTTTTGAGCTGCCGCGCATTTGTCCGCCGCGGCCGGCGTGATGGATAAAGATGACTAGGATATGTTCACGGCGCAGGCGCAATAGCCAGGGCAGGATTTTTTCCCAGTCAATAGTTTTGTTCTCGTCGACGCCGCTGACCAGGGTGGAGAGGTTATCGAGCAGGAGCACATTAAAAGAGTAGTTTTTGCACAGGGTAATGATGGCGTTCTGGAGGCTGTAATCGGCCAGGTTCATGATGCGCCCGGTGCGTTCGAAGAGGATCTCGTGATTGATATAGGTGAGGTTTGGGGTGGGTTCGCCCAGGACTTTATCGCGCCACTGGATATCGGTGGGGGGCATTTCGCCGTCGATATAGAGGACGTTATTAAAGCTCCACACTTTCCAGGGGCCGATGTCTTTACCGGTTGCCAGGCAATGGGCGATGTACATGCCCAGCCAGGTTTTGCCCAAGCCGCGCGGGGCGAAGATAAATCCTAAGTCGCCCTGGTAAGCCCAGTAGTCGATGACTTTTGGTCGTGGTTTAATGGCTAAGTGGTTTAGGTTTGCGCTTTTGGTGAGTCCTTTAGCCAGAGCTTTTTCCCATTCTTTATCTTCGGTTGAGTCGTCCTCGATTTCGTTTTTCGCCAATGGATCGAAATACGGGTTCATGGAAGAGCAATCGGGGAAGGTGATTACTTTGGGCACAAAGAGATGGAAAGCACACTTTGGCCGTTTTTGTCATGGTTGGAGAATCCAGTTGCGCGGTAGATGCGTCCGGCGATTTTGCCTTCTCCGATCCATTCTGGGCATCGCTCGCTTGAGCGTGTTTTATTTTTGACCAGCCTCAAGTCGCCGCGGACGAAGCGGTAAACATTAACCTGGGGCTGATTGGCCCGGGCCAGAGCGTAGGCTTTTAGCATCTCGATATAGTGGGTGAAGATCTCCTCTTGGGCCTCCTGGCTGGAAAAGCCGTAACGGTACTCTTCAAAGACCGCGTTTACGCCTTGGGCGCCGCCGCAGACTTCCAGGCGCCCCAGTTCGCGTAAAACACAGATAACGCTGGCGAAATCGCTCGAACCCAGCTCGCGGTAAGCTAGTTCGATCGCCTCCAGGACAAAACGGAGCTCGGGCCGGGTGATGTGGATCTGTGGATCCAATTCCCGTTTAATGATGGCGATCCGCTCAGGGGCATAGAAGCATAAGGACACAAGCGATTGTTCGTACTCGTGGGCAAACTGGAATGTAGAGAGTGGTTCCATCAGTCTTTGAGTGCTTTGGTTTTAACCCGCTCCAGCTCCGGAGCGTACACTTTTAAGCTGATCAAGGGCTCGAAAACGCTCTTAAAGCGGTTGGCTAGTGCGCGGCCGCTCTGGGCTTTAATGACACCTAAGCGTTCCTCGAGTTTGCCGATTGAGAGCTCGGTGCATTCCAGGAACGCTTTCAGACTGAACCCTTCGCGCACGGCAACTTCCATGGCACTATCCACATCGTTTATCTGGCGGATCTGTTTGCCGGGTTTGAGCCGCCAGCCGGGCAGCGCCTCGCTATTTGCCTCTAATTCGCGCTTATAAGCCAATTTGAGCGCACTTAAGACCTTATCGGCGGTGATGATACTCTCAAGGATGGCGCTCCCTTTGGTGCCTAAAGGGAGCGCGAATTCGCCCTGCTCGATCCGCTTAGCCAGGTTGTAGGTCGTGCCAACAAGTTGGCGGGCTTCCTCGCACTGAAGCACCGCAGGGCAATGGTCGCAGTAGGCGCCCGGGGTTCGCGGGGCTTCGGGATCTTGGGCATCTGAGAGCGTTAAGCGGGTGAGGCGCAGCGCGAGTTGTGCTTCCCAAGCATCGTAATCTCCAATCGTGCAGCGCTCAGCTAAATTGGGGCAAAGGATTGCGACCCGGAAATGCTCGATCCGCGGGTAATTGTGACAGAACAGCGCCACCAGTTCGCGCAGCTGATCGTTGTACTCCGCGCTCTGGACTTCGCCGTAGAGCGTTTTAGCGTCCAGAATCAGCACCCGATAAGTGTCGCGGGTCCGGTAAGCCGCGTCGTACTGCCCGCTCAAGAGCGGAGTGATTCCATCGTGCAACCAGAGACGTTCCTCGCGCCCGATCAGGGTGAAATCTTCTTGTCCGCTCCAATCGGCAACGACCAGCGCCTCGAGTTTTCGCAGTTCAGCGAGCGTGCGGGTTTGCTGGCTCGAGAGTTGGACTGTTTCGCCGGCCCATGCGCGATGAACCAGCGTGCCGCTCTTGGCGTCCTCACTGGATAGCTTTTCCTTGAGCAATCCGCGCCAGCGCAACTCGCGGATGAGGTTTTCGCTCCCAACGCAACGCCGACGCCGGTGAGCGCTCGAAGCACTCGGAAGATCTAAGCGTTCTGGGTCGTGCATCATCACTCTGTTAGTCGGCTATATCCCGTAGAAAAACTTTCATCTTACCTTTGGCCCTGCGCCTGGCTTCATCGGCAATTCTCATCTTACGTTCTGCGGCCGCTCCGGATTGTGCCGCTTTGCGCATTTTAATTAATGCATCCTGAAACAGATCGTCGACCGTGGCGTAGTCAACGTCTACCTTTTCAAAAGCCAACTCATCATCCTCATCGATCTGGTCAGCATCAGCACCCAGTTTTGAAGAAGGTCTGGTTAAATGTTCAGGAATCTCCTCGCCATTAATCGAAAATAGATCCGGACCATGTTTTCTGGGTGGTGCCTGCCATTTCTTAGTGACAGCTTCCATTAACGCTTCAAATTGCCAAAGCTTGAAGCGGTTTGGATCTTTCTGACTTAAAAAGGTAACATGCTCGCGAAACCCGTTCGCGGTACCACCATCTTGTTGGCATAATTCGAGATACTTCTTTCGCTCGACTTCGAGAAACACCGACAAACTATCTTTGTCCATTTTGTTTATAGTTTCTTCAGTATTGCAGTTAACGCTTTGGCCCCATCGATAATGTTCGGGATTTCAGTTCGATCTAATCGCACCCGGTTAATGAATATGTCGTGAAATTCCTTATCTTTGAGCATCTCTTCAACATCGGCAGAAAACTCTTTAACCGACCAGGCGATAGTTTCCCGATACGTTGATTCACCGATTCGACAGACGGTTTCGCGCTCACTTTTTTTCCTCTCTTCAGCGTCGCGTTTTCGCTCCAAAAAAGTGTTGTATGCTTCAGCTAAGGCTAATCGCTCCTCGGCTACCAACTCAGCTAAATCAGGCGCATCTTTGCGCAATTGGGCAAGTTTGCCTTCGGTTGACTCCATTTCCTTTTGCTCTGTAATCACCTTTTCGAGCGCCTCATCTAATTTGGTGGCATCCTTTAAAACGGCGCGGGCTAAATCTCGGGAATGATGTAAAACTTGACGGGCTTGCCGTATACGGCGCTCGCTGATGCTAACGTCGGCAATTTCTGCCGAAGTTCTTTTTTTGCCTTGGTGTTGCTCAGGGTAGGCAAACGCGATTGCCATCGCTTGCTGACCTTTGTTCAATTGCCGCCGTTTAACATTTTGCGACAGAATATAAGCAACCGGATCAGTTCCATTGAGTATCTCGGTTTGTGGCTCAATGCCGGCTCGCTTACACGCTTCAAACCGGTTACGTCCATCGATGAGTATACCTTCCTGATCGACAATAATCGGATTTAGAAGTCCGTTTTGCTTGATATCGTCCGCAAGTTCATCCAACTCTTCGTCGCTCATCATGGGAAACATTGCAGCGACCGGATGAACTTTGAATTCCTCAGTATCGGCAAAAAGTGACCTGCTCATTACTCTTCCTTCAAAGCTTATTTGCCCGCCACAATCTCTTCCAAACGTGCTTGGCAGTTTTGCCAGTCATCCAGGACTGCTGAGAGCTTTTCAGCCGGAAGCTGGTCCAGGCTCTTTTCTTTATCCATGATTCGGACTCGTCGCAGGAGATTACAGAGATCCTCCTCGGTGAACCCGTGTTCCTTAAGCAGCCCCTTAATACGTTCTAAACCGGTTTCTGAGCCTTTTTGTTCTTCCGGGGCATCAAGATCCTGGCCAGGGGTTGAAACGCTTTCCTGGGGCATTTGCTCCTCCCCGAAGAGGTTTTCTCTAGATGCTTCCAGAGATGGTTCCGGAGATGCTTGGCTTTTTGACAGTCGCCCGCGTCTGGGCAAGACCGGTGGCGTTGCCACACTCGCAGTGGCGACCGGACGAGCTGCATTGAAACGCTCGGTTTCGGTCAGGGGTTCGTCATCGCTCTCGATCACCTCGCGGATCTCAGGGGAAAGCGGGAGCATCTTGGCATGCCGGCGAAACACGGTCTTTTTCGCCATCTCGTTCCAATCGGTCACCCAGGGACCGTCGTCAGCCTTTGGGGAGTGTCTGCGGATTCGTTCAATATCGTCGAAAGACATCACATCGTACTCTTCAGTACCGTCTTTGAGCCGGAGAAAGGAGTAAGCGCATTTGACCGGTCCGCGGGGGCTGGCTGGGATATGCTCAAGTTTGCCACCCGTTCCAAACCGATAATCGAAATGATCGTTCTCACCGACCACATCGCAGTGGATATAAGCGACCTCACCGTTACGCCGCACGAGTTCGGCAAGTCCCTTGTAATCGATGACCAGCGTGCATTGATCTTTGTAGGGGATTAGATAGGCTCGCCTGTTGTCCGGTTCCAGGCCGATTGCGCTGAGCTCTAGCAGACAATTAAGCAAACTCTCTTGGGTGCATAGTAAGAGCTTTGGGTTTTTCAACGTCGCAGTCAGAGCAATGCGTGCGAAGCGATCCGGACTCATATGCCGCGGCAACGCTTTGACGATCTGATTGCGAAATTTCTCGCTTAAGAGTAGTTCCTTGATCTCTTTTGCGTTGACTTTGGCTACTTGTTTGGTGGGGGTTTCGGTTGCTGATGTCATTGTCCCTTCCTTTGGTTCTGTCTCTAAAGAAATCTTTCCACGATCTCGATCGCTTGCGCTGCGCTCCAGGGGATCTCGACGGGATAACCCAGCTCAGTTAAAAGCTCGATGCACTTGAGTTGATCCTGGCTCAAAGTCCCGCCGTCGACTTTCATCTCCAAAAGCAGCATCCTATTGGGCAGCCATATGGTGTAATCCGGATGCCCGCGCCGAATGGTCGAGGCTTTATCGCTGCGCGGATTGATCGCATAGAGCTTGTGCTCAGTGAGTCTGTTATTGAGCCAAGTGTTGAAAATTTTCTGTTCCTCGCGTTCGCGCTTAGCGATGGCTTTGGCAGCTTTGGCATCCAGGATTGCGCGGTCCTGCGGACTCATGAGCCGGCGGATATGCTCCGGGATGACTGGTCCGATGCTCATCGGATCGCTCCGCTGGTGTGCTCTCGTTCGTATCTGGCGATATCCTTTTCCAGGAAACGCAGCGTGCGCTTGGAAAGACGGATACAGGGGAGCCGACCACTTCTGGCCCACATGTAGACGGTCCAGGGATGAACTCTCAAGCGTTCGGCGACCTCCTTAACGGTCAAGCGTTCATGCGAAAATTTCGGCGGTAACTCTGCAAAAACTGATGCGGTTGCCATATGCTGGTTTTTTGAGTGACCGACAAGTAGCATATGGTTTTTTGAAGAATTCCTTAGTAGTAGTGATTTCTATTACAGCTGCGCAAAATTGCGTCTCAAAAGCGCATCGCAAGCGTACCGGATGCGTTGCGTTAGCGGACCTAAAACGAGACGCAAAATTCTTGAGATTTTTATTGACCCGATTTGGAGCTACTCGTTGAAGAGCTGTTTCAACTCGGCTTTGTTCCACCGGACCGTCCGGTTGTGGATTATTTCCTTAAGTTGCACTGCCGTAGCGACTTTTCTGCCAGTGGCTATATCGAAATATTCAGATCTTACCTTACGGGTATTGCCGTTGATGATGCTGACGTGCTGCCAGAATCTGTAGTCGGCAAGCTTGCGTTCCCAATCCTCGTAAGCCTCTTCAAGTAATTTAGCCGCCTTTGCAGGGGAAAGTCCTTCTCGCCGGTCCATAATCGCCGCATATTTGAGAAACATGTAACGGTATCCAGTAATGGACACTCTGAACAGCACAAAAGGTCAAATCTATTTACAGAAAAATGGTGAAAACAGCTTTTGTTTCCACGCAAACGATTGCCTTTTGACTTCCACGTTTACCAGCAATTGTGAAAGTGTGAGAATATGAAAAGCATCTGTGCATTTTGCAATGATGAAAAAGCAAAGAATATCAAGATTAAGGGAAACTGGTGAGCCGGATATGCCAGATATGGAAACGGCTGGAACCCTCAAGCTTACACGCGCAGACGCAGAAGACTACAGAAAAGCACTTAAATATTACGATATTGACAGTTCTGGGGCTTTCTTACGAAAATGCGCTTACGCGCTTATCCAGCAAATGAAAGCCGGCGATGAGTTGCCACGGACCAAACTCAGCTTTAAGACAACGAGGAACATCAAGCACCACGAGTGAGTTCCAAGCCAATGACCAGACGCTTTGATCCCGATCAGCCGGAAAAATCGATCGACGAACTCAGCTCCGAATTGGCGCCGGCGTTCGACAAATTCAGCGAAAAATTTAAGCAACGCTTCGCGAAGCTCGAGCACCGGCAAATCGTCCCGTGTTCGCTGACCGAGTTGGCGATGTGGGATCCGGAGCGGGTAAAGCGCATCATCGGCCGGCACGAAACCGAGACGCATCTGGTGTCGACGGTCTTCCTGGGACTCGACCACGCCTTCTATTCAGACGTGCGCCCGCAGTGGTTTGAAACCATGATCTTCGATTATTCGACCAAAGGCCAAAAGATCGACGTAGATGGTTTCGAAGGTCACACCTTAAAAATCGGTGACGATATCTATACGGAGCGCTACTCGACTCTCGAGGAAGCCGAGCAGGGGCACCAGGCGGCCATAGCGTGGCTCAATGAAAAGCTCGCCGAGAAGTAACAACTTTGTATTCTTTTGTGCGAGGTAACTGCCACCATTTCGCCACCACTCCCTCTTCTCCCTAGGGAAGCACGGATCTCCGATCCGTACCGGATTATGACACCCATCGCATTGTAACTCGTTGATTCATAGAGAGTTATCTCTCTGCAGAAACCCGTTTATTTAATCCTTAATTAGTGGTGTTTTGTGTCGATTTGAAGTATAATTGGGAGGCATTACTGCCACCATTTGCCACCAGAAAAAAGATGAGAGGTCAATTTAAAGTTACACCCTGCGTTCACCGGAAAAACAAGTATTTGGTCACCGGTTACACGGGCGGACAACGAATCCGCGCCTTTTTCCGCACGAAACTCGAAGCGGAAACCTTTGCTGAAAAACAAAATATCGAGCTGCAAAACTTCGGTCACGAACTTAGCGTCATGCCGACTGCGCTGCGTACCGAAGCAATCACGTGCGCTGAGCGCTTGGCACCCTTCGGCATGACGATTGCCCAAGTCACTCAGATCTGGTTGGATCATAATGATTGGCGCTCGAAGAGCGTGCTCGTTAAAGACGGCACCCAAAAGTTCTTCGCGGAACTGGACCGCAAACTCGACGCTAATGAGATCAGTGACCGGCATCATGAAACCTTGCGCTCCGCCACCAGAAAACTGCTGCCTGATTTCGGTCAGGCGCATATCTGCGATCTGTCGCCGGAAACCTTAAACAAGTGGTTGGTCAGCCACCCGGTCAATGCGACAACCCGAAACAATATCCGCCGGAACCTGAGCGTCTTTTTTACCTTCGCAGTCGATAACGTCTGGATTGAAAACAATCCTATTCGCAAGGTCAAACCGGCCAATACCAAGCGGCTCAGAGCGGCGAACAAAGTTTGCATTTACACTCCCGAACAGGCTGCTGCGATCCTTTTCCACGCAGATCACGATCTTCTCCCATTCTTCGCGATCGGGATGTTTGCCGGTTTGCGCACCTCTGAGATTGAGCGTTTAGATTGGCACCATATTCTTTGGGATCAGCGGCTTATCGACGTCGAGGGAGGCAATTCAAAAACCGGGAAGGAACGCTTTGTGCCGATGACCGACAACCTCGTTGCGTGGTTAGCTCCCTATCGCAACTCACATGGAGAGGTCGCACCTCATCGCGATGAGGACCGGCGCAAGACAGTCCGTGACCGCGCAGGGATTCCGTCAAAGGGCATGTCAAACGCCATGCGCCACAGTTACTGCTCCTATCATTTCAACCTGCATGACAATGCGCCGGAGACATCCAAGAACGCAGGTCACATGACTCCAACTCAGCTTTTCAGCAACTACCATCACCGCGTCAAGAAGCCTGCCTGCGAGCGTTACTTCTCGATTCGCCCGCAGGACGCTCAGAACATCCTCAAGGTCGCCTGAAATGCTTTATGAACGAACATCATTTCAGCATTATTCCTGAAGAGATGATGGAATCTCAAATCCGGCTCTTGAACGCACAACAACAGGTTTATCAAGCCAACAAAGGCCTCTTTGATCGGCTATGGGCTGAGAGTCTTCAGAATGATCCGCTTGCGATCAAGCGTGCGCAATTGCAGCTCGGAGCAGCATCCCTAGACTAGCCCATTGACCCGCCGCGCAGCCTCTGGCACACTCCCATTGCCATGGCCAAAGGCCGGAACGGGACTTCCCTCGCTCCCTTGGCGCCGAACGTTAAGACAAAATTCGATCACGTTCAGTGCCAGGTCGATACCCTTGCCACCCATTTTTCCCAGGTTCACGAGCAGATCATTACTCTTCTCGCCAACGGGCACAGTCCGTTCAAGGTCAGCCAATGGACCGGGATCGAGGCGGACGTCGTGCGCCGGATCCGCGACCTGCATCCAGAGACGCTCGAGCGGCTTAAAGCCAACCTGGCCGCCAACCTCGCGGAAGCCGCGCAGTCTTTAAGCGAACGCCTGATTGAGAACGCGCACCGGCTGCGTCCGGAGAACATCGCTAAAGCGCTGGCGATCGCCGTCGACAAGCATCAGCTCTTAAGCGGTGGCGTTACGGCGCGCACTGAGCATCGCAGAGTGCCGACTCCGGAAGAACTCCAGGCGATGTTTGAGGCGCTGCCGAAAGCTAACGTAACCGTGATCGAAGACACACCCAAGGAGAACGAATCCTAATGGCACGGTACGGTTTAACTCACGGGAATTCCAGAGTAGGACAGAGAACTCCGGAATATGTAGCATGGCACAGCATGCGGCAACGGTGTCTCAATCCGAAGCGTCCTGTAGCCAAATATTACTCTGATCGAGGAATCTCAATTTCCCCTGAGTGGCAAGATCCAATTGCCTTTTTACGCGATATGGGTCTGAAACCTACTGCGAAACATACTTTGGGCCGGATTAACAATCACAATGGCTATTCGAAAGAGAATTGCCGTTGGGAAACTCTCACGCAACAAAATCGAAATAGGCAAAGCGTTAAGCTGACCTTGGCAATAGCCAACGAAATTCGAAAATGCCACGAACAAGGTTCTTCTTTACGAAAATTGGGCGCAAGGTTTGGAGTAAATAAAGAGACAATCCGAAAAGTTGTCATGGGAATAACTTGGAAAGAAGATCATGAGTACCTGCGACACGCTGGAAGTTGATCTTTCCCGGGTCGATCTGGACATCACGCTCGAGCAGTATCCCTGTATCGACGTCGAGATCCTCTCACCCGATATTGTTATTGAAGCTGTCACGGTCGCCAACCAGGGTCCGCCGGGGCCTACAGGTCCAACTGGACCGATGGGGCCGATAGGGCCAGTGGGTCCGATAGGGCCGATAGGACCAATCGGTGCGCAAGGAGTGCAAGGTGCGCCAGGAGTGCAAGGTGACATAGGTCCGCAAGGTTCAGTGGGTCCGCAAGGCGCTACAGGTTCTCAAGGACCAACGGGCGCAACCGGTTCGCAGGGTTCGCAAGGTGCGCAAGGAGTCCAGGGTCCGGCGGCAACAATTGCTGTCGGCACCACGACAACTGGTGCTCCAGGAAGCGCTGCTAGCGTGACGAACTCCGGGAGTTCATCGGCTGCAATTTTCAATTTCAGCGTTCCTCAAGGTCCAACGGGCGCTACCGGTCCGCCGGGACCGGCTGGCAGTGGCACCGGTGACATGCTCCGAAGCGTGTATGACGTCAATGGTGACAATGTCGTCGATCAGGCTGCCGCGGTACCTTGGGTTGGAATAACTGGCAAGCCGGCGACCTTCGCGCCGAGTGCGCATAGTTCAACTCACTTGAGCGCCGGCAGTGATCCAATTGCGGTTGCAACTAGCGTTCTGGCTGGATTGTGTCCAGCGGTCGACAACACAACAATCCAGATTGTCGCCAGCAAGTTATCAACCGTTGCGCTGGCTTGGACCGCAATCACCGGCAAACCCGCGACATTCCCGCCGGATTCAACGGCGATGCTTCGAGCGACCTATGACGCGAACTCAGACAACATCGTTGACCATGCTGCTCTGAGTGACACCGCACCTTGGGCGGGAATCTCGGGGAAACCAGCAAACTTTGCACCGAGCGCTCATGCATCGACCCATAACCTCGGTGGCAGCGATGCGATTGCGCCGGATTGGACCCAGGTTCAAAATAAACCGGCAACTTTCCCGCCGAGCGCTCACGCTGCCAGTCACGTTGACGGAGGCAGCGACATCATTGTGCCGGCAAGTGCTAGCACAGCGGGACTCTTAAAGAAGCTCAGCGGGCTCACCACCGATTTCGTCGACGGCACCAACACCTGTCAAAATCTGGTCACTGCGGTTCAGCCGACCATCTGGAGCGCGCGCCTGCGCAGCTTTAACGCGATCGGAAATAGTACATTCGAGGTCGCGCAGCGCAATGTCAGAGGCACCCTAGTAAATCCAGCGAACGGAACTTTATTAGAGGATCGCTGGGTTTGCGGAAATTTAGGGTCGCTCAATCCTAGTTTTGGCAGTCCACAAACCACCTTAACTGCTGGCTCGGGAGTGGTTGTTCCAGGCACGTCGTTCGTAATTACTACGGCATTTGTGCGCATTACCGTAGGCACGCAAAAAGCAAGTTTAGCGGCCGGCGATGCCAATTATCTGTTTCAGACTGTCGAAGGCCCGCGATTCCGGGAACTGATGAGCGATGTGCATTCCGTCCAATTGTTAGTCCGCTCCAGTGTGGCAAATCTCAAATTTGGCCTTTCCTTGAGAGATACCGGCAATACTCAAAGCTTGACTAAGCTGTGCACTTTGGGCGCAGCCAATACGATAACTTCGATTCAACTACCAAATCTGCCGATATGGCCGAGTGCCGGTGGTTTCACCGCAGCTGTTGGCTCACCATCTTATACATTAAGCATTGTCACAGCCGCCGGGTCTACGTTTACCAGTCCGGCCAATAACACGTTTCAGGCAGGTAATTTTCTGGGTGCGTTGGGCCAAGATAACCTAATGGCAAATGCCGTTGGCTCGACGTTCGAGATTTTCTTCGTGCAACACGAACCAGGCGCGGTTTGCACAACGCCGATCGATTACCCATGGCAGCAGGCGTATGACGATGCCCTGCGCTATTACTGCAAGAGTTACGATTACGACATAGCAGCAGGTTCAGCTTCAGCCCAAGCCGGAATGCTCGGGCTGATTCCAAGCAGCACAACATTGGCTGAAGGAGCTGTTCGTTACCCGAAACCGATGGCCAAAGTTCCAACCTTAACAGGTTACAATCCGATAACTGGTACCGCGAACTCTCTGCGCCATAGCAATGGGACCGATTACGCAATTTCGAGCTTTAATAATATCGGCAAAAGCGGATTTGAAGCGATCACGACAGCCGCAATGGCGGCGCTAGCTTTAGGACAGATTGTAAGGGTCCACTACACCGCAGACACCGGATGGTAGCTATGAGGACGAGGAACCAATGAAGATCCTTTTTCGATAACATTTGGACAAGGCATCAAAACAATAGGGCATTTTTAATTCTACCATTAAATTACAGTGAGCGCATACACCGACAATTATCATCTTCGATACGGACTTCCATCGGTCCAGCAACAGACCGAGGTGGGCGTGATTCATGCCGCAAGCGATATCCAGAATGAGGACGCCGCGACGCCCGATCACGTCAACCGGCTAGCATGGGCGAATTGGGCCAACAAAAACTCAAGCGTGGCTTTTGAGCCGTTCCGTTGGCCGGTAAGTATGAATTCGACAATTCAGGCAAGCGTTGCGACAGATCCAAGCGGGCAGAGCGTTGCCGATAACGATGTCCAGTTTGTGGTCAATGCCACACTCCCGCGGGTGATCGCCGATTTCGTGGCGCATCCGCCACCGGGGGTTTAGTTGCCGGTTTAAGGTCTGGGTATCTGGACCGGCGGAATCTGGGGCTGTCCACCGTGAGTCTTCTGATACTTCTTACGCCAGACAACGACTTTCCACCACCAGTACATAAGCCTAGAATCGCGGTGAGACCGGTTGGGTGACGGTCAAGGTTCCCTGGACCAGTGGGGTCACGACACCGCTGGCGGACACCATCCGGATCTGCATTGCGTAGGCGATTGTCTGCATGTTCTGCGTGGTCGCGGCCGGCACGACCAGCCAGGTGATTCCTTGGGTAGGCGTATTGGTTTCCTGCCAATCGACGATCACCGTGGTGGGATCGGTATCGGTATAAGTTGGATCCACCTTGGCGGTGAACTGGAAGGTGTTGCCCGTGACGTCGACCGGGCTGACGACCGGCGGAGTCTTGGTTTTATCGGTGACCGTAAGCGTGAGCTTGGTCGAGAGCGTTGCGCCACGCTGAACGGTAAGCGCTGCGCCCTTAACGCAAGCGCAAGGATCCGGGGGAGGAGTGGTCGTCGCTTGCTGCGTTTGCCATTGCTGATAGGGAACCGGGAAAGCGAGCCTGGCGATCGGCAAAGGCGGGACCGGCGGAGTCTCGAGCGTCGTGCTCATGCGCTCTCACTTTTATCGCGAAGCGCTTCCTCTTTCAAGAAGCTTTGGAGCGCGAACCCGTGATGCAGCGTCGGTGTGCGTTTGCGCGTAATCCAGAAAGATACGAGCTGTTTTGACACACCCAGTTTACGTGCCAGCAACGCTCGGCGCCCATACTTGGCACGTGCCCAGGTTTGAAGGTCGCGAATCAGTTTCTCCTCTGGATTCATTAAAGTGCTGCAGTTGCATACCGTAAACATATAGTGTACACTAAGGCAAGCTTATGAAGCAAAAACCAGTTGGCAACCGTAAATTTTTTCTTGTTACCCTGATCCTTGCCGCAATTGCACTGAGTGCCCCCATGACTGCCATCGCCAATGATGGTTCTGGCAGTGTCATTATTGACGGTCAATCATTCAATTATTTGCGGGACGGACAATTCTTGAACGTCGATGGACAGACCTACGTCATCTCGCAGATTGGAACGACGGTGTCGATCACCACGATTGGTGGTCCCCGCAGCGGTTCTGCCAGTATCGTTCCAAATCTTACACCAGAGCAAGCTGCCGCGTATCTCAACTCAACCGCAGAAGGACGAGCGGCATCGGCCAAGTTCGACCGAGATCTCAAAGCATCGGAAGCCAAGTTTAAAGCGGACCTCAAAGCATCAGAAGCCAAGTGGAACGCGGAGCTTAACTTGAGTGCTTCCAAGACAAAATCCCACAAATGATACACGCGTTCTTAATCACAATAGCAGTCCTTACAGCGATCTACGCATTCCCAGTTATCCTTTTCGGACTTTGTGTTTGCTTCAAGATCCTCACGTCCAAATGGTTTTGGTTGGGGATTCTTGGGCTCATACTCTTCATCATTTCGTGCTATTTCCTTGGTGCCACGACTTTTCTCATCTTGGGTGGAGCGTACGTGACGTGGCGTTTGATGGCTTGGAGCGAATTACTTAAAAGCCGCAAGGCTTACAAGGCAGAGATTCTTCGCTCACATAAAACCCGCGAACTGCTGCCCTGCGGCAATGGAACTAATCAGAGGTGCCCCTCGGCGAGCGAGAGCTCTCAATCAATCGACTGGAGCAAACTTCAACGTTCACCCGAATTCATCGGCTTTGATTAGCTCTCGGCTTTCGGTCTTGTGCGCTCAATCCTCAATGCTCTGCAAAGACCGAACGATGGTCGATTGAAATCAACTCAATCTTTTGCCTTCTTTGGCAAATAGTTCATGTTCATCCGCCGGTACTGCTCTTCGCTGACAAACGGGCGCATGGTGCCGGTAGCCGTGATCTGATTCGAGCGATCGATCCGGTAGCTTTTAATGATGGGACGGACTGATGTCGGCAATGATCCAACCAGCGGGTTTGAATCCTGGTGGAGCTGAGTGCCGAAATTTGCCAGGGAATTAATCGCATCCCGCTTCTGAATTCCGATAGCAGTTGCGCCGGGATCTCCCTTGGAGTGATTAGTGAAATAGGTGTGGGCGTCTTGCGTGAATTCGTCCGGTGACTGCCAGAGATCCTTGAACGGCGCTCGGTTACGGGCTTTCAAGTAATTATTGGTCAACTGCCCGAAGTCCACACTCTTGATGTTGACGTTGTTATCTCCAGTGATCTCTATCCCGTAGGGCACGGCAATCTTCTCAGTGCCTTCAAAACCGCGGTACGTTTTTCCCGCAGTCAGCGCCTTGTGATAAAACAGCCGCATTTCCATGCCCGGGCTGGCTGCGTCGGCAAGCGTTCGGCTTAAGAGCCGCAAAGAAGCGATTTGATGTGGATTATACTGATTGGTCCCTTCGAGAGAATTGATAATGTTATCTGGCAGATATCGCATGAAGACGTTGTTGCCGTCCTGTCGGTAGCCGATAGCCATCCGTTGATCTTCCGGAAGCGAGTCCAGTCCTCTGTGTAAGGCTTGGGCAAAATTGGCGTTGTACTCTTCGACTTGCTTCGGCGTGCGATAAAGCGGTAGCCCGGTATTCTTGTCCCGCATTACCGTCCCGTCTGGCTTGCGCAAGATTTCGGAGGAATTAGTCAACCACGTCTCAGCGACATTTGGTTTCTGCAGATCGCTTTTTGTAAATCGAGTAGTTGGAACCTCCTCCGAATTGATCTTTCCGTCGCGCCAGCCGCTCTGGTAATAGCTCTTAACGAGTTGGTTTAACGCAGGGTTTTTCTGCAAGTCGGCAAAGAGTCCAGTGCCGGTAACCTGGGGTCCACCGGGGGAACCAACAACGCTACCCTGATCATTGAAGGTGAAACCCATCTTGGCCATGGCGGTCTTCAACGCGTTCTTCGACAACAAGCCTGGCCGGAAGGCGCTATTGGAATCCAGAATCCCGCCACCGGAAAGCAAATAATCAACGCCGTGTTCAGCGTGGATTTCCCTGGCAATATCAAGGTCGGTCAAGTGAGAGACGGGCACTCCGCTTTGGCTGAGCGCATTGGTGTACTGGTTTTTGAGGTTCGCGAAGTCCTGGTTGGGGATGTAACGACCGGTCGCCGGATCGGTCCCGAGCGGATTGCCGCCAGCATCCAGTGCCGTGTATTGACCCTTTATTCCGCGTTGCGGATTACCTAGAAGTGAATCGTAGAGATTCGGCAGCATGCCACCATTTGCCGTCGCATGCGTTAATTCATGGGCCAAGATGCCGCGGATCGCCGAGTCCGGGTTCGCCGTGTTGACCTGGATATGACTATTCCCAACGTTATCGACAAAGTGGCTGCCCCGTGGTCCGTTGGGAGCATTGGAATAATCAACCACCAAGCCGGGAAAGTGCTGCGCGTTCTGCGCGAGCATTAGTTGATTAGTCGGACTGAGCTGATGAAAGTTCGTCTGTTCCTGTGGTGAGAGCGTGTCTCTATAGCGTTTCCAGTCGCCGCGGGCCTGCAGCAAATATTGGTTCGGATTCTGGAACTTCATCCATTGCCCAAACCCTCCGCCGGCCATGCCCTGGAGACCTCCAAAAGCACCACCTTGAACTGCGCCTGCAATTCCACCACCACCAGCAGGGCTCCCGGCACCGGCAACGCCTCCAACTACCGCACCTGCTGCTGCGCCGGCCGCGCCTCCTTTAGCTACTGCAGTGGCAGTCTGGACAAGTGGGGAATCAAGAGCAGATGCCAGGAATTTGGGCATCATCTTTGTCTGCTGCGCAACGCGAGTCCAATAGGGAATTGTCGCCTGGCCGTACCGCAGTTCTTTGCCGCTAGCCTGCAGTAATGCTCCAACGCTATCAGCTACATCAGGAAGATGTTCCAGAACAGCTTCGGCTGCACCGCCGAGTGGTCCAAAATGATGTAGCATTGTTCCGAAAGCGGCTTTGCTAAAAGCTTCTGTCAGCACGGTCTTTATCAATGGATTTCCGCCGGCTATTTTACCAGCCAACCATTCTGGAGCATCACTCACTTTCTGAGCTAAATCTCCAGCTCCCTGAAGCAATTGACCACCTCCCTGGAGCATGCTCGACGCTATTCCGCTTGCCGTGTCCGGATCGCCGGCAATCTTGCCCATCCTCGTGAGCTGCTGATTTAAGATCGCGCTTTTCTCCTCGAGATCTTGCGCGGCACTTCGTGTGGCTGGCGCAAACTTCGCCTGCAGATTGCGTGTCTCGACGTATCCGGTGTTCGCAGCGCTCAGTTCAGGTTGCTTTGGCAAGATCTGGGTAGTATCCAGAACCTCTTTCCTGGCCATTGATCCAGCGACGTCCTCAGCAGCTCGCAGTCCAGCCTCAAAATGTATTGGTTTGAAGGCATCGACTGCGGCAGCGCCTTCACCTAAGCCCACGTAATTAAGCGGATTGAGAACCGTCGAGTAGCCTTGTACGGCAGCTTCGTTCGGTGCCGCTTGCTGGATTTTTTGTCCGACATCCGTATAGGCACCCACGGTCGTGTACGCTGCGGCAGAGAAATCCTGAAGCGTCTTGCCGAGATGAGCAATGTTCTGCTGTGCCGCAGCGGTTTGTTGCGCAGCCTGGGCATACTGACGATCGATTTCTTCCTGGCTTTTCGCATCGTGAACGAACAGGTTGGCGACTGGGTGCGTGAGCTGGATTGCGCCGTTGTAAAGGTTGGTGATGAAGTCCCAGGTGTCGCTGACGGTTGTCCCGAGTCCTTGCGACATCGTGGCTTGTTCAGCTGCAAATCGTTTGACTAGATCCTGATATCCCTGGCCCATGGTCTGTCCGGTGGCTTTGCGAAATGCGAGTTCAGCCGCATCCTTGGATCCCTGTGCCGTATTGACGATCGATTGCCCAATGTTGTTGACCGTAGCTCCGAGAGAGGGACCGATATTGGCTACCGCCTGACTCAATTGATCTGCAGCGCTCTGCTGCTGCATTGGTTTCCAGACGAGCCCATAAAAACTCTCGAAGTTTTCTGGCTTTTTTAAGAAGTCCGGATCCTTGGCAATCGCTACCGCAAGCCGGTCATAAACCGGTATTTGATTTGAATCACCACCGTTCTGAACGTAGTTATTGTAATTGTCGACGTCCCTGGAAGTTGCGACCCGCATGCCGAACGAGGCCGGCAACTTTTGGACTTCTTGGTTGCTCGTCTCCAGAGCTGGAATAGTCGGTCCACCTGCACCGATCTTTGAAATCGTGCCTTCGCCGAGGTCACCGATCTGACCGGAAGGATCAAAAATATCAATGCGGCCGCGGAGCGATTTATCGGTGCGATCATGAAACGTAACCTTGCGCTGCGTTCCGTCCTTGCCGGTGAACATGAACACGTCATTCGGCTTAGCACCAAGATTCTGCTCCATGTCAGGGGAAAGCGCAATGGAGGTACCACTGGATAGCTGATTATCCCAAGCGCCAATCCCTTTCGCGGAATTAGGATCAAATCCTGACTCCCCTGGTTTTTCGTATCCGTAATGGGTTGCCCTGACTTGAAAGATCGGGGCCTTGCTTAGATCTTCACTTTGCGGTTGCTGAGTCTGTTGTGGCGGTTGCTGCTGGGTGGTCTGAGCTTGCTGCGATTGAGGAAGCAATGTGCTCAAATCCTGCAGCGATATATTGCTTGAGGCACCGGTCGTCGCTTGCCCGGTAACAGGTAAAAGCTGATCTAAAATATCCTGACCGTTTGCCATAGCTATCTGGAAAGAAGCGAACTCAGGTCTTGCCACTGCGAATCAGTGCTAGCAAGCTGAACCTGTGGCTGATTCGGTTGCGCTGGTGGAGCTTGGCGCTTAGCAATATTTCCGTATTCAGACCGTGGCAAATCTTTCCACGATTTGTAATTAGCGTCCTGGATATGATCGTTGTCGCCGGCGCCTATTCCAGTCAGTCCGTAGTTCTTAGCCAATGCTTGGCCGAATTGGTAAGCCTTGTCATTGTTCCATTGGAGCTCGCCTTTGTCGCCTTTGTTCACCCAATCGAATGCGCGACCGTAGGTGTGATAGCTCATCGGAGGCGCGACAGCTTTGCTACCTCCAGCGAGATATTTTTGATAAAGAACCTGCTGTTCTTCGGGACTACGGGTGCCAAAATGCAGCACCGGGTTGTAGCCAGCCTGGTGCATGCCATCGACCCATTGTTTGGCGCGATCAGCAAAATCAGGTTGCAAACTGTCAAGCGACGCTGCGGTCTTCGAATCATAATTGGTTGACGACGCCGTTTGTGCCGTCTGTGTCGTCTGCTGGGCTTGGTCTTTTTTACTTTCTGGCAATAACGAACTCAGAGCCTTGAACGTTATTGGTGCCTGTTGGGATGCATCGCTCGGCTGCCACGTAACGGGAATCAGAGCGGCAATATTTGGGTCAAGTTGTAAAGGATCATCAGCCATTTCACTGATTGCCTACGAACTGTTGCGACGAGGTTTCCCACGGTCTGGGTTGCTGATAAGCCTGTTGCGGCCAGTTCTCGGGCATAACACTTCGCAACCACTCCAACGCGGTTCCCGCAGCTTTTGTTTCTTCACCGGGTGTTTGCGATAACATATTGATTCCTTGGCCTACGGTTCGTCCAACTTGCTGTCCCGCTTGGATTATTTGCTTCCCAGTTTGTACTGCTTGTCCAGGAATTTGCGGGATTTCGGTACTAACGTTCTGCGAGATGCGTTGGGCTTCTTCAGCCGCTAATCGATGTTGCTCCAATACAGATGGCGGAGGCGCAGGAGGTGTATAGCTTGGAGGAGTTGTGTAGGCGCCTGCTTGACCTTGCGGTTGCTGAACTTGGACACCGGCATTGGCACCGGTAGTCGCGTTAGCAATCGCGGCATTTGCCTGGTCCGAGTTCCCGGATTGAACAAGCGGATTGCTTGTTTTCAGCAACGGATTGTACTTTTGCACATCAGGCGACATGAAATTCGAATTATACTTGGCAATCGCTTTATCGATCGCAGTCGTATCAAAATGATTATTCGCTCGATTATCGCGCAGGTTTTGCAGGTTTTGCATGATCCTCTGCTTGAGTTGAAAGACCCCTTGATTGCCAGTTATATCAGAGTCCTGAATACGAGGCATCGTCGTGGTCTTAGCCAACTCAATCATTGATTCCTTTGTGGGGGATGCTCCTGTTTCACCCATTACCCCACGACCAATCGGCACAAGTGCAGCATCCGCAGCACGGGAGAAGGCGAGTGCTTCAGGCGACGTAGCATCGGCGAATACATGCATGGCTCCACCAAGAGATTTGATTTGACCACCGACACCGAGGTGCGGCTTTTCCATCATCTTATTGAAGTAACCACCCAGGTTATTGACGGCATCGTAGCCGTTTGTCATCGCATCGAGTTTCGCTAGGTCATCTCCTCCCAATTTTTGAATCTCAACGGTCTGCTCCCATTGTTTTTGAGCTTCCTGACTTTGCCTTCGTACAGCCTCTTCCTGTTCCGCGATACTTGAACCTGGTATCGGAACTCCTTCTTTAGTTACCGCTTGCGTGACGGCCGCTTGCCGAGCACCGAGTTGAGAACGCTCTTTCTGCGCTTGTTCAGCAACCGTCCGATGATAGTTGTTAGCATCCTCTAATGCCTTGCTCTCGATTGCTTTGATATCATCAGCGGTTGGCAGCAATCCTTGGCCGTGCAACCTCTCAAGCGCCCTTTGACCCGTTAATCCGGCGTATGTGTCCGGGGTATGCTTTGTTATGTCAGGCTGCTGGTCTGGCACCGAGACAAGGTCAGCACGAGGCGCAATGTCACCTTCAACTTGAAGCTCGGAGAGCGTTGCTCCGCTTAGATCTGTAGCCATAAAGGTTTTATTGCATTGGTCGGAACGTTCTACCATCAGGCATTACATAGCCCCGTTGTCCTCTGAGAGTCGCTGTCTTTGAGCCCGGTGGAATTGGATCTTTCCCTCCTAACGGTACCCCAATTATTACACCGGCTGCCAGCGGATTATAGATATCCCCACTGCCAAGCGGAGTTGGATTGCCTGGCGTGCCGGCGAGTTTTTCGGCTGGACTGACAGGTTGAGCCGGTCGTACGGCTGGCGCAATTGGCACCTGCCGGTTTTGTGCCGGAGCGATGGGCAATGTTCCCGGTTTCACACCGGCAGCAGCACCGTAGCCACCTTTAACGGCGTTAATGGTATCCAGGAGTTTTGCGTGCTCGGTTGCGATATCGGCAGTGCTCTTTCCCATCTGCAACCCTTGTGCCCGTCTGGCAGCCTGATCCGCTATCCATTGGCCGGCATAGAGTCCAACCATTTGCTGTTTAGCGCCCAAGCTTTTCCCCATCACGGATTGATACTCTTCAGGCGAGAGTATCCCGGTTTGGTGCAAAGCCGCCAGAGTATCGTTGGCATCGACGTTTTTTGTAGCGATATCTGCGACGCTGCCGATCGCCTCTGATAGCGATTTGCCGGCTTGGGTGATGCCGGCTGCGTAACCTGAACCGATATCGGTTGGGGAAACGTTAAATTGCGTCCTGCTGAAGTCTGGGGCTGGAAGTGGGTCGCTCATTTCTTCTCTCCGAAGTTTAGAATCCCGAAATCTGGGCAGTATCTTTTGACCAATTCGTCATAAGCGAGAGCTGCCTCTTCTGGACTGGTATGATACCCACCGTTGTGCTGAATACCTCTGAACTTAAAGAGTGCTCGATACGGTCGCTTCAAATTTGCGTTTATTCTCTGAACGCCGCGAAATTGATGTTTCCGAGGTTGTGTTCTGTTTAAGTTGCTCTGCGAAAAATCGCAAAGTCGAAGATTGCTTCTCTGATTATTAAGAGTGTTCCTATCGCGATGATCTACCAGTTTGCCTTTAGCAGCCTGGATAATCAATCGTGCCATCGACAAAGGTTTTGCTGACCAATCGCCGCTATAGATTCGACTAGAAGCCTTTGCGTAAAACAATCCAGACTTCGGTTCTCTCCAAGCATACCATTTCCATTCATTCAGCCATTCGAAGTTCTTATCGTCTACAAACGTCACTTTGCCCTGGGTCAATTGGATCTCTTTCATTTCTTCTCAGTGTTGAAATAATCCGGATTCCAGCCGAACTCCGCGGCCGCGCCAGAAACATTTACCAATTCCCGATTCATTTTCGGGCAGAAAACTGTTTGACCGTGGATTCGCTTATCGACGCATCTTATACAAGTTTCGTACCAGTCCGAGTTGTAGGTCTTATCAGGCCACTCGCACCGGTTCGCGATGTCGTACCGGTCAGCCTGAAAAGGCACCTGGTACTTCTCGGTGTAATCCCAGACGTCTGCATGGGTCCACTCTTTCAAGGGAAAGAGAAAATCCGGTCCCTCATCTCGCATCACGATCGGAGAATGCAACGGGATAACGCCGTAAATCTGATCGGTGTCGCAGTCTTTATGCGCCACGAAAGCTACGTCCCACGGATAATTGAAAGTGCCGCATGGGCGCATCAGGAAATTGACCGCGCAAAGGTAGTCGCGTTGATCCTCCCCGTCTTTGAATTCGATGGTGTTTTTGAGGAGCGCAATCATCGAAAGTGGGCCGGAGGAATACTCGCTCACCAGTGCAACCATCTCTTTGCTGTGCTTGAGACTGACCCGGATCGGCGGATAATCGTGCACCTCCAAGCACCAGTTGTGAATGATCAGGTTGGCAAAGGCATTTTTGCGCGGGAAATACGGATCCCGGTAATAGACGATCGGCATCCGAATCCCGGCCGAATAGAGCAAGTGCAAGAGCACCATGGAGTCTTTGCCAAACGAGCAGTTAAGGACTGGATAAGCGTAATCTTTAAACTGATCCTCGATCCACTTGAGCGTCTCGATCTTTTTATTTTCGATGCTCACTTTCGTCCCTCCATCTTGCGCTTGTAATCTCCGTCGCTCTCAGGACAAATGGTCAGCTCTTCGCCGGCGGCGATGTCGCAACCCGCGATGATCAGATTTTCTCCGTCCTGTTCACCGCCAAGGACGCAATTGGCTTGATCGCCATTGCGCGGAAAATTCCAGAACTGACTCTCGTCGCAACATATGACCCAATGGTTATTTTTGGGGTTGAGATAGCCTCGCTCCATTATAAAGGCTCGTTTACGAGGCTCAGCAAACTCAACGGCATAATCGGATACAGTCCGGTCCAGACCCGGATAAAATGCCCACAACACTTCCCCTTTGCGGATCGGTTTTAACGCAAAGATTCCCAGTCCATGGATTTCACTTTTTCTGATTTCTACTGGGATCATCATCATAGGGAGTTTAAAACAGCGCTATTCCGCCGATCAGAGCACCACCCATGGCACCGAGCGCGCCGATCGTTGCTCCTTGTGCAGCGCCTTTGGATTGCGCGGTCATCTGGTTGGCTGCCGCGGTAGCGTTCATTTGCGCCATGGCACTTTGGCTGGTCAACTGCAAGAGTCCGCTGCCCTGGAACAGGTTCGGGCTACCGGTGCCATAGCCCGGAACTCCGCCGGCGACACCTGCGGCAAACTGTGCGCCGCCAGCCGGCGCACCTAGGATGCCTGCCATTGCACCCTGTTGGGCGCCGTAGACATTTGTGAGCGCGCCGGCGCCAGCCTGTTGCTGCCGATAAAGCTGATCAAGAATCGATCCCTGCAGCCCAGCTTGCATTTGGGTACCCGCTTGCTGCGTGCCGATCGCGGCCTGAGTCAGGGCAGCCTGTTGCTGTGTAGCTTGGCCAAGGTTTTGCGCAATCTGCCCCTGGAGTCCGCCTTGGACCTGGGCGCCGCCCTGTCCAAGTTGTCCTGCCGCACCATACAATGAACCGGCGAGTTGCTGGTTTTGCTGAGTCGCCTGGATGTCGGTTTGGGACATGCCCATCGCGTTAGCGGTGCGTTGTTGCATCTGTTGCTGAACTAGTGGATCAACGCCCGCGGCGAATTGTTCGCGTTGTTGCAGTCGCGCCTGCTGGACCGCGTCACGGTTCAAAACCTCGGCGGCAATTGAACCGCT
>Ga0209388_1000037_pt1 | contig 22420 bp, 23 predicted proteins | sample Rivendell_Oct201_7_FD_188348 | JGI IMG/M metagenome (GOLD analysis project Ga0209388, IMG submission 188348) | Vadose zone soil and rhizosphere microbial communities from the Eel River Critical Zone Observatory, Northern California to study diel... | ecosystem: Environmental > Terrestrial > Soil...
TCTTCGAGGAGCACTGGGATCACGTCATCTTCGGCCCCTGCATCGAGGGCGCGGTGTTCGAGGGGCGCTTCGCGGCCCGGCCTCGCGTGACGCTGCTGGACGGCTACGTCACGGTGCAGCTCCAGGGCAGCGAGTCCTGGCACTTCCACCTCTGCATCGGGTCCCACCGGGGCTCGCCCGGCCTGCCCACGCCGCCCGCGCTGGCGGAGTGGCGCCGCTGCCGTCGCGCCGCATTCTTCCAGAGCCGCGACCGGGCCGGACGGCCGAGCGCGTGGGGCCTGCGCCTGTGGAACGGGCGAGACGAGCAGATGCTGACCGTCTTCCTGCCGAACCCGTGGATCGACCCGGCGCGCGGCCGCTACGTCGACACGCCCGACTGGTCGCGCCTGCGGCTCTGGATGGACCTGCGCGCCCGCCACGCCGGCGTCCCCGGCGAGCCGCCGCCCGCGGACGCGACACCCCCGCGCGCGCACTGAGCCGCGCGCTCATCGAAATGTCGGATTGTAAGACCTGACCCCGGCCGATAGAATCGCGGGCATGGACGGGGTACACGACCTGGGCGGCATGCAGGGCTTCGGCCCGGTCGAGCGGGAGGAGAACGAGCCCGTCTTCCACGCGGCATGGGAAGCGGCGGTGCTCGCGATCCAGCGCGCGGGCGGCGCGCGCGGCTTCTTCAACATCGACGAGTTCCGTCACGGCATCGAGCGCATGGCCCCGGCCCACTACCTGCGCGCGACCTACTACGAGAAATGGCTCGACGGCGTGACGCGCCTCCTGCTGGAGAAGGGCGTGGTGGGCGCGGAGGAGCTGGCCGCGCGCCTGGCCTACTTCGAGCAGCGGCCCGATGCGCCGGCGACCGAACCCTTGACCGCGCCGCTCCCGCCGCGCCCGCCCGCCAATGCGAAGTGGGCGCAGGACGTGATCCGCGAGACCGGCGCGGCGCCCCGCTTCGCGGACGGCGATCCGGTCCGCACGCGCGACGTCCACCCGCCCGGGCACACCCGGCTGCCTCGCTACGCGCGGGGCAAGCGCGGCCTCATCCACCGCTGCCACGGCGTCCACGTGTTCCCCGACAGCCACGCCCACGGCCGGGGCGAGCAGCCCCAGCCGCTCTACAGCGTGCGTTTCGACGCCCGCGAGCTGTGGGGCGAGTCGGCGGAGCCGAATCAGGTGGTGCACATCGATCTGTGGGAGAGCTATCTCCTCCCCGGGAGCTGATCCCCCATGGGCAAGAACCACCCCAACGTCGATCCCTACGTGGTGTCCCGGGTGCGGGCGCTCGAGTCGCTGCTGCTCGAGAAGGGCATCCTGGCGCCCGACGCGGTCGACCGGGTGATCGAGCGCTACGAGGCGGACACCGGCCCGATGGTGGGCGCGCGGGCGGTGGCCCGGGCGTGGACCGATCCCCGGTACAAGCGCCTCCTGCTCGACGACCCCCGGACCGCGCTCGCCCGCTTCGATCTCGACTACCAGATGTTGATGGTGGTCGAGAACACCGACGCGCTCCACAACCTGGTGGTGTGCACGCTCTGCTCCTGCTATCCGTGGCCGGTGCTCGGGCTGCCCCCGACCTGGTACAAGATGCCGGCCTACCGCTCGCGCGCGGTGAGCGAGCCGCGTGCGCTCCTGGGCGAGATGGGGCTCGCGATCGATCCGCGGCGCGAGATCCGAGTGTGGGACTCGAGCGCGGAGATGCGCTACATGATGCTGCCACAGCGGCCCGCCGGCACCGAGGGCCTCGGCGAGGCGGAGCTGGTCCCCCTGATCACGCGCGACGCGCTGATCGGCGTGGCCGACGTGCGCCCGCCCGCGCCCGCCGCCCGCTGAGGCGGCGCGACGCACGTGTACGAGCGGCGGCGCAACATCGTGGTGCGGCGCGACGGCCGCCGCGTCAACGTGGCCCGCTTCCGCGGGCAGCTTTTCGTCTGCGCCACCGGCTGCTGCTGCGGGCGCACCGTGGACGGCTTCGCTCCGGTACCCAGCGAGACCTTCCACCGCGAGTGGGAGCGGCGGCGCCTCCGCAACGTGATCCACCTCACCATCGGCGGCTGCCTCGGCCCCTGCGCGCTCGCGAACGTGGTGCTCCTGCTCTTCGACGGCCAGACCCAGTGGTTCCACTCGATCGACTCCGAGGCGCAGGCCCTCGCGCTCTACGATCACGTGGAGGGCATGCTGGAGGCCGACGGGTGCCTGCCTCCGCCGGCCGCGCTCGCCCCGTATCACTTCACCGCGTCGGCCTGGCAGCCGCGCCCCGACGGGCAGCCGGTGGACGACGCGCGGCTCTGGCGGACCGTGCGCGGGCACGCGTGCGAGGCGCCCGCTTCCGGCGTCACCGCGGACGGCCGGGCCCTCTCGGTGGACCGGGTGGTCGCGGTGATGGAAGGCCGGGCCGCCCTGCCGCGCAAGAACGGCGAGCTGGTCTTCGAGGAGCCGTGGCAGGGCCGCGTCTTCGGCATGGCGGTAGCCCTGCACGAGCGCGGGGCTTTCGAGTGGGAGGAGTTCCGCCGGGCCCTGATTGCCCAGATCGCGGCGGCGGAGACGCGTCCGGGCCCGTTCGTCTACTACGAGATCTGGCTCCGGACCTTCGAGGAGCTGCTGGCCGGCAAGGGCCTCGTCACCGGCGCGGAGCTCGACGAGACCACCTACCAGTTCGAGTTCGGCGAGCGGGACGACGTCTTCTAGGCGGTCGCGGCGCGGCGGCGCGCTCAGCGCGCGGCGGTGCGGAGGCGGTCGGGCGCGGGCGAGGCGGCGAGCCGGTCGAGCGCGGGCATGAGCAGGCCCACGATGCGCACCGGCAGCGCGCTCGTGAAGTGGAAGCGCGCGGCCTCGGGGCCCGGCACGTAGGCGGTCACGGTGCCGAAGTAGCGGTCGTCGAGCATGAACACGAAGGTGGCCGCGCGGCTCACCACCCGCGACTCCACCACCGAACCGTTCTTGCCGTAGACGAAGTAGCGGTGGTCGCCGGTGCCGGTCTTGCCGCCGACGGTGTGGGCCCCGCCCGGTCCGGTCAACGCGGGCTTGAGCCCGCGGGCGGTGCCGCCGTCCACCACCTGGCCGAGGGCGCCGCGGACGACCGCCGCCACCTCGGGCGCGAGCACCTGGCTCGGCGGGATCTCGGCGCGGCCCAGGCGCGTCTCGTACGGGGTGCCCGCCGCGAAGTCGAGGCCGTCGATCAGCACGGTGGGCTGGCGCACCCCGTTGTTCAGGATGATGCCCATCAGCTCGGCGAGCGCGGCGGGCCGGTCGCCGGAGCTGCCGATCGCGGTGGCCAGCGACGGGGTCAGCGAGGCGAACGGGTAGCCGAGCCGCTCCCAGCTCCGGTGCAGGTCGAGGAACGCCTCCAGCTCCAGCAGGCTCGCGATGCGATGGTCCTGCGCGTTGCGGTGGCGGGTGAAGAAGAGCCAGCTGTAGACCGCCTGCCGCTCGGCCGCGCTCGCGCGCACCACCTGGCCCATGCCCGCGCCGGGATGCCGCCGCAGGTAACCGGCCAGCCATAGCTCGAGCGGATGCACGCCGGCTACGTAGCCGCGGTCGACGAGGGGCATCGCCTCGGGCGCGGCCTGCTCGTAGAGCTCGGCGACCGCCTTGTCGGAGAGCGCGCGGCCCGGCACGCGGGACGCGAGCAGGTCGCGGAAGACCTCTGGGCTCGCTTCCGGGTAGACCGCGCGCAGCGCGATGGCGAGGCCCGGCGGGGTCGGGCGGGCCGCGCTCAGGACAAGCTCGAGCGCTTCCTCCCCCGGCAGGCCGTGGTACTTGCGGTAGAAGCGCCGGACGAACTCGCTCCCCTCGCGGTCGGCGAAGCGGGTCAGGTAGAGGTCGCGGCGCGGATCGCCCGGGTTCTCCAGCACGAGGGCCAAGGAGCCGGAGGAGCCGTAGAGGTGATGGGTGACCACGTCGCGCATCAGGCGGATGAAGACGAGGTTCACCGAGTTCTGGAAGCCTTCGCGGATCGTGAGGATCTTCGCGTCGTCCTCACGGTCGAAGTTGCCGAAGGTGTGGAGGCCCCCGCCGGTGAAGAAGGCCTCCGCCGGGCTCGCCGAGTAGCGCCGATCGAGCGAGGCCTCGAGCATGGCCTGGAGCGTGCGGTCGGTGCCCCGCGCGCTCGTGAGGTACTGCACCGCCCATTCCCCGAGCCGATCCCGCGGGTGCACCGACGTCTTGGCCAGCGCGGCCGCCTCGAGCCGCGCGTAGCGGTCGTGGAGCGCGGCGATCGCCTCGAGGTACGAGATCAGGGTGCGGAGCTTGGCCGTCGAGCCGAGGTCGATCCGCGCCCCGCCGTTGATGTCGAGCGGTTGGTCCAGGTTGTCGGTCTGGATGCGGACCCGGTTCTGCCCCTGGCCGCGCTCGTAGAGCGTGACGCTGTAGAGCACCCGGGTCGGATCCCCGCCGCCCAGGAGCTTCTCGCCCACGAGCCCGAGGCGCTCGAGGGTGGCCGGCTCCCGCAGCGAGCGCAGAAGGCGCGCCACCGCGTCCTGGGCGGGCGCGTCGAGGGAGCTGCGCGCGGTGAGATCGAGGCGGTCGAGATCGTAGAGGGCGGGCACGCTCAGCATCGAGGTGAGCCGGGCCCGCACCAGGTTGGCGCCCTTGCGCTCCACGAACGCCACCGGCGCGGCGGCGCCCCCGCGCCGCAGCTCGAGCCGCTCGGCGAGGGACGCGTCGCGCAGGCGCGCGTCGATGACCCCCGCGCGGGCCAGCACCCGCAGGTATCCGTCGGTGAACTCCTCGAGGGCGCGCGGGTTCTCGACCAGGTAGTAGTACGGCCGGCGCGCGGCGAGGATGAGGCTCAGCGAGCGCTTGAAGACGCGGGCGCGCGCGGCGTCCGCCGCCACCGGCTTGGTCGAGAGGAGCGCGTTGGCCTGAAGGAAGTCCGCTCCGTACCAGATGCGGAGGCCGTCGCCCAGGCCGTGCACCTCGCCGTGCCCCGGCGCGGCGGCGAGGGGCAGCGAATCGAGATAGTCCACCACGATTTGCCGCCGGGTGGCCCGAGTCGTGGCGCCGGCCTGGTAGGCCCGGAGGCTCGCCGAGATCATCTGCCGCAGCTTGTCCCCCGGGGCGCGGGTGCGGCCCTCGGGAGAATGGCGCATCTTCTCGAGCTGGGTGGGCAGGGTGCTCGCCCCGATGGAGTGGCGCTCTCCGCGGAACCGGCCGATCGTCTCAACCCCGACCGCCTTGGCGAGGCGTCGCCAGTCCACCACCGGGTTCCGGTACGGGCCGGCGTCGAGCAACTCGCGATTCTCGATGAACAGCAGGGTGTTGATCAGGATGGGCGGCACCGCGTCGAAGCGATCGTAGACCTGCTCCGGATAGCGGGTGGCGTAGAGCGGGTGGCCCTCTCGGTCGAGCACCTCGAGCCCGGCGCGGGTCTTCTCGCGATAGGGCGGGTAGAGTCCCCACGCGGCCAGGTGCGCGAGCGCGGCGGAGGGCCGGGCCTGCTGCTCGACGCGATAGCCGCCCGCCTCCAGGCGGTCGACGAAGTCGGGGAGCCGGGTGTAGCCGAGCCTCACGTCGTAGGGCCCGGTCTGCGGATAGGTGACCAACGGGCTTGGGCCCGGGGCCACCCGATAGGTGAGCACCCGCGCGGCCTGCGAGAGCACCAGCGCCTGCAGCGCGGAGGTGCGCATCTCCACGAGGGCGAGCAGGACGAGCGCGACCGCGACGACGGACAGGAGCAACGAACGGCGTATCACCAGCTCGCGCAGGCGCGCGAGCCACGGCTGGGCCGCCGCGGTGCCCGGGAGCACGTCGGCCCCGATCACGGTCGCGAGGGCGGGCCGGCCGGGCGCGAGGCCGGATCGCGCGGCAGGGCGAGACACCGAGAGGAATCGTCTCAGCGGAGAGCGGCTGCTGGCGTCGGCCACTGCCTGATCAACCGTCCGGGCGGGCCGGACGTTCCTCTATGCAATGCTTGCGTCGTGGGCATTGGGAACGATCACCATCACCGCGATGGTGCGAGCTCAAAGCTTACCACGCGCTCGCACCATGCAGCCACCGCGAGAATTTGTGCGTCGTGGCCCGCCGCGCCGACGAGCTGCACCGCGTGCGGGAGACCGAGCGCTGAGACGCCGATCGGCAGCGAGACCGCGGGAACGCCCGCGAAGCTCCACGGCGCGCAGAACCACGGATCTCCGGTCGCGCCGAGCCCTTCCGGCGCGGGCGACGGAGCGGTCGGCGACAGCAGCGCGTCGTGCTCGGCGAGTAGCGGCATCACGTCGCGACGGAACGCGAGACGCGCTCGCTGCGCGCGGGCGTAGACCACCGCCGGGCGCGTGAGACCGCTCGCGATGAGCTCGCGGGTGCGCGGCCGGTACTGCGCGGCGTGGGCCCGGTACAGCTCCTCGTGATACGCGGCCGCCTCGACCTCCAGCACCGAGCGGCCCGCCGCGTGCACGCCCGCGAACGACGGCGGCAGCGTCACCTCGTGCACCGTCGCGCCCGCGCGCGCGAGGCGGTCCGCGGTCGCACGAATCAGCGCGGCCACCTCGGGCGTGGCGCGCTCGAGGAGCTCCTCGGCCACCGCGACGCGCGGCGCGGAGACCGCGGGGGCCCCGAGCGGGTGCGCGGCCAGCGCGTCCACCGCGAGGGCCACGTCGGCCACGCGGCGCGCGAACACCCCCACGTGATCGAAGCTCCACGCGAGCGGGACCACGCCCTCGGTCGGGATCAGGTCGTAGGTGCCCTTGAATCCCACCACGCCGCAGTAGGCGGCGGGCCGCAGCACCGAGCCCACCGTCTGGGAGCCCAGGGCGAGCGGGGCCATGCGGGCGCCCACCGCCGCCGCGGAGCCGGAGGACGAGCCGCCCGGCGTGTGGGCCGGATTCCACGGATTGCGCGTGGGCCCGGGCTCGAAGTAGGCGAACTCGGTGGTGTGGACCTTGCCGAGCACGACGGCGCCCGCCGCCCGCAGGCGCGCCACCGACGTGGCGTCCGCGGTGGCCGCGGTGTGGAACGCGGGCGCGGCGCCGCAGGTCGTGGTCATGCCCGCCACGTGGAAGATGTCCTTGATCGCGACCGGGATCCCGTGCAGCGGCCCGCGCCGGTGGCCTGCGCGCGCCTCCTCGGTGCGCTCACGCGCGGTCGCGCGCGCGCCCGCCTCGTCCACCGAGACCCACGCGTGGACCGCGTCATCGGTCGCGGCGATGCGCTGCAGGCACGCCTCGAGCAGCGCCGACGGCGTGAGGGCGCCGTCCGCCATGCGCCGCGAGGCCTCGGAGACCGAGAGATCGGTCGGATCGCTCGCGTCCATGGCGGATGATCATGCGGGCGGCCTCGATCGCTGTCAAGACGACGACACACCGCAGAAAATGCGGTGGAGCCGAGTTCCATATCAAGAGGGCATTTCGTTACCCAGCCACGGAAGCCACGAGGGAAGCTCGGCTCGGGCGCCCGGGAGCAAGCGATTGATTCTACGAGCGATCGGTCCTTGGTACAGGACTTGCCCCAGGGACTGCGGTACGGATCAGGCAGGTTCGAGGGGCGGGTGAGCGGGACGGGGTTTCGGTCCCTTCTCCACCGACGCGTCGGACCGAGCATCCGGCCTTCGGCCTGCCTGGTCACACCGAACGCACGGGAGGATGGGACCCGATGACACCCGAGAAGGACACGTTCCGCATCGAACTACGCAATGCCAAGCTCTGCATGGAGCTCGACTGCAACACGGTCTTCGACGCGGTGACACATCGTCACTGCCCGACCTGCAGCAGCGCCGAATTCTACCCGCTCGAGTCCTGGCTCAACCGCGACCGCCGCGAGCGGCGAGAGCCCACCTTCCGCGAGGCGCGCACCACGGTGCACGCGGCGATCTCCGCTCTGCCGCGCCCGCTCTGGCTCGATCGGCTGTACGTCCCTCGCGGGAGCGAGAGCGAGCTGGCCGGAGCCTCCGTGCGCCCGCGCCGCGGCGCGCAGCGCCGGCGGGCGGGTTGACGCCCGTGCGAACGATACTGGTCGTCGACGACGACCCGTGGGTGCGCGGCCTCGCGCGCGACGTGCTGGCCCGGGAAGGTTACCGGGTGCTCGAGGCCTCGGACGGGCAGGACGCGATCCGGGTCTCCGCCGAGCATCCCGGTCCCATCCACCTGCTCCTCACCGACGTGATGATGCCGGGCATGAACGGCTGCGATCTCGCGACCGGGCTCAGCGCGCTGCTGCCTGGCCTCAAGGTCATGTTCATGTCCGCCTACGATCGCGACTTCCTGGTGGCCCGGGGCCTCAATCCGGTCGGCCCGGTCATCGCGAAGCCGTTCACCATCGAGTACCTCACGCGCCGGGTGCAGATGGTGCTGGGCGATCGCCGCGCCCCCGCCCCGGTCGCCGCCGCCGCGCCCGCGCGCTAGCCCGCCGCGTGCATTGACGTCACGGCCCGGCTCGTTGTAAGAGCCGGGCCATGACGTCTTCGTCGATCCGCTCGCGTCTCGTCGCCCTCTCGCTCATCGGGCTCGCCATGGGCCCGACCGCGCCCGCCGCCGCCGCGTGCGGACCTTCCCCGCTTCCCGCCGACACCCCGATCGCGCTCGTGCTGTCGGGCGGCGGGGCCAAGGGCGCCTACGAGGCGGGCGTGGCCGCCGCGCTCGTGGAGCGGGGTGTGCCCATCCGCCTGGTGGCCGGCTCGTCGGCCGGCGCGCTGAATGCGGCCATGATCGCCGACGGCCGGCTCGACCGGCTGGAGGCGCTGTGGCGCGGGCTCACCCGCGACCAGGTCTACTCGCTGCGGCCCCGCGTGTTCTTCGCGGGCCTCCTGCCCGGATGGCTCACCCTGTTGACCCTCGACCGTGCGGGCTCGCTCTTCGATCCCGAGCCGCTACGCGGGCTGATCGGCGTCTCGCTCGACCTCGAGCGCATCCGCGCCTCGCCGGTGCAGCTCCTGGTCCTCACCACCGACCTGCAGCGCCGGGAGTCGCGGGTCTTCGACAACCGGACCGTCACCCGCGAGGTGCTGATGGCCGCGGCCGCGGTGCCGGGCGCCTTCCCCGCGGTGGACGTCGGCGGCACGTTGCTGGTGGACGGCGGGCTCACCGGGCGGGCGCCAGTGCTGGAGGCGCTCGCGGCGGGGACCGGGGTGGAGCGGGCGGTGGTGGTGATGAGCTATGCGCCGCAGGAGCAGGGGAGTCCGCCCACCACGATGCGGCGCGCGCTCGAGGAAGCCTTCGAGATGGGGATGATCCACCAGATCCGGCGGGACGTGGAGCTGGCGCGCTTCAGGTTCCCGGGAGTGGAGGTGGAGCTGCTGACGCCGTCGGTGCCGCTCGCGCTGCGCCCGCTCGAGTTCGATCCCGCCGGGATGGCGCGCGCCCTCGAGCGCGGGCGCGCCGACGCGGTGGCTTGCCTCAGCGGCTGGGGGAAGCGGTGACCTGCACCGACCCGGTGTCGCGGACCAGGAAGTGCACACGGCGGTTCTTGCCCTGGCAGGCCGCGGTCCGGTCGGCGCACAGCGTGCCGCTCTCGCCGCGGGATACCACCGTGACGCGGCTCGGCGCGATGCCCTTGCCCACCAGGTAGTCCATCACCCACTTCGCCCGTCGCTGCGCCAGGGAGAGGTTGGCGAGCCGGGGCCCGGCCACGTCGGTGTAGCCCTCCAGGATGACGAGCTGCTCGGGGTGCGCCCTGAGCCACGCCGCCGACGCCTCGAGCGCCTTCCGCGCGCGCGGCTCGGCCTGAACCTGGCCGGTGGCGAAGTGGACGTCGGGCAGCTCCTCGCGGGCGGAGAACCCGGCGGCGGGACCGGACTCGGGAGTGGGACCGGCCGCATCCGGGACGGGCGCATCGGGAGCGGGCGCGGCGTCGGGCCAGACCGGAGGGGCGGGGGATGCGGCGGGTGTGCTCGCGATGACCGCGGCAGGTTGCGGCGTGTCCACGTGCCGGGCGCAGCCGACGGTCAGCGGCGCCAGCACGCACAGCGCGAGAGTCACGCGTCCGATCGCGGTCATCGGGGCGCGCCCGGAATCAGGCCAGCTCGTGGCGCTCGGTCAGCCGGTCGTGCAGCATCCCGAGGCCGAACTCGAGCTCGGTGGCCAGGGACTGGAGCTGCTCCAGACGATTGCCGTCGGGGCGCAGGCAGCCGTCTTCCAGCAGGCGGCCGTGTCCGAGCACTGCGAGACTCATGAGACTCGCCTTCGCGAACAGCCGCTCCACGTACTCGGCCAGCACGTCCTCGGTCTGGGTCATGGGTTGCTCCCTTTCTCGGCGCTCGGCCGTTCCAACCGGCCGGCGATGGGCCACATTGCGCATAGGCCGTGCCACGGGTGTCGACGTTCAAGTGCCTTGAATAATTGGTAATTTTTGCCACGACCGCGCCGAGGGCTCGTCAGCGACGCGACAGAGTTCCGCTCGACCCGTCAGAGACCGGACATGGCGGCCCGCCCGCCGTGCCACCATGGGAGGAGCCCACCACCGTGGCACGGGCTCACAAGGGGGCCAGGGATGACGGCAGAAGCCAGGATCGCGTGGGTCGAGCGGGGCGCGGACGCTCTCGCCATCGTGGTGGGGCTCGCGCTCCGGCTGGCCGCGCCGGAGTCCAGCGTCGTGACCACGCGGCCGATGCTGCTCGTCGCGGCCGGCGTGGTGCTGCTCGCGGTGGGCCTCGCGCGAGACCTTGCGCGCATCGCGCTCGAGGGGCGCCCGGTCGCCACCGCCCCGGATCGGCACCCCGGTGAGCTGCGCCTCTGCCTCGAGTCCACTCTCGGCCTCGGCGCGGTCGCGGCGGGCCTCGCCTGGCGCCTCGGAGCCGCGGGCGCCGCGCGGCCGGTGTCGATCGGCAGCCTCGTGCTCGCGCTGGCCGCGGTGGCGACGCTCGGTCACCTGACGCGGAATCTGCTCGTGGTCCTCCGCCGGGAGCCGGCCCACCGCAACGTCGTCTTCTGGTCCTGAGTGCGCGCCGGGCCTGCCGTCACCTCCGGCGTGGCGTCACGTCAGATCGCGCCCAGCAGCGTGGCGGCGCGGTTGTAGTCGCGCCCGTCTACCCACAGGATGGCCCCGTAGCGGCCGGCGCCCGCGCACACCGCGTCGACCGCGGTGACGTTGATGCGCGCCGCCGCGAGCTTGCCGAGCATCTCGCCGATCACCCCCACACGGTCATCGCCGCCCAGCAGGAAGGCGCGCTTGGGCCCCGTGATCTTCCACTTCGAGCGCCGGGCAAAGCCCCGGAAGGCGGCGGCGTCGGCGGGCACGAAGTCGAGCTGGGAGCCACGGCCCTCCGGGAAGCCGGAGAACGCGACCAGGTTGATGCCGGCCTCCTGGAGCGCGGCGAGGTAGCGCGCGCCTTCGCCCGGCTTGTTGCGCGCCTGCACGTAGAAGTAATCGACGCGCTGCACGGTGTCAGGCATCGCGGGCCTCCTCGCGCTCGAGCTCGGTGCCGAGCGCCTCGTTGAAGCGGTTGGTGAAGTTGGCCGCGGCCACGGTGAGGGTGAGCTGGACGAGCGCCTCCGGCCCCAGACGCTGACGGAGCGTCTCCACGAGGGCGCCGTCCACCTGGACCTCGGTGGTCATGGCCTCCGCATAGCTGATCACCAGCCGCTCGAGCTCGGAGAAGCGCGGGCTCGTGCGATGGTCGGCCAGCGCCTCGAGCTGTTCCTTCGGGATGCCCGCCCGGCGGCCGGCCGCCCCGTTGTGAGTCACGCAGTAGCGGCAGCGATTGAGCTGGGAGGCCCGCACGTAGGCGAGGTAGCGGAGCCGCAGATCGAGCGGCCCCTCGCGCAGGCGCGGGTACCAGGCGTGGAACGGAGGCAGGGACCGCGCGTGGTGGGCCATGAGCCGGAAGATGTTGAGCACGCGCCCGCTGCCCGCCTGGAGCGTGTCGTAGAGCGACTGGATCTCGGACGGCACCTGCGCCCGGTCCAGGTAGGGAAGTCTCGCCGCCATCGGGGCCGTCTCCTCCGCGCCGGGGAAAGCGGCGGGCTCGGCCCCGCGCGCGGCTCGGCGCGTGGCCGCATCATTGCGCGGGCCCTCCCGGCGGTCAAGCCGCCGCTCACAGGATCGCCACGTGCACCGCCCGCCCCTCGAAGAGGAGCGCGGCGCCGCGATGCTTGTCGAGGGCGAACTCGAAGAGCCGTCCGACCCCCACGCTCGCGCGCAGCGTGCCCTCGACGCGCGCGGCTCCGCGCAGCAGGCCGTCCACGCGGCTTCGCGCCGCCGCTTCGTCCCAGCCGGTCGGGGCGGTCCGGTAGGCGTCGAGCGCGTAGGCGCGCAGCAGCTTGGGCCACTCGCGGGTGAAGAGCCCGCCGGCGTGGAACGCGTCCACGCCGGCCAGGCTCGCGCCCACGAAGACCGCGGCGCCGACCACCCCGGGCGCCGGGATCGCCTCGAGGCGGTGAGTCGCCCGCTCGAGATGGGCCTTCACCTCCGGCGCGTCGTAGACCGCCTGGTAGCTCCCGGTCGGGGAGGCCGCCTGGAGGTTCCGCGAGGCGGCGGCGACGCCCGACCAGATGCGTCCCTGCTCCGCCTTGCGCAGCACCTCCGAGCGCACGCTCGGCTGCACCACGCTCGATCGGCTCTCGAAATCCTTCCGACCCTCGTTCCAGCGTCCCTGTTCCACGCAGTACACCGAGACGTTCCGGGGTCCGCTGAGTGGCGGGAGCAGCAGATCCTCGCGCAGCACCCGGTTCTGCTTGCCACCGATCAGGATCTCGCCGGCCAGCAGCAGGACGTGAGCCTTGCCGCGGTTCTCCGCGATCAGGTCGGGCACGCTGGCCTGCGCGCGCTCGACCACCGTGAGGGCGCCGCGAGCCCGGGCCTCGTCGAGTGTCAGGACCTCGAAGGCCGCCGGGCCTTTCGAGGCCCCCCCGACCAGCCAGAGCACCGACAGACCCGCCTGGGTGCCCGCTGGGCCGACCGTGAGCTGCCCGAGGGTCCGCTGCAGGTCGGGGCTGACCTGGCCGGGCGGCCCGGGATCGGCGGGGCCGCCGGCGTCCGGCAGGATGCGGATGCCGTCGGCCAGGGCCGGCCCCGGCGTGACGGCGGCGGCGCCGGCCGCGCCCAGGAGCTTCAGAAACGACCGTCGCAATGCATTCATATCGTCCTCCGTGCCCGCGAAGCGGGGGATTTGCCCGCTTAGACCAGAGCCCGGGCCGAAAGTTCCGCGCGTCGCGTATACTGACGGCGACGCACCGACAGGTCTCGAGGAGGGACGCTATGAAGCGAACCTTGGCAGCGATCATCCTGGTGGCACTGGCGCTCTCTCCGGTCCTCTATGTCACCGAGGCTTGGGCCCGGGCGGGCGGGGGCAGCTCGAGCGGCAGCCGCGGCTCGCGGAGCTACTCGTCACCGTCGCCGTCCTCGAGCCCGGCGGCCCCGAGCCAGCCGACATCGCCGGGCCTTCAGCAGCCCGCGCCTGCGCGCCCGGGTTGGGGCGGCATGATGGGCGGGATGCTCGGAGGCCTCCTGCTGGGCGGCCTGCTCGGTGGGCTGTTCTTCGGTCACGGCGGGGGCGGCATCGGGATGCTCGAGATCCTGATCATCGGCGGGCTCGCCTGGTTCGCGATCTCCTACATGCGACGCCAGCAGGCGGCCGGCCCCTCCGGCTATGCGACTTCCGGCGGCTACGGGTCCGCCCCGGCCTCGCGCTATGACCCGTCGCCCGCGGGCGGCACCGCCGTCCCGGCCGGCGGCACCGCCACGCCGGCCGGCGGCATCGCCACGATGGAGGCGCCGGCCGGTCCGTCCGATCTCGAGCGTGGCCTGGCCCACATCCGCCAGATGGATCCGGGCTTCGATCCCCGCGCGTTCTCCGAGACCGCCTCGGATGTCTTCTTCAAGGTGCAGGGCGCCTGGACGGCGCGCAGCATGGCGGGGGTGTCGTCGCTGCTCATGCCCGAGATGTCGGGGACGCTGCAGCGTGACTGCGATCGGCTGAAGGCCGAGCACAAGGTGAATCGGCTCGAGAACATCGCGGTCCGCGGAGCCGAAGTCACCGAGGCCTGGCAGGAGAGCGGTCAGGACTTCGTCACCGTCCACTTCCTGGCGAGCCTGCTCGACTACACCACCGACGAGAGCGGTGCGCAGGTGCTCGAGGGCAGCCCGAGCGAGCCGGTGAAGTTCGAGGAGTACTGGACCTTCACGCGGCCGGTCGGATCCGCCGCGTTCCGCCTGAGCGCGATCCAGCAGGCCTGACCGCGGCGGCGGCCGCGGCCCGCGGGTCAGCGCCCGACGAGCTGGGCCGTCTCGCGGAGCGCGCCGCGCTCGAGCCCCAGGAGCGCGGCCAGGTAGGTGAGCGCGCCCACCGGCACCAGGACCAGGAGACGCGCGCCGGCGCCGGCGTGCTCGGGCAGCAGGTATCGCGTCCCGATCACCACGCCGGCCATCGCCAGGCTCGCCAGGGCCGGCGCCCACATCGCCCGCCCGAAGTCCGGCACCCCGAGACCCAGCACCCCGCCCGAGCGCTGGAGCGTGATCCCGAACACCAGCGGGAAGGCGCCGAGCCAGGCCATCGCCATGCCCGCTGGGCCCCACTGCGCGCCGATCAGGCAGGCCGACGGGATGACGAGCGCGGCGATCAGGACATTACCCGCGCTGATGCCGGGCCGGCCGATGCTCCAGAGCGCCGGGGGCAGCAGGGTCGCCACCATGCGCAGCGGCATGATCAGGGCGAGGATCTGCAGGAGCGGAGCGGCGGCTGGCCACTTCGCCCCGAGCAGGACGGCGACCGCCTCCGGCGCGGTGACCGCGAGCCCGATGAAGATCGGGAAGGAGAGAACGCTGGTGATGCGGGTGGCCTTGAGCAGGTAGAACCGCAGATCGTCCAGGCGGTCCTGCACCTGGGAGAAGGCGGGCAGGCCGATCGAGGCGATCAGGCTACCGGTCCGGTGCATCGGCATCGACACGAGGTCCTGGGCCACCGAGTAGAGGCCGAGGGTGGCGTCGGACCAGAGGCGGCCCCCGATCACCTTGTCGGCGTCGGTGAAGAGCTGCCAGCCGCCGCGCTCGAGCGTCACGATGCCGCCGAACGAGAGCGCGCGCCGGACCATCGCCAGCGAGAAGCTCGGCAGGCAGAGCGACGGGGCGACCACGTTGAGGGCAACGGTGGTGGTGGCGGTCGACACAAGGCGGCCCCACACCAGCGCCCACACGCCCCAGCCCGTCAAGGCGAGCGCGAGCGTGGTGAGGCCGCCGAGCCAGCTCGCGCCGAGGCTGATCAGGGACTGGCTGCGGAAATCGAGTCCCTGCTCGAGGCGGGCGCGCGGCAGCGTCTCGAACACGAGCAGCAGGAACTGCAGCGAGAGCACGCGCAGGATCGGAATCAGGGTCGGCTCGCTGAAGAACGCGGCCACGAGCGGAGCGGTGGTGATCAGGATCAGGGCGCAGAGCAGGTTGACCGCGATCACCACGCCGAACACCTGACGACGGAACTCCTCGCCCGGCGCCAGCCGCTGCACGAGGACCACGTCCAGGCCCAGGTCGTTCAGGAGGTAGAGGGCGGAGGGGAGGATGACCGCCATCGCCAGGACGCCGTAGTCCGACGGCGAAAGCAGGCGGATGACGAAGACCGTCATCGTCCAGGACACCACCTGGCCGACCAGTCGGGTGGCGGCCGACCAGCGCAGCGCGGACAGGACCTTTGCTCCGACCGGGTTGGTGGCGGGGGGACCCACCCATCCAGACTAACCGGCCGGAAATTTTTCGAACAAGCGAACCTTCGGGCCCCCGGGGCCGGCCGAGCCCGGTCCCCGGAGCGCTAGAACGCGGCCGACATGCCCCCGTCGAAATTGACCGCGGTGCCGGTGATATACGCCGCGCGGGCCGAGCAGAGGAAGGCCACCAGGTCCGCGAACTCCTCGGCCTCGCCGACCCGGCCGACCGGCACCCGCTTGGCCGCCTCGCGGTAGTAGGCCTCCATGTCGCCGCCCTTGGCCCGGCGCTCCCACTGGGCGCTCTTCACCAGCCCCAGGCAGACCGTGTTCACCAGGATGTGATCGGGCGCGTACTCGTTGGCGAGCGACTTGGTCAGGTTGATCCCGGCCGCGCGGGTCACGCTGGTGGGCAGCGAGCGGGCGACCGGGACCTTGCCGCCCACCGTGGTCACGTTGACGATCCGGCCGTCTCCGCGCTTCTTCATCTGGGGGATGACGAGGCGGCAGAAGCGCACCGCGGCCATCAGCTTGACCTCGATGTCGGCCGCCCACGTGGCGTCGTCCACCTTCTCGAACGGCCCCGCGGACGAGGTGCCCGCGTTGTTGACGAGGATGTCCACGCCTCCGTGCGCGGCGAGCGTCGCATTCACCACCGCCTCCACGTCGGCGGGCCGGGTGACGTCGGCGGTCTGGGCCAGCACCTGCACGCCGGTCTGCTTCCGGATGGCCTCCGCCGCGCGCTCCAGCACGTCCTTGCGGCGCGCGCAGATCACCACGTGACAGCCCTCCTGGGCGAATCGCATGGCGGTGGCGCGCCCGAGCCCCTCGCTGCCTCCGGTGACGATGGCGACCCTACCGGTGAGACCGAGATCGAGCATGATGGGTCCTCCCGGTCGCGGATACTAGCCGCGCCATCGACCGCGGTCAAGGCGCGGCGCGCCCGTGGTATGCCCCCGTGGTATGCCCCCGTGATATGGTCAGCGCCATGCGCCGGGTCCTGGTCACCGGAATGAGCGGGCTCATCGGGACCGCGGTGCGCCGCCGGCTGGAGGGGCGCTTCACCCTCCGCGCGCTGAACCGTCGGCCGGTCGCGGGCGTGGAGTGCCACCAGGCCGACATCGGCGATCTCGCGGCGATCGCGCCCGCGTTCGACGGCGTGGACGCGGTGGTGCACCTGGCCGCGAACGTCGTCGCGAACCCGCCCGTCGACGCGATCGTGCGGGACAACGTGGTGGGCACCTACAACGTCTTCGAGGCGGCCCGCCGGGCGGGGGTGCGCCGCGTGATCTACGCCAGCAGCGGGGCCACCGTGAGCGACTGGGAGCGGGACGAGCCCTACGCGGCGCTGGTCGCGGGCCGCTACGACCAGGTGGCGGAGTGGCCGATCCTCACCCACGAGTCGCCCACGCGGCCCCACGGGCTCTACGGCTGCAGCAAGATCTGGGGCGAGGCCCTGGCCCGCCACTTCGCGGACACCACGCCGCTCTCGATGATCTGCCTGCGCATCGGGCGGGTGACCGCGGCGGACCGGCCGGTCGGGCCGCGCGAGCTCTCGGTGTGGTGCAGCCAGCGCGACATCGCCCAGATGGTCGAGCGCTGCCTGGTCGCGCCGGACAGCCTGCGCTTCGACGTGTTCTTCGTGTGCTCGGAGAACAAGTGGACGTACCGCGACATCGAGCACGGGCGGGCGGTGGTGGGCTTCGTGCCCGAGGACCGCGCCGAGGACCACCGCGGCCGCTCGTGAAGCTCGTCTCCTGGAACGTCAACGGGCTTCGCTCGGCGTGGAAGAAGGGGTTCCCCGGGTTCCTGACCGCCCAGGCCGCCGACCTCGTCTGCGTGCAGGAGACCAAGCTCCAGGCCGAGCAGGTGACCGACGAGATGCGGGCCCCCGGAGGTTACTCCAGCCACTGGGCCTTCGCGGAGCGTCCCGGCTACAGCGGGGTGGTCACCTACTCCCGAGCGGCCCCGCTCGCGGCGAGCATCGTCTGCGACCACCCGGTGCTGGACTGCGAGGGCCGCCTCGTGCACGTCGAGCTGCCCGACTTCCACCTGCTCAACGTCTACTTCCCGAACGGGGGAATGGGTCCGGAGCGCGTCCGGCACAAGCTCGCCTTCTACGAGGCGTTCCTCGCGTTCGCGGAGTCGCTCCGGAAGCGGGGCAAGGGGGTCGTGGTCTGCGGCGACGTGAATACCGCGCACACCGAGCTCGATCTCGCCCGCCCGCGGGAGCACGAGGCGACGTCGGGCTTCCTGCCCGCCGAGCGCGAGTGGGTGGCCCGCTTCATCGCGGCGGGCTACCACGACACCTTCCGCCTCTTCGTCGCGGACCCGGGGCACTACACCTGGTGGGATCTGAAGACGGGCGCGCGGGCGCGCAACGTGGGCTGGCGCATCGACTACTTCTTCGTCTCCGACGAGCTGCGGGGCCGGATCGCGGGCGCGAGCATCCTGCCCGGGATCCTGGGGTCGGATCACTGCCCGATCGTGCTCGAGCTGGCCTAGGACCCCTCCCCCGGCCCTCTCCCCAGAGGGGAGAGGGTGGTGGTATTCTCTCGGCCGTGATCCAGAGCGCCGATCTCGCGGTCGTCGGAGGCGGCATCGTCGGGCTCGCCACCGCGCTGGCCCTGACCGAGGCCCATCCGCGCCTCCGGCTGCTCCTGCTGGAGAAGGAGCCGCAGATCGCGGCCCACCAGACCGGCCACAACAGCGGCGTCATCCACTCCGGCATCTACTACAAGCCGGGCTCCCTCAAGGCGCGGACCTGCGTGGAGGGCGCGCGCCGGATGAAGCAGTTCTGCGACACCCACGGCATCAAGTGGGAGGGCTGCGGCAAGGTCATCGTGGCCACCGACGCGGCCGAGCTGCCGCGGCTGCAGAACATCTACGAGCGCGGCCAGGCCAACGGGCTCTCTGGCCTCAAGATGCTCTCGGCGGAGGAGGTGCGCGAGCTCGAGCCGAACTGTCGCGCGGTGCGCGCGATCCACGTGCCCGAGACCGGCATCGTCGACTACGTCCAGGTGGCCGGCAAGATGGCGGAGCTGATCCAGCAGCGCGGCGGTCGCATCCTGACCGGCGCCGGGGTGAGCGCGATCCGCCGGCAGGGGACCGGCCTCGTGCTCGAGACCGCGCAGGGCGCGGTCGAGGTGCGCCACCTGGTCAACTGTGGCGGGCTGCACTCCGACCGGGTGGCCGGGCTCACCGGGGCGACGCCCGAGGTGCGCATCATCCCGTTCCGCGGCGAGTACTACATGATCCGAGCGGAGCGGCGTTCGATCGTGCGCGGGCTGATCTACCCAGTGCCGGACCCCGAGTTCCCGTTCCTCGGCGTGCACTTTACCCGCACCATCCACGGCGACGTGGAGGCGGGACCGAACGCGGTGCTCGCCTTCGCGCGCGAGGGGTACTCCCTCGGCACGGTGCGGCCCGGCGAATTCCTCGGCACCCTGGGCTACGCCGGCTTCTGGCACATGGCGCGCAAGTACTGGCGCGTGGGCGCCTACGAGATGTATCGCTCGGCGAGCAAGGCCGCGTTCGTGCGCTCGCTGCAGAAGCTGGTGCCGGACATCCGGAGCGGCGACCTCGAGCGGGGCGGGGCGGGGGTGCGCGCGCAAGCGGTGGCGCCCGACGGGAGCCTGGTGGACGACTTCAAGATCAGCGTGACCCCCGGAGCGGTGCACGTGGTCAACGCTCCGTCCCCTGCCGCGACCGCCTCGCTCGCCATCGGCCGGCACGTCGCCGGGGTGGCCGCCGAGACGTTCGGACTCGGGGGCGGCCCGGGCGCGGCCTGAGCTACTTCTTCAGCCGGTCCTCGACCTCGCGGAGCCGGTCCTCCGCGGCCAGCAGCATCGTGGCCAGCTCGCGGATCAGCGCCAGGGCGAGCGCGGGATTCGCGCGCACGAGGTGATCGAGCCGGTTCGCGGGGATGACCATGAGGGTGACCGCGTCCGCGGCGATCGCGGTGGCGGAGCGGGGAGCGTTGCGGAAGAGGGCGATGTGGCCGAGCAGCTCACCCTTGGTCAGGGTCCTGAGAAGACGCTCCTCACCGCCGATCTTCTTTCGGATCTCCACCCGGCCCAGGTGGAGCATGAAGGCCTCGCCCTTGGCGTCGTCTCCCTCGCGGAAGATGACCGCGCCCGGCTCGAACGTCCTCGTCGGTACCTCCCCGATCTGGCGGCTCATGAACTCCTGTCTTCGGTGTAGAATGGCCCGCGGTGGGCCTATGATACTGCGTCTGGTGCTGTTCGTGGCGGCGGTGATCATGACCGCCGCCGGGCTGCCCGGCTTGGCGCTCGCCCAGAAGGCCCTCACGGTCCAGGAAGCCCTCCTCCGCGCCAAGCCGGCCGTCGTGCTGGTCGTGGCCGAGGTCTCTTCCGAGGTCACCCTCGACTGTGGGGCCGGGCCCGTGAAGATCACCCCACCCGTCTTCCGGGAAACCGGGACCGGCTGGTTCCTCGACGCCGACGGCTGGCTGATGACCAACGGCCACGTGGTCCAGCCCGCCTACGAGCCGCCCCGCTGGCTCGCCAACCAGCAGGCGCAGCGCGCGGTCACGACGGCGTGCCTGCCGCCGGTGCTCAAGAAGATGGGGATCCAGCCGGGCGATCGGCCCGAAGCCGAGGAGGCGGCCAAGCGTCGTCTGCTCGATACCGTGCTGCCCTCCGCCAAGGTCAACCTCAAGCCGGACGTCTTCGTCGTCACCGCCAAGGGCCGGTTCAAGGCCGAGGTGAAGAAGTACAGCCCGCCGGTGAACGAGATGTCGGGCCGCGATCTCGCCCTGCTCAAGGTCCCGGGCGAGAACTACCCGGTGCTCTCGCTGGCCGACTCCAAGGGAGCGCAGATCGGCGACCCGGTCCACATCATCGGCTTCCCGGGCGTGGTGCTCTCGCACGAGCTCTTGAACCAGTCCTCGATGGTCGAAGCGTCGATCACGAACGGCGCGGTGTCCGGCTTCAAGCAGGACAAGAACAACAACACCGTGATCCAGACCGATGCGCCGGCGGCGTGGGGCAACTCGGGCGGTCCGGTGGTGGATGACCGGGGCAACGTGATCGGCCTCCTCACGTTCGTGTCGCTGGCGCCGGGGCCCGAGGGCGGCATCGTGCAGGGCTTCAACTTCGTCATCCCGTCCGCCGCGGTCACCGACTTCGTGAAGGGTACCGCGGTGAAGGTCAACGCGGGCAGCAAGTTCAACGACGCCTGGTTCGCCGGCCTGAGCGCCCTGTTCAGCGAGGACGGCCCGACCGCGCTGCGGCGCTTCGAAGAAGCCGACCGGCTGCACCCGAACCTTCCGGACGCCCGCCGCGAGATCGCCGAGGCGCGCGACCTGGTGAAGAACCCGAAGCCCAAGCCCTTCCCGTGGTTCTGGGTGGCCATCGGGGTCACGTTCGTGAGCGCGGGCGGCTTCGGAGGGCAGTGGCTCCACCGCTGGAACAAGAATCGGTACCGCGTGCACCCCTCGGAGGTCGTGCGGCTGATCGAGGGCGGCAAGGCGCCCACCATCATCGACGCCCGGCGGACGGATCTCTACGAACAGCTGCCGCTCACGATCCGGGGCTCGGTGCGGGTGGCCCCCGAGAACCTCGCGGCCAGCATGGCCGGCCTGGACCTCGACCAGACGCGGCCGGTGGTCGCCTACTGTAGCTGACCCGACGAGGAGACCAGCGCCCGGGTGGCGCGCGAGCTGCGGAAGATGGGGTTCAAGGACGTGAAGATCCTGAAGGGCGGTCTCGGGGCCTGGACCAATGCGGGTCTGCCGATCGAGACCCGCTCCGATCTCTCGCAGGTGGGGGTCGAGCTGTACAAGGCCCTCGCCGGCGGCAACGTCTAGAACCCGAGCGCCCCGCCGTCCGCCCGCGGGTCCGACCCGCCGACCAGCCCGCCCTCCGGCGCGACCCAGATGCAGTGGGCGTGACCGAAGAGATCGTCCCACTCCTCCCCGATCGCGACCTCGTGCCCGCGGCTCTCGAGCTCGCGCGCCAGCTCGACCGGGTAGCGGCCCTCGAGGCTGAGGGCGCGCGTGGCGGTGCCCCAGGTGCGCCCGTAGAGCCAGCGCGGGGCCTCGACGGCGGCCTGAGGGCCGAGCCGGCGGAAGAGCCGCCGGGTGAGGATCGCGGCCTGGGTCTGCGGCTGGCCCTCGCCGCCCATCGTGCCGTAGACGAAGCGCGGGCGACCGCCTTCGAGATACATCGACGGGATCAGGGTGTGCATGGTGCGCTTGCCGGGCGCGAGCGCGTTGACGTGGCCCGGGTCCAGCGAGAAGAACGAGCCGCGATTCTGGAGCACGACCCCGGTGTCGCCCGCCATCACGCCCGAGCCGAACGTGAAGTAGAGCGACTGGATCAGGGAGACCGCGTTGCCTTCGCGGTCCGCGGTGACCAGCGCGATGGTGTCGCCGCCCGCGGGCGCGGCGGGCTGGGGCGGGCGCACGTGCGCGGGTGAGATCAGCCGGGCGCGCGCCTGGAGGCGCTCGGCGCCGAGCAGCTCGGCGGCGGCCACGCACATGTGAGCCGGGTCGGTCAGATAGCGGTCGCGATCCTCGAACGCGAGCTTGGTGGCCTCCACGGCCAGGTGGACGTAGTCGGCTTCCGGCAGCGAGGCGACGTCGAACCGCTCCATCATGCCGAGCACCGCGAGCGCGGAGAGCCCCTGGGTGGGCGGGGGAACGCTCACCGCGTGTCCCTCGGCAAAGGGGATGCGCAGCGGCTCCATCCACTCGGATCGGTGCTCGGCCAGGTCCTCGAGCGCCAGCGGGCTGCCCGCCGCCGTGGCGGCGGCCACCAGGCGGCGCGCCACATCCCCGCGGTAGAACGCCTCCGCACCGCCATCGCGCACCGCCTCGAGGGTGCGGGCGAGGTCGCGCTGCACCA
>Ga0209388_1000041_pt1 | contig 21382 bp, 19 predicted proteins | sample Rivendell_Oct201_7_FD_188348 | JGI IMG/M metagenome (GOLD analysis project Ga0209388, IMG submission 188348) | Vadose zone soil and rhizosphere microbial communities from the Eel River Critical Zone Observatory, Northern California to study diel... | ecosystem: Environmental > Terrestrial > Soil...
CTGGAGCCACCGCGCCACCGCGATGTTGTCGCTGTAGATCCGCACCCGTCCGTCCGTGAGCGTGGACTGGAGAAAGAGCACGTGGCCTCCGCCCGCCGGGCACCAGAGCACCCGCCAGTGGCTCGCGCGGTCGGAGAGCGTCTTGCCGCCGTCCGGGCTCAGGCGGATGAAGGAGTTCTCGCCGGTCATCAGGACTTCGTTCGGGTCTACTGGCGGCATCGGGGTCGTCTCCCTTGAGAGGTTTGTGTGCGCGGCCACTCCCGGCGCGGTACATTCAGCCGGCAGCCGCAGCCGGCAGCCGGTCCCGACGAAGATACGAGGGAAGCCCGCTCGGAGCAAGCGGGGAGAGGAGAGCGACGATGGCCCCACGCGGCCTGTTCCTGGTGCGGATGGACGTGGCCCACGACCACGAGGCGCGGTTCAACGAGGTCTACGACAAGGAGCATGTGCCGCTGCTGCAGGCGGTGCCCGGGGTCATCCGGGCCAGCCGCTACCGGCAGCCGTCGCCCACCGAGCCGCGCTACCTGGCCGCCTACGAGCTCGAGAGCCTGGCGGTGCTGCAGAGCCCCGAGTGGAAAGCGGCCGGGGAGGCCGGGCGCTGGCCCAAGGACATCCGCCCCCACACCATGAACCGGCACCTCGCGGCCTACGAGTGGGTGGGGAGCAGCCCGGGGCTCACCTACCGGAGCCCGTACGTCTTCTGGGTCATGATGGACATCGAGCCGCACCGCGACGCGCTCTTCAACGAGCTGTACGACGTCGAACACGTGCCGCTGCTCCTGAAGCTGCCCGGCTGCGTGAACGTGGCCCGCTACCGGACCGAGACCGCGGGCGAGCCGCGCTACCTGGCCGCCTACGAGGTCGAGCGGACGGACCTGCCCATGTCGAAGCTCTGGAACGACACGTCGGACATCGGGCGCTGGAAGCCCGAGGTGCGCCCGTACACCTACAACAAGCGGTACATCGTGAGCGAGCGCCTCTGATGCCGACCGACATCGCGCTCACCGGGCTGGCGATGCCGCTGGCCGAGTTCCCCGCCATCGCGCGCGAGGCGGAGAGCCGCGGCTATCGCACCGCCTGGGTGGGTGAGGCCTCCGGCGCCGAGGCCATCGTGCTCTCGACCTTGATCGCCACCCACACCACCCGGATCGGTATCGCCAACGGGGTGATCCCGGTGCAGACCCGCACCCCGATCGTCTACGGCCAGGCCGCGGCCACCCTGGCGCATCTGGCCCCCGGGCGCTTCGGGCTCGGCCTCGGGCTCTCGAGCGAGATCATCGTCGGTCAGTGGCATGGGCTGCCGTTCGCGCCGTCGGTCCAGCAGATGCGCGAGGCGGTGCAGATCATCCGCACCGTGGCCGCGGGCGAGCGGGTGATCTTCGAGGGGAAGTTCTACCGGCTCAAGAACTTCCGCCTGGCCATCCCCGCGCCGGCGCCGCCGCCCCGCATCTACCTGGCCGCGCTGGGCCCGCGCATGTGCGAGCTGGGCGGCGAGATCGCCGACGGCGTCCTGCTCAACTGGATCCCGCCGGGAGCGGTGGGAGCATCACTCGCCCACGTCGAGACCGGCGCCAAGCGCGCGGGACGGCGGCTCGCCGACGTGGACGTCGCGGTCTACGTGCGCACGTGCGTCACCGACGAGCGCGCGCCGGCGCGGGACACGCTGGCCCGCGACATCACCGGCTACGCCATCGTGAACGCCTACGCCCGCTTCTTCGAGGAGTGCGGCTACGCTCCCGAGGTGGCGGCGGTGAACACCGCGTGGAAGGCCGGCGACCGGGCGGGGGCGGTCAAGGGGATCTCCGAGCGCGTGCTGGACGGCCTGGGCGCGGTGGGCCCGGCCGACCACTGCCGGGAGCAGATCGCGGCCTTCGCCCGCCCCGGCGTCACGCCGGTGGTGCTACCGTTCGCGCCGCCGGGCCCGGCCGCGCGCGCCTCGATGCTGGGGACGTTCCGCGCCTTTCCCTGACCGGGCCCTGAGCGGCCGTCCGCTCGCGGGCCCTCGGGCTTGGTACACTCCCTGGGTCTGGAAAGCGATCGACATGCGCGTCGTCCGGCGAGGACTCGGCTGGGCCCTCGGCCTCACTCTGGCCGTCGTCACCGCTGCGCACGCGCAGTCGGGCGAGCCGCCCGCGGACAGCGGCGGCGGCCCGATCCCGCTCGCCGAGGTCGCGGCGCGGGCCGCCGAGATCCGGAGCCTGCTCGAAACGCAGGACGTCGCGATCACGCCGAGCCGGGAGGTCCAGACGATCCTGGAGCGTCTGCCCGCCCTGGGCGACGAGCTGCGCGTCCGGCTCGACCAGACCGCCGCGCGTCTGGGGACGAACCCGCCGCTGCCGGTCATCGAGCAGCTCGGCTCCGTGTGGGAGGCGACGCGCGCGCGGCTCAAGAGCTGGAACGACACCATGACCCAGTGGACGACCCGCGTCGAGCAGGAGCGCGGTCGTCTCACGACCCTCCGGGAGAGCTGGAAGCACTCCCGGGAGGCCGCGGCGGCCTCGGGCGCGCCCAAGGTCGTCCTCGACCAGATCGACGGGGTCGTGAGCCAGCTCGACGCGGCGCGTACCCGGCTGGAGGCACGCCTCTCCGCCCTCCTCGCCACCCAGTACCGGCTGGCCTTGCTCCAGCGACGGTGCGACGAGGGGCTCTCGCGCGTGGCCCAGGTGCGGGCGGACCGGATCCGGCGGCTCGGCGAGCGGGACGGCCCACCGCTCTGGAGTGCGGTGCTGTGGAAGGGCGCGGCGAGCCAGGCGCCCGCGGCGGCGCGGGACGTGCTCGGGGCGGAGCAGGCGGTGATGAGCGAGGTGGCCCGGGAGCACGCGACCCGGATCCCGCTCCACGCCCTCGTCTTCGCGGGGCTGGTCGCGATGCTCTGGCGCGGCCGTCGCGCCGCGCGCCGCTGGGTCGCGGACGACCCGAGCGCCGCATCGGTGGCCGAGGTCTGGAGCCGTCCCATCTCCTCGGCGCTGGTGCTGGCCTGCGTCGCGGCCCCCTGGATCTATCCCGAGGCCACGCCGCTGCTGGGTCGCGTGCTGGCGCTCATCGCGATCGTGCCGGTGCTGCGCCTCATCCGGCCCTCGCTCGACCGCGTGCTGGCCGCCGCGCTCTACGTCTTCGGGGTGCTCTTCCTGGTGGACGCGATCCGCTCGGTGCTCTCGACCGCGCCGCTCTTCGAGCACATGCTCTTCCTCGCCGAGATGATGGTCGCGAGCCTCGTGATGATCCGGCTGCTGACCTCGGCCCGCCGGGCCGCGCCGCCTGCCGCGGCGCCCACGCCCGCCGCGGGCGATAAGCCAACCGAGGCCGATACGGACATCATGGCGGCGGCCACGCGGCGTCTGGTCGGGCGGCTGCTGCTCGCCGCGTTCGCGGGGGCCTTCGTGCTGGCCGGGACCGGCTACGTCGAGCTCGGACGCCTGGTCGGGGCCGGGGCGCTCGGCAGCAGCTACTACGGCCTGGCGATCCTGGCCGCGGTGCAGGTGGCCCGGGGGCTCGCCGGGGTGCTGCTGCGGAGCCGGGTCTTCGCGCTCCTCGCGTCGGTTCAGCAGAACCGCGCCGTGCTCGAGCGCCGCATCGTCCGGGTGCTTCGATTGGCGGGCGTGATCGCGTGGATCGCGGCCACCCTGGACGCGCTCACCCTCCTGTCCGCCGCGGTGAGCGGGACGCGCGCCATGCTGGCCGCACAGTGGGGCTGGGGCGCGATCCGGATCTCGCTCAGCGACGTGGTGGTGTTCGGGCTCACGATCTGGCTCGCCTTCGTGGCGGCGGCGGCGCTGCGCCTCGTGCTCGCCGAGGACGTGTTCCCGCGGGTGCGCATGGCCCGCGGGGTGCCGCTCGCGCTGTCGGTGGTGATCCAGTACGCGGTCATCTTCGGGGGCTTCACCCTCGCGCTCGCCGCCCTCGGGATGGATCTGACCAAGCTCACGATCCTGGCCAGCGCGTTCGGGGTCGGCGCCGGCCTCGGGCTGCAGACGGTGGTGAACAACTTCGCCTCCGGGCTCATCCTGCTCTTCGAGCGCCCGATCCACCTGGGCGACGTGGTGCAGGTCGCGGGGATCGGGGGCGAGGTGCGTCACATCGGGGTGCGAGCGACCCTGGTGCGGACCGCGGACGGCGCGGAGGTGTTCGTACCCAACTCTCTCCTGATCGCGCAGTCGGTCACCAACTGGACCTACTCGGATCTGCGGCGGCGCATCGTGCTGCCGGTGCGGGTGGCCTACGGGGCCACGCCCCAGCGCGTCACCGAGCTGCTGACCGCGATCGCGGCGCGGCATCCGCAGGTCAGCGGGGAGCCGGCGGCCGCCGCGGTGTTCATGGGCTTCGGGGAGAACTCGCTCGACTTCGAGCTGCGGGCGTGGACCGATCGCTTCGGCGACGCGGAGACGATCCAGAGCCAGCTCGCGGATTCCGTCTACGCCGCGCTGAACGAGGCCCGGATCGACCTGCCGGTGCCCCGGCGCGACGTGCGGCTGCGGCAGGTCGCGGCCGAGCCCGGAAAGGACTGAGGCCATGGCCGTCTCCCCTCTCGCCGGCCGGCCCGCGCCCGCGTCGATGCTGGTCGACCCGGCCCGGCTCGAGCGCGAGTACTATGCGCGCCGGCCCGACGTGGACGACCCGACCCAGCTCGTCGCCTTCGGCACCAGCGGGCACCGCGGCTCGCCGCTGCGCGGCTCGTTCACCGAAGGCCACATCCTCGCCATCACCCAGGCGATCTGCGACTACCGGCGGGGGCAGGGGATCGACGGACCGCTCTACATGGGCAAGGACACCCACGCGGTGTCGGGCCCCGCCGAGCGGACCGCCCTCGAGGTGCTCGCGGCCAACGTGGTCGAAGTGGTCATCCAGCGCGACGACGGGGTCACCCCGACGCCGGTCGTCTCCCACGCGATCCTGGTTTACAACCACGGGCGCACCGCCCACGTGGCCGACGGCATCGTGGTCACGCCGTCTCACAACCCGCCAGAGGACGGGGGCTTCAAGTACAACCCTCCCAACGGCGGGCCGGCCGACACCGACGTGACGGGCTGGGTGGAGCGGCGCGCCAACCAGCTCCTGCGCGAGGGGCTCACCGGGGTGAAGCGGGTGCCGGTCGAGGCCGCGATGAAGGCGGCGACCACGCATCCGGAAGATCTGGTGACGCCCTACGTGGCCGATCTCCGGAGCGTGGTGGACCTGGACGCGGTGCGGGCCGCCGGGCTGCGGATCGCGGTGGACCCGCTCGGCGGCGCGTCCCGGCCCTACTGGGAGCCGATCAGCGCGCTCTACGGGCTCGACATCACGGTGGTCAACCCGGTCATCGATCCGACGTTCGCGTTCATGACCGTCGATCACGACGGCAAGATCCGCATGGACTGCTCGAGCCCCTACGCGATGGCGCGGCTCGTCGGCCTCCGGGACCGGTACCGCCTGGCCTTCGCCAACGATCCCGACGCGGACCGCCACGGCATCGTCACTCCCGCGGCGGGGCTGATGAACCCGAACCACTACCTGGCGGTGGCGGTCGACTACCTGCTGAGCCATCGGCCGCGGTGGTCGACCGCCGCCGCGGTGGGCAAGACCCTCGTCTCCAGCGGCCTGATCGACCGGGTGACCGCCGCGCGCGGGCGCCGGCTCTTCGAGGCGCCGGTGGGGCTCAAGTGGTTCGTGCCGGGTCTGCTCGACGGCTCGCTCTGCTTCGGGGGCGAGGAGAGCGCGGGGGCGACCTTCCCGCGTCACGACGGCCGCGTGTGGACCACCGACAAGGACGGGCTGATCCTCGACCTGCTCGCAGCCGAGATCACCGCCCGCACCGGCCGCGACCCCGGCGAGCGATACCTCGAGCTGACCGCGGAGCTCGGCACCCCGTGGTACACGCGGATCGACGCGGCCGCGACGCCCGCCGAGAAGGCGCGGCTCGCCCGGCTCTCGCCGGACTCGGTGAAGGAGGCGCGGCTGGGCGGCGAGCCGATCACCGACAAGCTCACCCGCGCGCCCGGCAACGGGGCGCCGATCGGCGGGCTCAAGGTGGTGGCCGCGAGCGGCTGGTTCGCGGCCCGGCCGTCCGGCACCGAGGACATCTACAAGATCTATGCGGAGAGCTTCCGCGACCAGGCCCACCTGGACACCATCGTTGGCGAGGCGCAGGCGATCGTGGGCAACGCCCTGCGCGCGCCCGCCTGAGGAGGAGAGGACCCCATGGATGCTCGTGACCTGTTCCTGGAGCAGCACGCCGCCGTGCACACCGCCGCGGTCGGCGGCAACAAGATGTCGGCCGCGGAGCGCACCTTCGCCGGCCTCACCGACGAGCAGATGCGGGTGCGCCCGCGCGAGGACCTGAACTCGATCGCCTGGCTCGTGTGGCACATCGCCCGCGCGGAGGACATCCTGGTCGGCCAGGTCGTCGCCGGCGGCCCGCAGCTCTTCGACGAGGGGTGGAAGAAGCGGCTCAACGTGAGCCGCCCCGACTTCGGCATCGGCATGACGAGCCCGGAGGTGACCGAGCTCACGCGGCAGATCGACGTGGGGGCGCTGCGGGAGTACCGCGACGCGGTGGGGCACCGCACGCGTCAGATCGTCTCCGCCTTCAAGCCGGGCGACTGGGACGGCGCGGTGCAGGCCGACGCGGTCGAGCGCGCCGCCGCGTCGGGCGCCTTCGGGCCGCGGACCGAGGCGCTCCTCAAGGGCTTCCCGGGGCGGCCGCGCACCGGGCTGCTGAGCGCGATCGCGCTCTTGCACTCGGCCGCTCACATGGGGGAGGCCACCACCGTCCGAACCTCGGGCGGCTTCGGCACCGGGATCTGAGCGGGCGGGCCTAGCGCGCCGCGCGGGGCGGGTGCGCGCGGACGGCTGCCTCGTCCACCTCGGTGCCCCAGCCGGGGCCGGCGGGCAGGCGGAGGTGGCCGTCCGCGATGTCGGGCTTCACGGTCACGAGGTCGCCCTGCCAGGGCACCATGTCGGGGTCGATCTCCATGACGCGCAGGTTGGGGACCACCGCCGAGAAGTGGGCGTTCATCATGGTCGCGAGGTGGCCGTAGAGGTTGTGCGGGGCCACGTTGACCTCGTAGGTGTCGGCCATCGCCGCGATCTTGAGCGATTCGCCCACCCGGTTCCACGGCGTATCGATGATGGCCACGTCGCCTGCTGCTCGAAGAACGGCCGGTAGTCGCGCCGGCCGAAGAGGCACTGGACGATTGCTCGACGAGTACTGTCGCACGACCGGGTGTCACCGCAAGGCGGCCATCCGACGGTTGCGGCGACCGCCCGGCCCGGGGCGCCGGGCCCCCGGCCGCCCGGCGCAGTACGCCGCGCACGAGCTGACCACGATCCTCGAGCGGGCGTGGCTCGCCAGCGATCAGTTGTCGGGCAAGCTGCTCCGTCCGATTCTGCCCGCGTTGCTCACGGCCCTGACCACGCACCACGGGCTCGTCCTGGCGCCGGCGGTGCGGGCGACCCTGACCCGAGCGCGGCCACGCTGGACCGGCTGCTCCGGCCGTTGCGTCGGCGCCGCCCGCGGCAGCCTCGGCGCCTCGCGCCCGCCCTGGCCGCGCTGCGCGCCCAAGTGCCCTTGCGCACCTGGAGCGAGTGGGCCGGGGTCCCGCCCGGGGCCCTGCAAGGCGACCTCGTGCTGCATTGTGGGGAGTCCACCGCGGGCCGCTACTGTGCGACGCTCGTCGCGGTCGACGTGGCGACCAGCTGGACGGAACTGCAGGCCCTGGTGGATCTGCACCACCAGCGCGTGATCGGGGCCATCCAGCATCTCGCCCAGCGCCTGCCCTTCCCCCTGCGCGAATGGCACAGCGGCAATGGGAGCGAGTTCATCAACGCCGCCCTGCTCGGCTGGTGCCGGCACCGCGGGGTCCGCTTCACCCGGGGGCGGCCCTATCGCAAAAATGATCAAGCCTGGGTCGAGCAGCGCAACGGCCTGCTCGTGCGCCGGCTTGTCGGCTACGACCGCTACAGCTCCCGGGCGGCCTGGGCGGTCCTGCAGCGCCTCTACGGTCTGCTGCGGCTGCAGCACAACTTCTTCCGCCCGGTCCGCAAGCTGCGCAGCAAACGGCGCGTCGGGAGCAAGGTCCTCAAGCGCTACGACACCGCCTACACCCCGTATCAGCGGGTGCTCGCCGCCGGCACGCTCACCGCCGAACAGCGGCAGATCCTGGCGGCCCAGTTTCACGCCCTCGATCCGATCGCCCTGGCCCGGGACATTCAGCGGACCCCGGACGTCCTTTGGAAGCTCGCCGATACTCGACTCCCGCGGCGGGAGGCCGTCCGTGGGTAACACAATTTTGAGGCATCGCCCCCGCCGCTCGGTAACACCTACTTCTGAGGCAGCACGACCGGGGCCGCGGTCGCTAGCGCAGCCGCGGACCCGGGTCCATCTTCATGAAGACCCGGCCGCCCATCGGGTACCACTCCGGCATGATGGTGACCGCCTGACCGACGACCTGGAGATCGCGCCAGCACTCGGCCAGACGGCTCTCGCGCCGGTAGGACGTGCTGCCACCCTGCCGGTACACCAGGTCCATCGCCTCGCGGGCGCAGTCGGCGGCGTGGACGGCGGCCAGCCGGCACCGGGCGCGCTGCTCCAGCGTCGTGTCTTCTCCGGCCGCGATCGTGTTCCACACCTCCGTGATCGTCGCGCTGCGATACGCGCGGCCCGCGTTCAGGATCGCGTCGGCCCGGCCGATCGCGTCCTGCACTTGCGGGTTGTCGCAGAGACGACTGGTCCGGCCGCGTGGCGTCTTCTCGACGGCCAGCTCGATCAGCGCGTCGATGCCGGCCCGGGCGATGCCGGTGATCACCGCGCTGTGATGTGGCCCGACCCAGGCGTGCGCGGGCAGCGCGTACGAGACTCCCGGCCAGTGGCTCCACTGGTTGTCGAGTGGGACACCGGCGTGGACCATCGTTCGCCGCTCCGGCAGAAAGACGTCGTCGACCGTCCAGTCGAAGCTGCCGGTTGCACGGAGCCCGGACACATCCCAGCTTCCCGCGACGATCTGCGTCTCGGCGCGATGGAAGATGCCGCGCCAGTAGACCGAGGCGCCATCCGGACTCCGGCGCGGCTGGTCACCATCGAGGATCTGGAAGCTGCCCAGCATCCAGGGGCTCTCCTGGCACCCGGTGCCGAATGGCCAGCGACCGGTGACCCGGTAGCCACCGTCGACGGGTACCGCCCGGCCACCGCCCTGCACGGCGGTGCCGGCGACGGCGACGTCCCCGCCGGGCCCGTAGATCTCCCGGATGCCTCCGTCCGGCAAGCCGAGCGTGACCAGCTGGGCGATATTGTTGTTGCAGAGGTTCCAGCCGACCGAGCCGGAACCCTCCGCCAGCAGCTCGACCGTCCGCAGATACGTGAGCGGGTCGGCCTGCAGGCCCCCCAGCTCCCGCGGTCTCACGAGCCGGTAGAAGCCGGCCGCGTGAAACTGTTCGACCAGCGCCTTCGGCAAGCGCTGCTCGCGCTCGAGCTCGTCGTGATGCGCGCGGATGACCGGCCGCAGCGCGGCCGCGGCCTGGACCGGGGCCTGAGCCTCGACGTCAGCCGGTAGGCGTGTGTCGTCGGCAATCTGCCGCATTGGCCGGGATGTTCCGCTGGCGGAGCAGAGGTGTCAAGAGGTACAGTCGCTGATCATCCCCAGCCAGGAGACCTGATGACAGACAAGATTCGCGTGGGCATCGTGGGAGCGACCGTGACGCAAGGGGGCAGTGGCTGGGGGGCGAACGCTCACGTTCCCGCCTTGAAGGCTCTGCCACACTACGAGCTGAAAGCCGTCTGCACCGCGCACGAGGAGACCGCCAAGGCGTCGGCCGCGGTGTTCGGCGCCGCCCGAGGTTTCCACCGCTTCAGCGATATGGTGGCGCATCCCGAGGTCGACCTCATCGTCGTCTGCGTGCGGGTCCCCGGTCACCGGGAGCTGGTCATGGCCGGCCTGCAGGCAGGCAAGGCCGTGTTCTGCGAGTGGCCGCTAGGTGCGACGCTGGCCGAGGCGCAAGAGATGGCCGGACTCGCCCGTCAGCGCTCGCTGAAGACGATCGTCGGTCTGCAGGCCCGCAGCGACCCGGCGATTCTCTATGCGCGCGACCTCGTGCAGGGTGGCTACATCGGCGAGGTGCTCACGGCTCACTTGAACGCGGCCGTCCCGGCCGTGCTGCAGCGCGGGCCCGGCCGCATCTGGCAAGGGGTGCGGGCCAACGGCGCCAACACGCTGACCATCGCCGGCGGCCACGCCATCGACGCGATGTGCGCCATCCTCGGCGAGTTCGCGGAGGTCTCGGCCCGGGTGTCAACCCGGATCCCGGAGTGGCGAACGCTCGAAGGCAAGCCGGTTTCGGTCGATGCGCCGGACAGCATCAACGTGATCGGCCGCATGGTGAGCGGCGCCGAGGTCTCGGTCAACGTGGCGGCCGTTCCCTCGAATCCGAGCGGCAATCGGATGGAGATCTACGGGCGCGAGGGCGCGCTGGTGGTGCGGTCGGATGGCTCGTTCAACATCGGCCCGAGCCACGTGCACGCCGGCAAGGGGAAGGAGGCGATGGTCGCGATGCCGGTCCCGTCCAAGTACAAAGTCGTGCCGGACGGCACGCCGGCCGGGCAGGCGTACAACGTCGCCCAGGGGTACGCGCGCGCGGCCGATGCCCTGCGGTACGCCGGGTCCTTCGACGTCGACTTCACTCTGGCCGTGCAGCGGCACAAGATGATCGACGCCATCGAGCGGTCCTCCGCTACGGGCCGGTCGGTGAGGATCGATCAGGGCTAGCCAGGAGGCGCGGAGCGCAGGCGGGACCCGACCTGGGGCCAGGGCTCCTCGAGCGCCAGATATCGGAGAGTGCGTCGTTCCTCCCCGTCTTCCCGCCAGAACAAGCACTCTGGCGGGAAGCGCCGGGAATGTGGAACGTCATCGAGATCGTCGGGCGCCTGGCCGATACCGAGCGCGTCTCCGCGCTCCAACTTCCCGGCTCGCCGGCTGGGCGACGTCGTCGCCGAATACGCCGGTATCGCCCGTTCCTAGTATCGATAGTGGTCCGGCTTGTAGGGGCCGGTCTTCTCCACCCCGATGTAGCGCGCCTGGGTGTCGGTCAGCTCGGTGAGATGCGCGTTGAGCTTGCGGAGCTGCAGGCGCGCCACCTTCTCGTCGAGGTGCTTGGGAAGCACGTAGACCCCGACCGGGTACTTGTCCGGATTGGTGAAGAGCTCGATCTGGGCGATGACCTGGTTGGCGAACGACGAGCTCATCACGTAGCTCGGGTGCCCGGTGCCGCAGCCCAGGTTGACCAGGCGGCCCTCGGCGAGCAGGATGATGCGCTTGCCGTCGGGGAAGATGATGTGGTCGACCTGCGGCTTGATGTTCTCCCACTTGTACTGGCGCAGCGAGGCGATGTCGATCTCGCTGTCGAAGTGGCCGATGTTGCACACGATCGCGTTGTTCTTCATTCGCTTCATGTGGTCGTGGCCGATGACGTGGAAGTTGCCGGTGGCGGTCACGAAGATGTCCGCCTGATCGGCCGCCTCCTCCATGGTGACGACGCGGTAGCCTTCCATCGCAGCCTGGAGCGCGCAGATCGGGTCGATCTCGGTGATCCACACCTGGGCCGAGAGCGCGCGCAGGGCCTGGGCCGAGCCCTTGCCCACGTCGCCGTAGCCGCACACCACCGCGACCTTGCCCGCCACCATCACGTCGGTGGCCCGCTTGATGCCGTCGACCAGCGACTCACGGCAGCCGTAGAGGTTGTCGAACTTGCTCTTGGTGACCGAGTCGTTGACGTTGATGGCGGGGAACTTGAGGCGCCCCTCCTTGGCCATCTGGTAGAGGCGCTTCACCCCGGTGGTGGTCTCCTCGCTCACCCCGCGCACCTTGTCGAGGCGCGTGGAGTACCACGCGGGGTCCTTGGCGAGCTTGGCGCGGATCGCGGCGAAGAGCGCGGTCTCCTCCTCGTTGGTCGCGTGCGAGATCGCGGACGCGTCCTTCTCCGCCACCGCGCCCAGGTGCAGGAGCAGGGTGGCGTCGCCGCCGTCGTCCAGGATCATGTTGGCGTGGCCGCCCTGGGGCCACTCGAAGATCCGGTGGGTGTAGTCCCAGTACTCCTCGAGCGACTCGCCCTTGCGGGCGAACACCGCAGTGCCGCTGGCCGCGATGGCGGCCGCCGCATGGTCCTGCGTGGAGAAGATGTTGCAGGAGGCCCACCGGACGTCCGCCCCGAGGGCCTGCAGGGTCTCGATGAGGACCGCGGTCTGGATGGTCATGTGGAGTGACCCCGCGATGCGGGCACCGCGCAGGGGTTGCTGGGTCGCGAACTCGTCGCGGATGGCCATGAGACCGGGCATCTCGGTCTCGGCGATCTGGATCTCCTTGCGGCCCCAGTCGGACAGCTTGAGATCGGTGACGACGTGGTCCTGGGAATGGCTCGACTTGGTGCTGGCGCTCATCTCGCGCCCTCCTTTAGGTACTGGGAGTTTGCGAGCGCCGTTGTCTCTAGCCGACCGGGGTGGTCGGCCGCTCCGAGCCTGGCGGGAACGCTCCCGTCGCAACGCTCCTCGGAGCCTGGTAACGATCGACAGTATACATGATGTGATTGGACCAAGGTCCAACTGGGCCGGCCCACCGCAGTTGCTAGACTCCGATCGACCGTCCACGCGAGCGAGGAGGCCCCGAAAATGAGGCACTTGTGGTGGCTCGTCCCGGTCGTCGCAACCCTGGCGGTGATCCGTCTCTGGTGGGCAGGATCAGCGGATGTCCCGGTCCTGGTGGCTCTCGTATGCGGATTCGCCGGACTCGTGTATCTCGCGCTGCGCAATCGTGCGCCGGCCCTCCCGCGACGGGCCGAGGAGCGAGACCGACGCGACGTCCAGCGAGACATACCCCCACCACCGGGCTGACTCGTCCCGAAAATCCGCCGTCGGGCCGGCACCCGTGATACAAGGGCAGCCGAGGAGAGACCCCATGCTCACCGCGGCGGACTTCATTCGGGCGAACATCAAGCGGCTCCACGACGGCCTCGACAAGGTGATGGCCGACCTTACCCCGGACCAGCTCCACACCGTCCCGGCCGGGCATCCGAAGGCCAACACCATCGCGTGGGGCGTCTGGCACTACACGCGCACCGAGGACAACATCGTCCGCTACGTGATCCAGGGCCGGAAGCCGCCGATCTGGGTGGAGGGCGGCTACGGCGAGCGGCTCGGCCTGCACCCGGCGGCCCAGGGTACCGGCATGTCCACCGCGGAGGCGCAGGCCCTCCGGCTCAAGGACGTGCCGCTCTTCCGCGAGTACATGGGGAAGGTCTGGGCCGGCACCGACGAGCTGATCGCGGGCGCGCCGCCGGAGCTGCTCGACAAGGTCATCACGGTCAAGCCGCTCGGGGACATGTCGGTGGTCCAGTGCCTGGGGCAGGTGGGCCTCACTCATGGCATGGGCCACCTGGGCGAGATGGAGTTGGCCCGCACCCTCATCGGCGCCTGATCCCCCGCCGATGCGCTTCGGCTGGCTGACCCTGTCACACTCGCCGTCGCCCGATGGCGATCACGCGGCGATCGAGGAGCAGCTCGAGCAGGCCTGCGCCGCGGAGACTCTCGGCTTCGACTCGGTGTGGCTCACCGAGCACAACTTCACCGGCGAGGCGGTCTACTGCGACCCGATCCCGTTCGCGAGCGCGCTGGCCGCCCGCACCTCGCGCGTGCGCATCGGGTTCGCGGTGATCCAGCTCGCGCTGCGCCACCCGATCCGCCTCGCGGTGCAGCTCGCGCTCCTCGACAACCTGAGCCGGGGGCGGCTCGACGTGGGGGTCGGCCGGGGCACGCTCTACAACGAGTACGAGTTCGTGGGCTACGGCCTGCGCAGCGACGACAGCCGGGAGCGGAGCGCGGAGGCGCTCGAGGTGCTGGTGCGCGCCTGGACCGAGGAGCCGTTCGTCCATCACGGGAAGTTCTTCCAGGGGAGCTTCCCCGCGCTGCGCCCGCGGGTCTACCAGCGCCCGCATCCGCCGATCTGGCGCAGCGTGGTGACCCCGGCGTCCTTCGCGGAGTGCGGGCGGCAGGGCGTGCCGATCCTCACCTCGCGCATCCCGCTCGGCACCATCCCCGAGCGGCTGCGCCTCTACGAGGAGGGCCTCGCCGCAGGCGGCCATCCGGCGCGGCTGCGCGAGGACGTGGCGGTGTGGCGCCACGTCTACGTGGCCCCGAGCCGGGCCCAGGCGGAGGACGAGCTGGCGGAGACCCTGGCCCACACCCGCCGCCACATGCTGGAGGCCCGCGCCGCCAATAATCCGCAGGACTACCGCGTGGATCCCGCGGTGATCAATCCGTTCAACGACCCGCGGGTGTCGGAGGACGAGGCGGTGCGCTTCTCGCTCGGCACCGGCGCCCTCTACGGCACGCCGGCCGAGGTGGCCGAGCAGGTGGCCGCGCTGCGGGAGGCGGGGGTGCACCACGTGCTGGCCCAGATGAGCTTCGGCTATCTCGGGCACGCGCGGATCATGGAGTCGATGCGCCGCTTCGGCGCCGAGGTGATGCCCGCCTTCCGGGACCGCTAGCCGCGTTCTCATCTGATCCTCATCGATTTCTCATCTGGCAGTGCTATTCCGGAAGCCATGCGCCTTCGAGCGATGGGACACGGGTGGCGGCTGGGAGTGGTGGTGGCGGGGATCGGGCTGGTGGCGGGAGGCGCGACGGCGGTCGCCCGGGCGGCCCGGAGCGAGACCTACCACGCGCTCGACGTGTACACCGAGGCGATGACGATCATCCACAACCAGTACGTCGACGAGCTGCCGTGGTCGAAGATCGTGCAGGACGGCATCCGGGGCGCGGTCGAGGGCCTCGACGCCGACAGCACGGTGGTGGAGGCGCGCAAGCCCGCGGGCGCGGGTGACGTCGGCCTGCTGCTCACCCATAGAAGCGGCGCCCTCGACGTAATGGCCACCCAGGACGACAGCCCGGCGCGTGCGGCCGGGCTCGTCCCCGGCGACCGGATCGTCTCGATCGACCGCATCGAGACGCGGAGCCTGAGCGTCGGGGACGCGGCCGAGCGGCTGCAGGGCGCGCCCGGCAGCCAGGTCGCGCTCAGCGTGTTCCGCGCCGGCTGGGCCGAGCCGCGGGATTTCACGCTCACGCGGGCCAAGCCGCCCGCGACCGCGGTGCACTCCCGGGCCCTTGGCGCGGGCGTGCTGTACGTGCGCCTCCCCGAGATCACCGGCCGCACCGCAGCGGATCTTCAGCGCGTGGTCGCCGCCGCCTCCGGGCCGGTCACCGGGCTGGTGCTCGATCTGCGCAACACGGTGGGCGGCGACGTGCGCGCGGTGCCGGCGGTGGCCTCCCTCTTCCTCGATCCGGGCTGCGTGGTGGCCCGGGTGCAGAGCCGCGTCGCCGGCCAGTCGACGGAGCTGACCACCTCCGCCGGCCCGGCGCGCTGGGCCCAGCCGCTGACGATCCTGGTGGGCCCCGGCACCGCGTCGGCCGCCGAGGTGCTCACGGCCGCGATGCAGGACGCCAAGCGGGCGGTCATCGTGGGCGCCCCCACGTTCGGCGACGCCTCCACCCAGTCGACGACGCCGCTGGCGGACGGCTCGCGCGTGTCGCTCACCACGTCGCGCTACTCCACTCCGGGCGGCCGGCCGATCACCGGGCACGGCATCGCGCCGGACGTGGTCGCGAGCGAGCCCGCGCCCGATGCGGCGCCCGCCCCGGGCACGACCGCCTCCACCGCCGATCCCGCGCTGCAGCTCGCGCTCGACGTGGTGAAGGCGGCCGCGATCCTCCAGCCCGGGGCGCCGGAGCCGGCCGCACCCACCCGCATCCAGACGACCGCTCCGCGCTGCTCCGTCTCGCCCGCCTGACTCCGGGGCTCCTGACGGTAGACCCCCAGTGTAGAGTGTGGCCGGGAGGAGCCCGCGCATGCGAATCGCCAACGACGTCACGGAGCTGGTCGGCAACACCCCGCTGGTCCGGATCCGCCGGCTGACCGAGGGCGCGAAGGGTCAGGTGGTGGCCAAGCTCGAGTTCTACAGCCCGGCCCACAGCGTGAAGGACCGGATCGGGGTGTCGATGATCGACGCGGCCGAGAAGGCCGGCCTGATCAAGCCGGACACCATCATCCTGGAGCCGACGAGCGGCAACACCGGCATCGGGCTGGCCTTCGTCTGCGCGGCCCGTGGCTACCAGCTCACGCTGCTGATGCCCGACAGCATGAGCAAGGAGCGGCGCATGCTCCTGCGCGCCTACGGAGCCGAGTTGATCCTGACCCCCGCCGCCGATGGCATGCCCGGCGCGATCAAGCGGGCGGAGGAGATGGCCAAGGCCGACTCCCGCTACTTCATCCCGCAGCAGTTCCAGAACCCGGCGAACCCCGAGATCCACCGCCGCACCACCGCGGAGGAGATCTGGCGGGACACCGACGGGAAGGTCGACATCCTGGTGGCCGGCATCGGCACCGGCGGCACCATCACCGGGGTGGGCGAGGTGATCAAGGCGCGCAAGCCCGAGTTCCGCTGCGTCGCGGTCGAGCCCGACGCCTCCGCGGTCCTCTCCGGCGGCGCCAAGGGGCCGCACCCCATCCAGGGGATCGGGGCCGGCTTCATCCCCGACATCCTCAACACCAAGATCTACGACGAGATCATCCGGGTGAAGAACGACGACGCCTTCGCGTTCGCGCGGCGGGCCGCGCGCGAGGAGGGGCTGCTGGTCGGCATTTCCTCGGGGGCCGCGCTGTGGGCCGCGGTTCAGGTGGCGCGGCGTCCGGAGAGCGCGGGGAAGCTGATCGTGGTGATCATCCCCTCGTTCGGGGAGCGGTACCTCAGCACCCCGCTCTACGCGGATCTGGCCGACTAGCCGCGGGGCCGTCTAGGCGGCGGGACGGAGGTACTTCGCGAACCACTCGAGCAGGATGCGGAAGCGCTCGAGGCGGTGGCGCGGCTTGCCCGAGCGGGTCAGCTCGTGGTTCTCGTCGGGGAAGCGCACGAAGACCACCTCGCGCCGCAAGGTCTTGAGGGCCACGAAGAGCTGCTCGCCCTGCTCGATCGGACAGCGCAGGTCGTCCTCGGAGTGGAGGATCAGGAGCGGGGTGGTGATGTCCTTGGCGTAGGTCAGCGGGGACCGCTCGACGTACTTGCCGAAGTCCTCCCACGGGAGTACCCCGCCCAGCTCCACCTGGTTGAACAGGAAGCCGATGTCGCTGGTGCCGAACATGCTGGTCTGCACGTTCACCGCGCGCTCCGAGCAGGCCGCCCGGAAGCGCTTCGAGTGCCCGACGATCCAGCTCGTCATGAACCCGCCGTAGCTGCCGCCCAACAGGCCGAGTCGCTCGCGGTCGATCCAGTCGAAGCGGCGCAGCGCCTCGTCGAGCGCGGCCTCCACGTCGGCGGCGTCGCCGCCGCCCCAGTCGCCCACCACCGCGGACGTGAAGGCCTCGCCGTAGCCCTGGCTGCCGCGCGGGTTGGCGTAGAGCACGCCGTAGCCCGCGCCCGCCTGCACCTGGAACTCGTCGAAGAACGGATTGCCGTACTGGGCGTGCGGGCCGCCGTGGACGTTGAGCAGCAGGGGATAGCGCCGGCCCGGCTCGAAGCCGTGGGGCTTCACGATCCACGCGTCGACGGTGAAGCCGGCGCGCTCGAAGCGGAACCGCTCGGGGCGCGCCAGCGCCACCTCCCGGGTGAAGGCCCGGTTGACATCGGTGAGCCTCCGCTCGCCGCTTCCGTCGGGGCCGCACACGAACACCTCGGCGGGCGCGCCCGGCTCGCTCGCGGTGAACGCGAGGACCGCGCCGTCTCGCGAGGCGGAGTAGCTGCCGACGGCGCGCTCGCCGCCCACCACCCGCCGCGGCGCGCCCGCGCCCGGCTCGACGCGGTAGAGCCCGAGGCTCCCCTGGTCCTCCGCGGCGATCGTGAGCGCGCGGCCGTCGGTGCTCCAGATCGGCGCGATCCCGAGCGGCCCGCACGAGCGGTCGAGGGCGTCGGTGCGGCACTCGGACGCGCCGCCCTTGACGGGCACGGTGAAGAGGCGGACGTTCCGGCCGAACGCGTTCCGGGTCGCGCGGCCGAGGTAGGCGATCGCGTCCCCCGGCGGGGAGAACGCGGGATGGGCGGCCGGCCGGTCGGCCGCGGTCAGCCGGTGCGGGGTGCCGCCCTCGGCCGGAACGAGCCAGATGTCGCTCACGTCGTCGTGGTCGCGCTCGTCGTGGCGCGCGGAGGTGAAGGCGAGGGTACGGCCGTCCGGCGACCAGGCGGGGTCGGCGTGATCGTAGTCGCCCTCGGTCACCTGGTGCGGCTCGCCGCCGTCGGCGGCCACCGTGAAGATCTGCGGCCGCCGGTCGTAGGTGAAGCCCTCGCCGTTGAACCGGTACTTGAGCGTGGTGATCACGCGCGGCGGCCGCGACTTCCGCTTCTCCTCCTCCGACTCGGGCTCCACCCAGCCGCCCACGCGCGCGACGAAGGCCAGCCGGGTCCCGTCCGGAGACCATACTGGCGCGCTCACGCCGTGGCGCAGATCGGTGAGGCGGATCGGCTCGCCGCCGGCGGCGGGCATCACGTGGAGCTGACCCTTCTTCTTGCCCTCGCGCTCGGAGACGAAGGCCAGGCGGCGGCCGTCCGGGGACCAGCGCGGCGTGGTGTCCCGCCGGGGTCCGGTGGTGAAGCGCCAGGGCTCGCCGCCCGCGGTGTCCACGAGCCAGATCTGCGAGAGGTACTCGTCGCGCTCCTCGGAGAGCGTGGTGTCGACGAAGGCGACGACGCGGCCGTCGGGCGAGACCTGCGCGTCGCTCACGAAGCGGATGCGGGTGAGATCGGCCGGGACCATGCCGCGGGAGGTCGTCATTGCGAGCGCATCATATCGCTCGGCCGGGCGAGGGGCTACTCCGCTTCGCCCTCGCAGTCGCGGCCGCGGAAGAGGAGGCCGTAGGCCCGGACGCCACAGGTCGGGGCCTCGACCCGCCAGGCCGCGCGCCACCCCTCCACTGCGCGGCGGGCGTGCGCGGTCACCACCGGGTTCATGCTGAGCAGCCAGCCGATCAGTGCCCAGGTCGCGCAGCGAATGAGGAAGCTCAGGATCGTGTGGTGCAGCATCGCCGGGCGATGCCGCAAGGGCGATGCCAGCCCGGCGGCTCCGCCCGCCTCGCGCGGGGGCTCGCAACGCCGCGGACTTGCGCGACGCCGGGCGCCGGCCGGTTGACGTTCTCCGTCACCTGGTGCCCGCCTTGACAACCGGCGAGAGCGCGACGTATGTTCCCGCGCACCGGGCCGCGGTGGGCCCGCATGTCCTTCGAGGAGGCGACGACTATGCGGCCCGTCACCCACATCTCCCTCGTCGTGATGCTCGCGCTCGCTCCGGTCTCGCCGGCGGTGGCCCAGGCGCCTCCGCCGTGGAAGCAGGGCCAGCCCGCCGACCTCGCCAACTCCACCCTGGCCCCGATCGCCCAGCCGCCCGGCCCGGCGGCAGCGAGCGAGATCCCGGTCGACAAGATCAAGGTGCCGCGGGGCTTCAAGGTCTCGCTGTGGGCGAGCGGCATCAATAACGCGCGCGCCATGGTGTGGGGCGACAACGGCACGCTCTTCGTCAGCAGCCGGGTGGCCGGCAACGTGTACGCGGTGCTGGATCGCGGCGGTCGCCGCGAGGTGAAGGTCATCGCCAAGGGGCTCAACCTGCCGAACGGCGTCGCGTTCAAGGACGGGACGCTCTACGTCGCGGAGGTCTCGCGGATCACCAAGATGCCGGGGATCGAGGCGAAGCTGGACAGCCCGCCGACCCCGGAGGTGGTCTACGACATCCTGCCGCGCGATCTCCCGCACGGGTGGAAGTACCTCGCTTTCGGACCGGACGGCAAGCTCTACTTCAACATCGGCGCGCCCTGCAACATCTGCCAGCCGCCCGACACCCACGCCAACATCTCGCGGGTGAACGTGGACGGCAGCGGCTTCGAGTACGTGGCCCACGGGGTGCGCAACAGCGTGGGCTTCGACTGGCATCCGGTGACGAAGGAGCTGTACTTCGCGACCCACGGGCGCGACTGGCTGGGCGACGACGCCCCGAGCGATCGCCTCGACGTGGCGGCGAAGAAGGGCCTGCACTTCGGCTTCCCGTACTGCCACCAGGGCGACATCCCGGATCCCGACTTCGCCCAGGGCCGCTCGTGCGGGGAGTTCGCGCCCCCGCTGCTCAAGACCGGCCCCCACGTGGCCGGCAACGGGGTGCAGTTCTACACCGGCTCGACGTTCCCGCCCGAGTACCGCAACCGCATCTTTCTCGCCCAGCGCGGCTCGTGGAACCGGAGCGAGAAGGTCGGCTTCCGGGTGATGATGGTCACCCTCCGGCCTCGCGACGTGCCGAAGTACGAGGTCTTCGCCGAGGGGTGGCTGCAGGGCGATCAGATCTGGGGCCGCCCGGTCTACACCCAGCAGATGAAGGATGGCTCGCTGCTGATCGCGGACGACTACGCGGGCGCGATCTACCGGGTCGCCTACCAGCCCTGACGCCCTCCCGGCTCGCGATGGGGGCCGCGGCCGTCGCCCTGCTGCTGGCGGCGGCCGTGGCCCCCGCGGCCGATCCCGAGGCGGGGCGCCGCAAGGCCCAGGTCTGCGCGGCCTGCCACGGTCCCGACGGCAACGCCACCATTCCGGGCACGCCCTCGCTCGCCGGGCAGCCGGTGTTCTTCACGCACTGGCAGCTCATCAAGTACCGCGACGGGCGGCGGAAGGACCCGCAGATGTCCCCGCTCGCGGAAAAGCTGGACGACGCCGACATGGCGGACCTGGCCGCGTTCTACGCCGCGCAGCCGCCGCGGGCGCGCCCCGCCGCCACCGACGCGGCGCGGGTCGCGGCGGGGCGGCAGCTGGCGGACCTGCATCACTGCACGTCGTGCCACCGGCCCGGGCTCACCGGCCAGCAGCAGGCCGCCCGCCTGGCCGGGCAGGACTTCGACTACCTGCTGCGGCTCCTGCGCGGCTTCAAGGCGAGGACCGCCTCGGACCTGGACGGGACGATGACGGTGGCAACCCAGCCCCTCCAGGACGACGAGATCGTGAGCCTGGTCCACTTCCTGGCGAGTCTCGGCGCGGAGACGAGGCGCTAGGCCCGAAAAATCCGATGGGCGACAATACGGGGACAGGAGGATCCCCCATGCTCGCCTTGCTCGTGGCATTGATCGCGCTCGTGGTGACGGCTCCCGCCGCCCTGGCGCAGGTGCAGGTCAACGTCGACATCGGCTTCCACCTGCCCGCGCCGCCCCGGCTGGTCGTGGTGCCCCAGGTGCCGGCGGTACAGTACGTGCCCACGCCCGCCGCGCCCGGAAATCTGTTTCTCTACAACAGCCAGTACTGGGCGTTCTCCGCCGGCGGTTGGTACGTGAGCCGCGGCTACAACGGCCCCTGGGTCGTCGTCGGGCCCCAGTTCGTGCCGCGCCCGGTGCTGCTCGTGCCAGTGCAGTACTAT
>Ga0209388_1000046_pt1 | contig 20725 bp, 17 predicted proteins | sample Rivendell_Oct201_7_FD_188348 | JGI IMG/M metagenome (GOLD analysis project Ga0209388, IMG submission 188348) | Vadose zone soil and rhizosphere microbial communities from the Eel River Critical Zone Observatory, Northern California to study diel... | ecosystem: Environmental > Terrestrial > Soil...
CGACTACCCGCACGGCGACGGGGTGTGGCCCGACTCCAGCAAGTACATCGCCGAGCAGTTCGGCCACCTGCCGCCCGAGGTCATGCACAAGATGACCTGCGAGAACGCCGGCCGCTTCTACGGCCTGATCACGTAACGGCGGGGTCAGGTCTTACGGAATGTAGGACCTGACCCCAACCTCTTACGCGCGGACTTCGAGGATCATGTTGGCGGGGGTCTGCGCCACCCGGCGTATCCGGGTGAAGCCCGCCTCGGTCAGGACCTCGCGCAGCCGCTTCTCCCCCGCCTGGGCACCCAGCGCGAGCCCCACCTCCTGGCTGAGCGAGGCGGGCGTGCAGAGCAGCGTCGACGCCGAGTAGTAGAGGCGACCGACCGGGTTGAGGTTGTCCTCCAGCCGGTCGTTGGCGAAGGGCTCCACGAGCATCCAGACCCCGCCCGGAGCCAGCGATTGCCGCACGTGGCGCGCCGCTCCCACCGGATCGCCCATGTCGTGCAGGCAGTCGAAGAACGTGACCAGGTCGTAGCCGGTGCCGGGGTACGCCTTGGCCGCCGTCACCTCGAACGACAACCGGTCCCCCACCCCGGCCTTGTCGGCCGCCTGCCGCGCGGCCTGGATGGAGGGGGGATGATAGTCGAAGCCGGTGATGCTCGCGCGGGGGAAGGCCTGCGCCATGATGATGCTGGACGCGCCGTGGCCGCAGCCCACGTCGGCAACCCGCCCGCCGGCGTCGAGCCGCGCCTTCACCCCGTCGAGGGCGGGGATCCACTGGCTGACCAGATTCATGGCGTAGCCCGGACGGAAGAACCGCTCGCAGCCCTCGTACACCCCCGCATCGTGCTCGTGCCAGCCCACTCCCGCGCCGGTGCGGAACGCATCCGAGATCTTCGGCTCGTCGCGGACCGAGCCGATGCTCAGCTGGAACGCTCCCGGCAGGTCGGCGTCGAGCAGCAGGAAGGCCTGCTCCGGGGGCAGCGTGAAGCGGCCGGTGGCCGGCTCGTAGGTCACGTAGCCGCCCGCGGCCTGCGCGGAGAGCCACTCGCGCACGTAGCGCTCGCGCGCGCCGGTGCGCTTGGCCAGGTCCGCGGGGCTCATCGGGCCGGCGCCGGCCATCGCCCGGTACAGGCCGAGCTTGTCGCCGATGAGCACGAGGCCCGCGTGGAACGTGGCCGCGACGTCCGAGATCGCCTTGCCGAGGAACTCCTCCACCTTCTTCGGGTCCAGCGTTGCCTGCTCTGGTGACATGACGGTTCTCCTCCGGGCCGATCGCCCGTCTAGTTGGTTTCGAGATGGCGCTCGATCAGCGCGTTGATCCGCTCCGGATGGGTGACGGGGCCCATGTGCCCCACCCCGGTGATCTCGACCTCGGTCACGCGCGGCAAGACCTTCGTCAGCAGCCGGGTCACCCCCCGGGAGGCTCCGGGAGAATCCGAGCCGGTGAGGCAGAGGGTCGGCACGTCGAGCACCCCGAACGCGGCCAGCGGCGTCGGCTCCGTGAACGCCGCGTGCCACTCCGCGGCCACGCTGCCCATCGCGGTCGCCACCGCCTCGCGCCGGGGCTCCGGCATGCCGGCCCAGGTGCCGGCTCCCATCCAGTAGTCGAGGAACCGGGCCCCGGACGCACGCGCGTTCCCGCCCTGCATCGCGGCGACGGTGTCGTCGCGCACCGCCACGATCTCCCGCGCCGCGGGCTGGGTGGCATCCTCGGCCAGCAGGACCGAGAACAGCACCGGCTCGTAGACGACGAGGGACCGGAGGCGACCGGGATCGGCGAGCGCGGCCTTGAGAGCCACCGCCCCGCCGTACGAGTGGCCGATCAGGTGGAATCGGTCGCCCGCCTCTGCGAGGACCGGCTCGAGCAATGCCACCTCGTCCGCCAGCGACAGCGCCCGCTCGTCCGGCCACCGCGGGCTCCGGCCGGACCCGTAGAGGTCGACCGCGAGCGTGCGATAGCGGCTGACCAGACGGTCCATCAAGGGCCGCCACTGCGCCGACGAGCTGGCGCTCGCGTGGATGCAGACGACGGCCGGACCGACCCCGGCCTCGCGGACGTACGCTCGAGCCGGTGCCATCGTGGCCATGGCTACTTCTTCTTCCGCGGATCGTCTTCGGGATTCACGAACCGGAGATCGGTCGGTCCCACCCCGTGGACCTGCACGATCGTCTCGGTGCGGCCCACCCACGCGTAGTGCGGGTGGTTCGGCGGCACGGAGAGGAAGGCCCCGACCGGCAGCTCCTGGCCCTTGCCCTGGTCGAGCTTCTCGCCGAGACCGATGAAGAACTCCCCGGAGAGCACCGTGACGTTCTCGCTGGCCTTGTGCAGGTGCGGGGGAATGCGGTAGCCCGCCGGCATCTTGAGTCGATAGACGAACAACCCCTCCTTGCTCGGGTCGCCCTGGACGACCGCGAGCAGGGCCCCCGGCAGCGGCGCGGGCTCGGCCCACTTGAGAGTCGCCGGCAGGGCGACGGTGTGCGCGTGCTCCTCGGCCGGCAGCGGGATCGCGACAAGCGAGAGCGCGACGAGCGCGATGAGCATCAGAACCACGGGTACGATGCGACGCATGGTCGATCCTCCTGTTGACTGGGCTGTGGGCTGGGCTGCTCGCTGGGCCGTTCGATCGGGTGCCATCGGGTCCACGCTGTCGAGCAAGCGGCGTGCCCCGCGGGAGCTCGCGGAATTCCACGCGGTTGCGGGCCGGAGCCGCAAGATGGCGTTGCGGTAAACCGGGGAGCGCCGATTCGCCCGCGCTTGATTTCGCCACGTTGGCAACGCAAGCTGACGTGGCGCTACGAGACCATGCACGCGCAAGAGCAGACGGCAGGGGAGCCGGGGGGACGCCGCCGCGCGGGAGCGGAGCATCGCGACCTTGCACGGTCGGCCGGGCGCACCGCCGTGTCACCTTGCGGGGCTCGCCGGCCGTCCCGACGGGCGCTTGCCGAGCAGCCGGCCCCGCCCCGCAAGGTCGGGTTGCACCCCGCGCCGGGCGAGTGGCCGTGCTGAGCGGGTTTGCGCGCTGGCACACGGCTTGCGGGAGCGAGTCCGCATGATGCTCCCGACCGATCCGATCGTCGGCGTCGACGTCGGAGCCTCGACGATCTCGGCGGGGCTCGTCGGCCGCGACGGCGCCGTCCTCACCGCCGCCCAGGCCCCCACCCAGGGCGGAAGCGGCGTGGTGGACACGATCTTCACGCTGATCGATCGCGCGCTGGCCTCGGCGGCAGACCGCGGGCTCGCGGTGGCCGGGATCGGCGTGGGGCTTCCGGGCCTCGTCGACGTCGAGAAAGGCTTCATGCGCTCGATGCCGTTCGCGTGGCTCTCGGAGCTCGGCGACGTGCCGCTCGCGACGCTCATCCAGGAGCGGACCGGCCATCCCGTCTTCGTGGACAACGACGTGAACGCCTTGACGCTCGGAGAGTGGACGTTCGGGCTCGGCCGCGGCGCCGCGTCGCTGGTCACCCTGGCCATCGGCACCGGGATAGGCGGCGGCCTGATCCTGGACGGCCGGCTGATCCGCGGTCATCACCACAGCGCGGGAGAGGTCGGGCACATGAGCGTGAGTCTCGCCGGCCCGCGCTGCGTCTGCGGCAGCGTCGGGTGCCTGGCCACGTACGTGGCGGGGGGGATGATGGCGGATCGGGCCCGGGAGCGGCTCGCCGCCTACCCGGGCTCGGCGTTGCTGGCGCGGACCGGGGGCGATCCGGGGCGGATCGGCGCGCCGCACCTGTTCGAGGAGGCGGCCGCGGGCGATCCCCTCGCCCGCGTGGTGATCGACGAGGCCTGCGAGGCGGTCGCGATGGGCATCGGGGTGCTCGTGAGCCTGCTGAACCCGGAGATCATCGTGATCACCGGCGGCGTCGCCACGTCACTGGCCCCTCTCGAGGCCGACATCCTGCGCCGGGTCCGGCGCCGGGGACTCACCGCCACGCTCGACGCGACGACGGTGCGCGTGGTGCCGGCGGACAAGCGCGGCACGGTGCGCGGCGGCGCGGCGCTCGTCCTCTACGAGATGGCCCGGCGCGGCCACGATGCGCCCGCGATGCGGGGCGAGGAGTAACGCCATGTACGTTCACCGGCCGGACGCGCGCATCTTCTACCAGGTCACCGGCAGCGGGACGCGCGATCTGCTCCTGCTGCCCCAGTGCCAGGTCGTCACGTACAGCCGGATGTGGAAGCACCAGATCCCGTACCTCTCGCGCTACTTCCGGGTGATCACGATGGACCCGCGCGGCAACGGGCGCTCCGACCGGCCGCCCACCGGCTACGACCTGGACACCCGGTACGGAGACCTCGCGGCCGTCCTCGACGAAGTCGCGCGCCCGCCCATCGCCCTGGTCGCTTTCTCGTGCGCGGCCCCGCTCGCGTTCCGGTACGCGGTCGAGCACCCCGACCGGCTCTCGCACCTGATCCTGCTCTCCGGCCAGTACGCCGAATCGGTGCCGCAACCCTTCGAGGAGCGCGTCGCGCGGGTGATCCGCGACGACTTCGACAACTGGCGGGCGCGACTGTTCAAGCGCATCTTCCCGGAGCCGCACTCCCTCAAGGGCATCGAGGACTGCGTGACCTGGGCCGGCGAGACCACCCCCGAGGTCCTGATCGAGTCCCTGCGCGCGATCGACGGGATCGACCTGTACGATCTGCTCGGCCAGGTTCGCGTCCCCACCCTGGCTCTCCACGGGACCGACGACAAGATCGTCCCCTACTCGCACGCGCAGAAGATGGTCGCGGCGATTCCCGGCGCCCACCTGGTCACCTTCGAGCGGGGGGGACACGGGCTCTTCGGCCGCGACGCGGTGAAGGTCAACCGCTTCATCCGGGACTTCGCCCTCGGGCGCGAGGTCACCGAAACCTCGATCCCGGCCACCACCCAGCGGACGGTCCCCGCGGCCGACCTGTCCGCGGCGCCCCGACGCGCCCCCCGGGACAGCCGGCGGCGCGTCCTCTGGTTGTCGAGCCCGATCGGGCTCGGGCACGTCCAGCGCGACCTCGCGATCGCCCGCCGGCTGCGGGAACAGGATCCCGACGTCATCGTCGACTTCCTCGCCGGCGATCCCGCCGACCGCGTGGTCCAGCACTGGGGGGAGCGGCTGCATCCCGCGACGCGCCTCCTCCAGAACGAGACCAAGCACTTCGAGGGCTGGGCCGCCGATCACGAGCTGCACGCGTTCAACGCGCTGTGGGACATGGACGAGATCATGACCGCGAACTTCATGACCCTCGCCGACCTCGTGGAGCGCGAGCGGTACGATCTCTGGATCGGCGACGAGGGATGGGACCTCGACTACTTCCTGCACGAGAATCCCGACCTCAAGCGAGCGCCCTACGCCTTCCTCACCGACTTCATCGGCCTGCTCCCGATGCGGGACGACCGGACGTCCACCGAGTTCATCCGCTGCTGGGAGAAGAACGCGGAGAACGTCGACCACCTGCGCCTGCATCCCGACGTGCGCGACCTGTCGATCCTCATTGGCGACGAGGAGGACGTGCTCGATCGCGAGTTCGGCCCCGATCTCCCGAACATGCGGCAGTGGGCGCGGGAGCACTTCCGCTTCTCCGGCTACACCTTCCACTTCGACCCCCGGGCCCTGCGCGACCGCGCCGCCCTGCGGGCGAAGCTCGGGTACCGGGCCGACGAGCGCGTGATCCTGGCCTCCGTCGGGGGCACGCGGGTCGGGCGGAGCCTGCTCCGCAAGTGCGCGGAGGCCTTCACCCTGATCGCCTCCCAGATCCCGGAGACGCGCCTGGTCCTGGTCGGGGGCCCGCGGCTCTCCGAGATGGAGGCGGCCTGGGGGCCCCGGGTCGAGGTGCGCGACTTCGTGCCGGACCTCTTCGAGCACCACGCGGCCGCCGACCTTGCGATCGTCCAGGGCGGCCTCACCACCACCATGGAGCTGGCCGCCCTCCGCACCCCGTTCCTCTACTTCCCGCTCCGCCACCACTTCGAGCAGCAGCTCCACGTGGCGCGGCGCCTCGATCGTCTCGGCGCCGGCGTCCGCCTCGACTACGACCGCACGAGCCCGGAGGCCCTGGGCGCCGCGATGCTCGAGTACCTCGGCAAGCCGGTCCACTCCGCGGAGGTGCCGCTCGACGGCACCGACCGCGCCGCGCGGCTCATCACCGCGCTGCTCTGAGAGGAGACGGCCGCGACCCTGACGGTGGCCGCGGCCAATTTCAGCAACCGCGTGAACACAGCCCTGAAGCTCGACCTCGAACAAACCCAAGGAGGACACCCATGGCACTCGGACTGAACGACGTCGACGTGGACGGCATGAAGGAGATGGATCGCAAGGTCCGCGAGAACCCGGCCCTCGGGAAGCGGACGGTCAAGCTGCGCTCCACCTGGCAGCGTGGCGTCAAGGCCCTCGTCGAGATCGGAGCGCAGGAGATCCTCGGGAAAGCGGCGACGCCCCCGACCCGGCGCTTCTTCGTCACGATGGACGCGCCGGCCGGCCTCGGCGGGGTGGACGCGGCCCCGACCGCCGCGGAGTCGGTGCTGGCCGCCCTCGCGGGCTGCCTCACCTCCGGGATCGCGGCCAACGCCGCGCTGTTCAACGTGCCCATCGAGGCCCTGAGCGTGGAGATGGAGGCCGACATCGATTTCCGCGGCGTGCTCGGGCACGACAAGTCGGTGCGCAACGGCTTCACCGACATCCGCTACTCGGTGACCATCCAGAGCCCCGCCGCCGAGGAGCAGGTGCGGCGGTGCAAGGAGACGATCGACCGCAAGTCGCCGGTGGCCGATACTCTCACGAACGGAGTGAAGATCACGTCGACCTTCGTGCACAAGCGGAGCTGAGCGGGACGGACATGCCGGCCGAGATCAACTGCATCTTCACGAAGGCGCTGATCCCCTTCGTGGAGAAGGAGGTCGGCCCCGAGGGAGTCGCGACGATCTGCCGCGTCGCGGGGCGGTCGCGCGACTACCTCATGGCCGACCACAACTGGATTCCCCTCGCCACGGCCGGCGAGATGGTGGCGGTCTGCCGGGACCTGATGCACGAGCCCGACGAGGAGCGCTGGGCGCGGCGCTACAGCGAGTCCTTCATGGACTGGAAGCCCCGCGAGGAGCGCTCGTACCTCGGCACCTACTCCATGGGCATCGGCAGCCCCCGCGCGGCCTATCAGCGGGTGGCCACCATCTACGACCAGCAGAGCCGCGGCCTCTACCGGCTCGACACGCTCGAGGTCGGCCGCCGCCACGCCCGCTACCGCTGGACGCCGGCGGCCGGGCAGGCCATTCCGCTCTGGAGCTGCACGTGGCGCAAGGTCCAGTTCGAGCGCTTCCCGACCAACTGGGGATTGCCGCGTGCCCGCATCCTCGAGAGCAGTTGCGCGGCGCGGGGCGCCGACGCCTGCCGCTGGGACGTGCGCTGGAAGAATCCGTCGCGGGGGCCCCGCTTCTGGGCGCCGAGCCTGATCGGCGGCGCCGCCGCCGTTCTCCTCGCCCTGGTCGCCGGCGCGCCCGGCGGGAGCTGGCCGCTCCTGGCCGCGTCGCCGCTGCCCCTCCTCGCGGGCGTCGCGCTGGGCTACGCCCTCCGCGAGGGCCAGCAGCGCCGCCACACCCAGCGCCTGCTCGATCTCCAGTCCGAGGAGATCATCTACTCGAACCGCGAGCTGGAGAAGAAGTTCGTCGAGCTCGAGACGCGGATCGAGCAGCTCTCGCTCCTCACCGACCTCAGCGCCGCGGTGAGCGGGACGCTCGACCCGGAGAAGATCTACGACCAGGCGCTGAGCCGGCTCGTCCACCGGATGCCGTACGAGCGGGCCTACCTGCTCCTGGTGGACCGCGAGCGGCGCGTGCTTCGCGGGCACCGCTCCGCGGGCGCCGACCCGGCGGCTCCCCCGTTCGAGGGCATCGAGCTCCCCCTCGAGGCGACGTCGAGCGCGAGCGCGCGGGCCGCGATCACCGCGCAGCCGGTGCTTGTCAGCGACGTGGAACGGACGACCGAGCCCGTTCACCAGGCGCTGAGCCGCGCGCACCGGGTGCAGAGCCTCGTGGCGGCGCCGCTCCGCGTGCGCGAGCAGGTGCTCGGAGTCCTCGCGGTCACCGCGACGGAGGCGGGGCGCTTCGACCAGGGCGACGTGGACCTGCTCACCGCGGTGGCCAGCCACGTGGCCCTCGCGATCGACCGGGCCGCGAGCTTCCAGACCATCGAGGATCTCTCCCGGAGCCTCGAGGACAAGGTGCGCGTCCGCACCGAGCAGCTCCGGGCCGCCAACGAGGAGCTCCGGACCGCCTACCGCGACCTCCAGACCACGCAGCTCCAGCTCATCCAGCGCGAGAAGATGGCCTCGGTCGGCCAGCTCGTGGCCGGCGTGGCCCACGAGCTCAACAATCCCATCGGCTTCATCTCCTCCAACGTGGCGACGCTGGCCGACTTCGTCCAGCGCCTGCGGGCGATGCTCGCGACCTACCAGGAGGCCTCGCTGCCCGAGGCAGACCGGTCCCGCGTCGACGCGCGCCGGCGGGAGCTCCAGGTCGACTACGCGCTCAGGTACCTCGATTCGATGATCTCCGGCATCCGCGAGGGCGCCGATCGGACCCGCAAGATCGTCGGCGACCTGCGGGTCTTCACCCGGACCCCCGATGACGTGTGGCAGGCGGTCGACCTGCACGAGGAGCTCGATTCGAGCCTGACCCTCCTGAACCACCTGCTGAAGGATCGGGTCACCGTGATCCGGAAGTACGGATCGCTCGGCCCGGTGGAGTGCGTCCGGTCCCAGATCGACCAGGTCTTCCTGAACGTGCTCGCCAACGCGGCCCAGGCGATCCCGGGACCCGGCACGATCACGATCGAGACCCGCCGGGTGGGGCCGATGGCGGAGATCGCCATCGCCGACACCGGCCTCGGCATCCCGCCCGACGTGCTCCGTCGCGTCTTCGATCCGTTCTTCACCACCAAGCCGGTCGGCGAGGGCACCGGGCTCGGCCTCTCGATCAGCTACGAGATCGTCACGAAGCACGGCGGCGAGATCCGGGCCGAGAGCCCGGCGGACGGCGGAGCGGTGTTCACCCTGCGGCTGCCGGTCGCCCGGGCCGGCAAGCCCGCCGAGGCGACGCCGGCCGCCGCCCCGCAAATCGCCGAATGACGCCCGCCACCGTCCTCCTGGTCGACGACGAGCCGCGCGTCCTCGACGCGCTCGAGGCGCTCCTCGCGATGGAGCACCGCATCCTTCGGGCGGAGCGCCCGGAGATCGCCCTCCGTCACCTCCGCGAGGAGGACGTGGCCGTCGTGGTGAGCGACCAGCGGATGGCCGGGCTGACCGGCACCGAGCTCCTGACCCGGAGCCGTGACGTGGCGCCCGACACGGTCCGCATCCTCCTCACCGCCTTCACCGACACCGAAGCCCTGATGGACTCCATCAACGCGGCCGGGGTCTACCACTTCCTGCTGAAGCCATGGGATCCGAACGAGCTCCGTCACGTGGTGGGCCGGGCGGTCGAACATCACCGGCTGTGCCGGGAGCGCGAGACGCTGCTGGGGAATCTCGCGGCCAAGAATGCCGAGCTGGAGCAGGCGGTCACCCACCTGCGCGACGCCCAGGACGATCTGATCCGGGAGGCGTCGGTGCGCTCGCAGCTCCAGCGCTACGTGTCGCCCCGGCTGGTCGACCTCGCGGTGGCCAATCCCGGCATCCTGGAGCTGCCGGGCGACTGGCGCGAGGCCACCGTGCTCTTCGCGGACATCCGCGGTTTCACCCGCCTCATCGAGTCGACGACCGCCCCGGTGGTGATCCAGCTCCTGAACGAGTACTTCACCGAGATGATCGACGTGATCTTCCGTCACCAGGGCACGGTGGAGCAGCTGGTCGGCGACGAGATCGTCGCCCTCTTCGGCGTCCCGGAGCCGGGGGCCGACGTCGCGCTGCGGGCGGTGCGGGCCGCCGCCGACATGGTGGACGCGGTGCGGCGGCTGGCCGCGCGCTGGACCGCCGACGGGCGGCCCACCTTCGACATCGGGATCGGCATCAGCTCCGGTCGGGTGCTGGCGGGGACGATCGGCTCGGACCGTCGGCGCGAGCTCATCGTGGTGGGCCGCGCGATGATCGCGGCGTCGCGAATGCAGCGGATGACACGCCTCTTCGACGCGCATATCATCGTGGGCGAGGAGACCTTCCACCAGGTGAATCATCTCGTCGACGCCCGCGAGCTCGGCCGGCCGCACCTCAAGGGCATCCGCCAGCGCCAGATGCTGTACGAGATCTGCTCCCTCCGGGAGCCGGCGGTCGCGGTCCCGGCCTCGACGTGACAGCACCGGCGTCCGGAAGCGCGGCGGACGAGACCACGATCCTGATCGTGGACGACGAGCCGCGAGTGCTCGACGCGCTCGAGGCGATCCTCGCCGCCGAGTTCCGCGTGCTCCGCGCCGGCCATGGCGAGGAGGCCCTCGAGCGACTCGCCGCGGAGCCGGACGTGGCGGTGATCGTGACCGACCACCGCATGCCCGGCATGACCGGGGTCGAGCTGCTGCGACGCTGCCAGGAGCGGACGCCGGACGCGGTCCGGATCGTGCTGACCGCGTACACCGACGTCGACAGCCTGATGGAGGCGATCAACACCGGCCGGATCTACCACTTCGTCCCCAAGCCCTGGGATCCGAACGAGCTGCTGGTGGTGGTGCGGCGCGCCGCGGAGCGGTGGCGGCTGGCCCGCGAGAACGCCCGGCTGCGCGACGAGCTCGAGCTGGCCTACAACGCGCTTCGGCGCGAGGCCGCCGCCGGCCGCGAGAAGCCGGCCTCGTTCGACAAGCTGGTCGGCGCCGAGACCGGGCTGCGCCGCGCGGTCGAGCTGGCGCGCAAGGTCCTCGACGGCGACACGAGCGTGCTGCTGCTCGGCGAGACCGGCACCGGCAAGGAGCTGTTCGCCCACCTCATCCACGCCAACGGATCCCGCCGCACCCGCCCGTTCGTGGCCCAGAGCTGCGGGGCGCTGCCCGACACGCTGCTCGAGTCGGAGCTGTTCGGCCACGCCCGCGGCGCCTTCACCGGGGCGGTCGGCGAGCGCAAGGGCCTCTTCGAGGAGGCCGACGGGGGCACGATCTTCCTGGACGAGGTCGGCGAGACCTCGCCCGCGATGCAGCTGCGCCTGCTGCGCGTGCTGCAGGAGGGGGAGGTGCGGCGGGTCGGCGGCTCGGGGACGCGTCGGGTGGACGTGCGGCTGATCGCGGCCACCAACGCCGATCTCGAGGCCGACGTGGCCGCCGGCCGGTTCCGCCGCGATCTCTACTATCGCCTGAGCGTCTTCCCGGTCCGCCTCCCGCCCCTCCGCGAGCGGGCCGAGGACATTCCGACCCTCGCCGAACACTTCCTGCGCCAGGCCTGCCGGCGGGCGCGGCGCGCGGTGCCCGCGGTGGGAGCGGAGGCCCTGAGCCTGCTGCGCGGGTACCCCTGGCCGGGCAACGTGCGCGAGCTGGAGAACGAGATCGAGCGCGCGCTGGCGCTGGCCGACGACGGTCGGCCGCTCGGCCCCGCCCACCTCTCGGAGCGCATCGCGGCCGGCGCGGGCGCCACCCCGTCGGTGCGCACGCTCAACGAGGCGGTGGAAGCCCTCAAGCGCCGGATGATCGAGGACGCCCTGCGCGAGTGCGGCTCGAAGACCCGCGCCGCCGAGCAGCTCGGCCTCACCCGCCAGAGCCTCCAGCAGATGCTCCGCCGCCGACAGTAGACGCTACGTCACCGCGGGGCGGATGGTGGCGGTGACCAGGTCGAGCAGCTCGAGCATCTTGGCGAGGTCGTCGCGGCGGAAGTCGATCAGGACGTGGCTCAGGCCGATGCGCTTGTACTCCCCGAGCTGATCGATCACCATCTGGGCGCCCTTCCCCAGCATCCCGTCGCTCAGGCTGTAGCGCACCGAGATGTCGATCGTCTTCATGTCGCGCCGGTGCTGGTCCGCGACCGCGCGCAGGCGGCCGAGCCCTTCGCGGAGCTGATCGGGGTCCTTGGAGGTCGCGTGCCAGCCGTCGCCGAGCGTCACCACCCGCCGGAACGCGCCCGGGCTGTCGCCGCCCACCCAGATCGGCGGATGCGGCTTCTGCACCGGTTTGGGGGCGAAGCCGAGCTCCTGGAAGCGGAAGAATTCGCCGTCGAGGCGCGGGTTCTCCTCGGTCCAGAGGGCCTTGAACGCGCGCAGGATCTCGTCGCCGTGGCGGCCGCGGGCGTGGAAGGGCACACCCAGGATCTCGAGCTCCTCCTTCCACCAGCCGACTCCGACGCCGCAGATGAGCCGGCCGTGGGAGAGCGCGTCGATGCTGGTCAGCATCTTGGCCATGACCACCGGATGCCGGTGGCCCAGGATGAACACGGAGGCGCCGAGCCGGGCCCGGGTCGTGCAGACCGCAGCGGCGGCCAGCACCGTCACCGGCTCGAGGTATGGCTTGTCGGGCGGATGCGGGAAGCGCCCGCCCGGGTAGCTCCCGGTCGCGGAGCGCGGGAAGATGACGTGATCGCTCACCCAGAGCGAGGCGACGTCGCGCGCCTCGGCCGCGCGCGCGAAGCGCACGAGCGACTCGCCGTTGGCGAGGGGGCCCTGGTTGGGAAGGTGGCAGCCGATATCCATGAGTGTTGGCCTCCGGGCCGCGCCGGTCCTTGAACCGGCGGTCGGGTCCTACTATTCTCTAGCCGCGCCGCGGGCGCGGCCTCGACGATACCTCAGCCGAAAGGACACCGCCATGCCTTACCGGATCAACCACATCCACCTGAAGGCCTCCGACCCGCGCAAGACCGCCGACTGGTACGTGAAGGCCTTCGCGTTCAAGATCGTCTCCGACGAGACGCGCGTGTTCGGCGACCGCTTCGTCCGCTGCCAGAGCGAGGACGGCACCCCGGTGAACATCTCGGGCGCCCGCACCAACGAGAAGCTCGGCGCGGGCGACGCCCGGGCGCATCACGGCCTCGAGCACTTCGGCTTCGACTCGGAGAACCTCGAGGCCGACATCAAGCGGCTCGAGGGGCTGGGCGCGAAGCTCCTGGAAGGACCGATCGAGATCCCGGGCGGCCCGCGCATCTGCTTCGTCCAGGCCCCGGACGACGTCCGCCTCGAGCTGATCCAGCGGAGCAAGGCGTCCATCGCGGGCGGCTGCTGCTGAGATGGAGGCGATCTAAATGGAGCTTCAAGGGCAGACCGCGATCGTCACCGGCGCCGGGCGCAACATCGGCCGAGCCATCGCGCTGGAGCTGGCCGGGATGGGCGCCGACGTGGTGGTGGCGGAGGTGGACCGGGCCACCGGCGAGCGCACCGCCGAGGAGGTGCGCAAGCGCGGGCGCCGGGCGATGGCGCTCCAGACCGACGTCACCCGCCTGGCCGACCTGCAGGCGATGGCCGACCGCACGGTGGCCGAGTGGGGGCGCATCGACATCCTGGTGAACAACGCGGGCATCCACAAGTCGGCCCACACCGCGGATGTGACCGAGGCGGACTGGGACCGGCTGCTCGCGGTCAACGCCAAGGGCGTGTTCTTCGCGAGCCAGGCGGTGCTGCGCCACATGGTGAAGGCCCGGCGCGGCAACATCATCAGCCTGGCCTCGATGGCGGGGAAGATGGGGCTCAAGACCTCGCTGGTCTACGGCATCACCAAGGCCGCGGTGATCAGCATGACCCGCAGCCTGGCCCTGGCCCACGCCGCCGACGGCATCCGGGCCAACTGCGTCTGCCCGGGCATCGTGGAGACCGACATGATCTTCCAGGTGGACCGCGAGGCGGGCGAAGGGTTGATGGGCCTCAAGCCCGGCGAGTACCTCAAGCAGCGCGTGGAGCAGATCCCGCTCGGGCGCATCGAGAAGGCGGAGGACGTGGCCAACGTGGTGGGCTTCCTCGCCTCGAGCAAGTCGTCGTACATGACCGGCCAGGCCATCAACGTCACCGGTGGCCTCGTGATGTACTGAACATGCCGAGACTGCCGCTCCGCTCCGCCGCCCTCGGGCTCGCCGTTCTCGTGGCCACGGTGGCCTGGGCATGGGCGCCGGCCGGGGCCCAGGGCGCCAAGCCCAAGCGCGGCGGCGTCCTCAACACCGTGCTGATCGAGGATCCGCCGGGCCTCATCATCCACGAGTCGGCCACCGTCTCGAACACGTGGCCGATGTCGCCGTGCTACTCGAACCTGGTCTTCTTCGACCCGCTCAAGGGCCAGGAGAGCGTGGACACCGTGATCCCGGAGCTGGCCGAGCGCTGGTCGTGGCAGGACAACTACCGGAACCTGGTGTTCTTCCTTCGCAAGAACGTGAAGTGGCACGACGGCAAGCCGTTCACCTCCGCCGACGTGAAGTACACCTTCGACGTGGCCCGCGAGGCGCCGGAGACCACCGCGCGCTTCCGGCTCAGCGCGCGAAAGGAGTGGTGGACCAACATCGCGTCGATCGAGGCGCCCGAGCCCTACACGGTGGTGTTCCACCTGAAGCGCCCCCAGCCGTCGCTGCTCCTCATGCTGGCCTCCGGCTACTCGCCGGTCCTGCCCGCCCACGTCCCGCTGAACGAGCTGCGCCAGAAGTGCGTGGGCACCGGGCCTTTTCGACAGCGCGAGTGGTTGAGAGGTCAGCTGGTCGAGCTCGAGCGCAACCCCGACTACTTCGTGCCCGACCGGCCCTATCTCGACGGCATCCGCTACACCATCATCCGCGAGCGGGGCACTCGCCTGGCCGCGCTGCAGGCCGGGCGGCTCGACGCCTTCGTGCCGCTCGAGATGACGAAGACGATGGCCGACACCGCCAAGAGCGTCACCCCGGCGCTCGTCATCAGCGAGATCGGACAGAACGGCAGCGACAACGTGCTGATCAACCACAAGCGCGCGCCCTTCGACAACCCGCTCGTCCGCAAGGCGGTCAACCTCGCGCTGGACCGGCGCTCGTACGTCAAGAGCGTGCGGCAGGACGGGGCGGTCATCGGGGCCGCGCTCATGCCCCGGCCGATGGGCTTCTGGGGCCTGGCCGAGGCGGATCTCCGGACCCTTGCCGGCTATCGCGATCCGGCGCGCGACAAGGCGGAGGCCAAGAAACTCCTCGCGGAGGCGGGCTACGGGCCGGGCAAGCCACTGCGGCTCGAGATGCTCACCCGCACCTCGCCGATCTACGTGGACCTGGCCTCCTACGCGGTGGACCAGCTCCGGCTGGTGGGCGTCGAGGCCACCATCAAGCAGCTCGACACCTCGGCGTGGTTCCCGGCCCTGGCCCGGCGCGAGTTCCAGATCGCGGCCAACCTGACCGCGGGCGGCTTCGACGACCCGGACGCGTACCTGGTCGAGAACTACAAGTGCGGATCGTCGCGCAACTACACCGACTACTGCAACGAGGCGATGGACCGGCAGATCGAGGCGCAGTCGCAGGAGCTGGACCGCACGAAGCGCCTCAAGATGGTCGCCGACATCCAGCGCACGCTCGAGGCCGAGGTCGCCCGGCCCATGCTGGGCTGGCGCAAGGAATACTTCGCCCGGTATCCGTACGTGAAGAACCTGGTGCCCCACAACGCGCTCTACAACTACGGGCGCATGCAGGAGGTCTGGCTCGACAAGTAGCCCGTCGACGCCATCCCGGGCCATGGACTTCGGCATCGTTCACGCCAAGATCGACGAGATCGGCTACATCACCCACGCCGAGAACCTCGGCTACTCGCACTGCTGGGTCACCGACAGCCAGATGATCCGGTCGAACTGCTGGGCGGTGCTGGCCCTGGCCGCCCAGCAGACGCGCCGCATGCGCCTCGGCACCGGGGTGAACGTGCCCGGCCTGCGGCTCGCCCCGGTCGTGGCCAACGGCATCGCCACCATCAACCGGCTCGCCCCCGGCCGCTGCTTCATCGGCCTCGGCACCGGCCACACCGCGATGCGCACGCTCGGCCAGAAGCCGATGCGCCTCGGCCCGTTCAAGGAGTACGTGCAGACGGTGCGGGCGCTGCTCCGCGGCGAGGAGGTCGACTACACGCTGAACGGCGAGACGCACCCGATCCGCTTCCAGATGCGCCAGCATCGCTTCATCGACCTCGACCACCCGATCCCGGTCTACATCGCCGGCTTCGGCCCGAAGGCGCAGGCCCTCGCCGGCGAGCTGGGCGACGGGCTCATCTCCGGCCTGCCGCGCGGCGGCACGGTGCCCGAGATGCTCGCCAACGCGCGCCGCGGCGCCCTGAAGGCCGGGCGCGTTCTACCGGTGGGCTTCCACACCTCGGCGATGGTGAACGTGGCGCTGCTCCAGCCGGGCGAGGCCGCCAACTCCGAGCGCATCATCGCGGAGTGCGGCGCGGCGGTGATCTCGGGACTGCACTACCTGGTCGCGCATCACCTGGAGACCGGCGCGGAACCGCCCGCGTATGCGCGGCGGGTGTGGAAGCCGTACCTCGACTGGCTCAACGAGGCACCGCTCGCGGTTCGACATCAGCGCCTGCACGGCAGCCACTACAGCTTCGTGGATCCGGAGGAGGCGCGCTTCCTCACGCCGGCCCTGATCGAAGCCACCTGCCTCACCGGAGCGCCCGAGCGCATCGTGGAGCAGTTGAAGGAGCTGGAGAGCCAGGGGCTGAGCCAGATCATGCTCTACCCGCCGCTCAACCGGCAGTACCGCGTGATCGAGGACTTCGCGGACCGGGTGATGGCGCGGCTGTGATCGCTCGTCGAGCCTTCATCTCCGGCATCACCCTCGGCCTGCTCTCCCCGCCCCTCGCCCTCGAGGCCCAGCCGGCGGGAAAGGTCTACCGGATCGGCATGCTCGAGAGAACGTCGCCCGCGATCAATGCGGCCAACCTCGATGCCTTCCGGCAAGGGCTGCGAGATCTCGGGTACGTCGAAGGGAAGAACTTCGTCATCGAGTACCGATCGGCCGATGGCCGCGACGAGCGATTCCCGGGCCTGGCCGCGGAACTCGTTCGACTGAAGGTGGACCTGATCGTGACGCGCGGGACGCCCGCGGCCCTGGCCGCCAAGCATGCGACGGGAACGATCCCGGTGGTCATAACCGGGCTTGCCGATCCGGTGGGGCAGGGCGTCGTCGCGAGCCTCGCCCACCCCGGCGGGAACATCACCGGAGTGAGCGCCATCGTCACCGAGATCTACGCGAAGCGGGTCGAGCTGCTCCGGGAGCTGGTTCCGAGAGCCGCCCGGATCGCGGCCCTCCTGAACATGAGCAGCCCGGCTCTCCCGCCGGCCTGGAAGGAGATCGAGACCGCGGCCCGATCCCTCGGCATCCAGCCGCAGCTACTCGACGTGCGAAAGCCCGAGGACCTGGGGCCGGCCTTCGCGGGCGCGATCAGGCAGCGGGCCGACGCGCTCGTCGTGGGGCAAGACACGCTCACGCAGGCGAACGAGCGGCTCATCGTCGACCTCGCGGCAAAGCATCGCCTGCCTGCGGTATACGCCTCCGGGGAGTTCATCCGGGGGTTGGTGATCTACGGAGTGAACTATCCGGACCACTATCGCCGCGCCGCGAGCTTCGCGGAGAGGATCTTCAAGGGCGCTCAGCCGGGAGACCTCCCGGTCGAGCGGCCGACGAAGCTCGAGCTCGTCATCAACCTGAAGACCGCCCAGGCCCTCGGCCTGACGATCCCTCCGTCGCTCCTGCAGCGGGCAGACCAGGTGATCGAGTGAGCTAGCGCCGGGTGAACATCGGCACCGGCGGGCCCCCGTCGGAGGGCGTCCACGCCACCCGCACCGGCTGGCCAATCCGGAGCGCGTCGAAGTCGCAGTCCACCAGGCCGGTCATCATGGTCACGCCCTCGTCCAGCGTCACGTAGGCGATGACGTAGGGCGGCGTCGCCCGGCGCATCACGCTGAAGGAGTAGATGACGCCGCGCCCCGGGGACTCCGTCCACTCGGTGCGGTCGCTCCCGCAGAACGGGCAGATGGGCCGCGGATAGTGATGCGCGCGGCCGCAGGCGGTGCAGCGCTTCAGCAGCAGCCGGCCCTTGCCCGCCGCCTCCCAGAACGCTTCCGTCTCCGGGCTCGGCGTGGGGGCGAAGATCTTCCGGGTCGCGTCGGCCATGGCCTAGCCTCGCTCCATGATCAGGGTCGCGCTCGCGTGGCGCGTGCCGAGCGAGCCGCCGGTGCCGTGAGCGAGGGCGAGGTCGCAGCCCTTCACCTGCACCGCCGGGTGGGCCTCGCCGCGCAGCTGGCGCACCGCCTCGATCACCTTGGTCATGCCCCCGCGGTTGGCGGGGTGGTTGTTGCAGAGGCCGCCGCCGTCGGTGTTGAAGGGCAGCCGGCCGGTCCCCGCGATCAGGTTGCCGTCGGAGACGAAGCGCCCGCCCTGTCCCTTGGGGCAGAAGCCCAGGTCCTCGAGCGTGATCAGCACGGTGATCGTGAAGCTGTCGTAGATCGAGGCGTACTTGATGTCGGCCGGGGCCACGCCCGCCATCTCGAAGGCGGCCGGACCCGACCAGCGCGCGCCGGTGTACGTGAGATCCACCTGGCCACCCATCTGGTGCTTCACCGCCTCGCCCACCCCGCGCACCGTGACCAGCGGCCGCTTGAGCCGCTTCGCCACCTCGGGGCGCGCCACGATCACCGCGCCGCCGCCGTCGCTGATCACGCAGCAGTCGAGGCGGTGGAGCGGGTCCGAGATCATCGGCGAGCCGACCACGTCGGCGACCGTCACCACCTCGCGCAGCATCGCGTGCGGGTTGTGCTGGGCGTGGTGCGAGGCGGCCACCTTGATCCACGCGAGCTGCTCGCTCGTGGTGCCGAACTCGTGCATGTGGCGCATCGCGGCCATCGCGTACTGGTTGACGACCGTCGGGGCGAACGGGGCCTCGAAGGCCACGTCGGGTGCGGTCGCGCCGTAGTTGCGGGGCGCGGTGCCGGTGGCCATGCCCTCCGCGCGCGGGCGACCGGCCAGCGTGATCAGGGCCACGTCGCAGCGGCCCGCCGCGATCGCCTCGGCGGCGTGGGCCACGTGGACCACGTACGACGAGCCGCCGGTCTCGGTGGTGTCGATGTGCCGCAGGCGCAGGCCCATGTAGTCGGCCATGGAGAGCCCGCCCAGGCCGGGGGCGTCGCCCGCGCAGAAGTAGCCGTCCACGTCGTCCTTGGCGAGGCCGGCGTCGGCGAGCGCTCCGCGCGCCACCTCCGCGTGCAGCTGGGCCAGCGAGATCCCGTCCGCTTTGCGGGTCGGGTGCTCGAAGGCGCCGACGACGTAGGCCTTGTCGCGGAGGCTCATGACTTGGCCGCGGCCAGCACCTCGGGGTTCAGCACGTTGATCGGCTTGCCCCCGCCGTAGGCCAGGATCTGATCGAAGATGGCGTCGAACATGTGCTCGAGGCCGTCGCGCTCCACGTAGCCCAGATGCGGCACGCAGATGGCGTTGTCCATTGCGAGCAGCGGGTGCTTGCCCCCCAGCACGGGCTCGTCCTCGTAGACGTCCACCGCGGCCATGCCGGGCCGGCCCTTGGCGAGGGCGGCCTCGAGCGCGCCCGGGACGACGAGCCCGGCGCGGCTCGTGTTCACGAAGACCGCGGAGGGCTTCATCCGCGCGAGGTCCTCCGCGGTCACCATGCCGCGGGTCGCGTCGATCAGCCGCACGTGGATCGAGACCACGTCGGACTCGGCGAAGAACGCCTCGCGGCTCGCGGCGGGGGTGTAGCCGTCGGTCTTGGCCTTCTCGAGCGTGGACTCGCGGCCCCACGCGAGCACGTTCATCCCGAACGCGCGCCCGTAGCCCGCCACCACCGCGCCGATCTTGCCGTAGCCCAGGATGCCCAGGGTCTTGCCGCGCAGTCCGGTGCCGATCGGATAGGCCTGCCACTTGCCCGCGCGCATCGCGATCATCTCCTGCGGGATGCGCCGCACCGCCGCGACCACCAGGCCCCAGGTCAGCTCCGCGGTCGCGTACGACGGGCGGCCCGGCATCTGGCTCGACGAGACGATCACGCCGCGCCGCGTGCACGCGGGGACGTCGATGTTGGGAACCACCCCGACCTGGGTGACCATCTTCAGCCGATCGAGGCGGTCGAGCAGCGGCCCGCGGATCGGGGTGCGCTCGCGGATGCACACGAGCACCTCGGTGTCCTTCAACCGGCCCGCGAGGGTGTCGACGTCCTTGGTGTGGTCCTTCCAGATCGTGACGTCCTGGCCGGCCATCTTCTTGAAGGCGTTCAACGTGCGGATCGTGTCCTGGTAGTCGTCGAGGATCGCAATCTTCATGGGCCGCCCCCCCCCGGGCGCCCCGTAGCCTACCACACGAGTCAGAGTCAGCCCCGTTGAAGATAGTCGAGACGTAGTCCCTTTCGGGTCGCCGCCATCGTCTGCTCGGCCACCGCCCGTGCAATCTGACTGGCCCTCGTCGAGGGCTTCCTTCGCGATGTGGTGATGAGCGGCGAAGTAGGCTCGCCGCTCACGGATGGGCCCCAGAAGGTCGTTGAGCACGACCGTCAGCCTTCTCTTGACCTCCACATCGCCGACCGCTCCCCTCGTGTACCTAGACTTGAGATCGTGGACCTCGTCTGCGTCTGGATTGAAGGCATCGTGGTACATGAAGACCGGATTGCCCTCCACATGGCCCGGATCGGTCGCCCGGAGCCGAGTCGGGTCGGTGTACATGCTCATGACCTTCCGCTCCACCGTCTGCGCATCGTCCTTGAGGTAGATCGCGTTGCCGACAGACTTGCTCATCTTGGCCTTGCCGTCGATCCCGACCAGACGCGGAACCCGTCCCACCAGCCCCGCGGGCTCAACGAAGACATCCCCGAAGTCTCGGTTGAACTTGCGCGCAATCTCGCGAGTCATCTCGATGTGCGGTAGCTGATCTTCACCGACCGG
>Ga0209388_1000048_pt1 | contig 20100 bp, 17 predicted proteins | sample Rivendell_Oct201_7_FD_188348 | JGI IMG/M metagenome (GOLD analysis project Ga0209388, IMG submission 188348) | Vadose zone soil and rhizosphere microbial communities from the Eel River Critical Zone Observatory, Northern California to study diel... | ecosystem: Environmental > Terrestrial > Soil...
CCCCAGGGGCGCGACCGCCCGGGTAGAAGACCGCCTCGCCCCCCGGCGGATAGATCGCGAACTGCGCGCGCGTCGCCGGCTGATCGAGCATCCGGTGCAAGAACTCGTACACGGGGAAGCCGCGCCGGGCGTAGCCGACCGCGGGCTCGAGCACCTCGGGCAGCGTCTTCGTGCCCAGCGTCTCGAGCAGCGTGAGGTAGGCGTCCACCGCCCCGGGCACCGTGAACGACAGGTGGGCGTCGGGCCCCGGACCGGTCGGAATCCGATCGAGGCCGCGGCCGGAGAACGCTCCGATGGTAGCGAGCGCCGGAGCGGTCCCCTGCCCGCTCACCGCCAAGGTGCGCCGGCTTCGCGCCTCGTGAGCGAGGGCGACGCACTCCCCCATGAGCGTGTAGGACGCGGTGGGCTCCACGACGGCGGCGGCAAAGCCGGCCGCCACCGCGGCGTCGAAGGCGTTGCCGCCGCCGAGGAGCATGCGCATGCCGGCCATCGCCACCAGGGGATGCCCGGCGGCCACCACGCCCTGGGTGCCGGAGACGACCGGGCGCGTGGTCGCTCGGTCGGCGGCGTGGTGCTCGATGTCGCGGCTGGGACCGGCCGGGCGGCTCACCGCGGCAGCATACCGCGTTCGGAGCAAGCCCGGCCAGGCCTTGACGGAAGCTTCAGAGGAACGCGCGTTCGACGAACAGGATCACCCCCACCAGCAGGATCACCAGCGACGAGCCCGCCACCGCTCGGCGTTCCCACTGCGTCTGCCGGACAAGGAGCAGGAGGGGCAGGCAGACCGCCACCACCAGGGCCTGGCCCACCTCGACGCCCGCGTTGAACCCGAAGAGTGACAGGAGCAGCCCGTGAGCCGGCAGGCCGAGCGCGCGGAGGGCCGACGAGAACCCGAAGCCGTGCACGAGGCCGAACGCGAAGCTGACCAGCCAGCGGCGCGAAACGGTCGGCTTCAGAAAGAGGTTCTCGGCCGCCACGAACGCGATCGAGAGCGCGATCACCGCCTCGACCAGCCGGTCCGGCAACGTGACCACCTGCAGCACCGCCAGCGAGAGGGTGACGCTGTGGGCGATCGTGAACGCGGTGATGATCTTGGCGAGCGAGAGGAGCCCCCCACCCGGCAGGAGCAACCCGATGAGGAACAGCAGGTGGTCGTACCCGGTCAGGATGTGGTCGATCCCGAGCACGAAGAAGCTGCCGGTCGAGCGCGCGGCCCCGGCCGGCTCCCCGACCACGAAGCGGGCGTGACGCGTGTCGGGAGCGAACGCGAACTGCTGGGTGCCGTTCGGCGCCTCGAGCTTCGCGAGGGTGTGATGATCCAGGCCGAGGACGTCGAAGATGTCGTCCTGCACGGTCAGCTCCCGCACCAGGCCCCCGCACGCGAAGTCGAGCAGCATCGTGAAGCTCGTGGCATCGAAGCTCGACGGGAGAACCTGGCCGGGCCCCGGCTCGCAGCGGACGCCGTCGGCCTGGAGGACGATCCGGGTGCGTAGCACGTCGAGCAGCTTCTCGCGGCTCGGCGTGCTCCCCCGCTGCTCGAGTCGAAGTGCCTCGGCCAGCTCCGACGGAAGCGTTGCGGTCGGCAGGGTCAAGCGGTAGCGCACCGTGGTCCGGCTGACCGTGATCGAGGCGTAGCCGGTGCTTCCCCCCGCGTGGGCCCACGCGGCCGCCACCGCTCCGGCCACGAGCAGGGCTCCGAACCCGGTGCGGGCGAGCGGCCGCTTCACCCGCCCTCCGCCGCGCGCAGCACCTTCTCCCACTCCTCACCGATGAACCGGGACATCAGGTAGACCTGGTCGTGGCCCTGCACCTTCATGTACTGGAGGACCTTCTGCGGATTCGCGGCCCCGAACTCGGCGCCGAGCACCGGGGTGCTTCCCCGATAGAGGATCGCGGTGTAGCCGGGCGGATCGAGTCCGAACTCCCGCAGCCCGCTCGGGGCCCACTCGTCCCGCTCCATCACCCGGATCGGGGCCGACACGTGCATGAACTTGATCGAGTCGTCGAGCAGAGTGGCCGTCGAGCCGGGCAGAGCGCGGCCATCCTGGGCCGTCCGCCATCCGTCGGGGCCGCGCACGAACACGCGCTGCCCGGCGCTCGTCCGCAGCTCGACCCGGTCGATCTCGGTGGGGGCCTCCGGCATGACGCCGGCCGGCCGGAACCGCACCAGCTGGCGGCTCTCCCTCAGCTGCCCGGACACGACCATGACCGCGAGCAGGCCCACCGCGAGGAGCGCTCCCGCCGGCCCGATGAAGCGACGGGCTCCACTCATCGCCGCCTCCACCACACGACGACCCCCACCGCCATCACCCCCAGCGGCAGGAGGACCTCGATGCCGAGGAAGATCCGCTGCATCTGCGACTTGGTGAGGAGAACCAGCGGCGGCACCGGCATCCGCACCGCCACCGAAGGCGCCCGCTCCTCCCGCACCGCCCACCGCACCATCGCCAGCGCGAGGTCGCTGTTGGCCATGTAGGGCAGGAAGGAGTTGCTCGCGAAGTCGCCGTCGCCGATCACCACGAGCCGGAACGGGCGGGCGCCCGCCGCGGCTCCGGGCCACGTCCCCTCGAGCGCAGCGGCCAGGGTTCGCCGACCGGGGCGATCCGGGCTTCCCGCGGCCGGCGCGGCGCTCTCGCGGCCGGGCTGACGCTCGGCCACCGGCTGGACGGCCCGCGTAAAGCTCTGGGGACTGCTGCGAAAGAGCGGGGCGCTCGTCACCCCGGGTGGCGGCGGCAGCAGGGTCAGGGAGCGGATGCCCGGGAAGAACGTCAGCGCGATCCGCCGGGTGATCGGGTGCGTCTCGTACACGGGAACCGCGACCACCTCCGGATCGGTCGAGTAGTGATCCAGCGGGTCGATCACGACGTCCTGCTCGACCGCCACGCCCACCTTCCGGAGACCGGCGGCCAGGCGGGGCTCGAGCACGAAGCCGAGGTCGTACATGAGCACCGCCGCGCCGCCCCGGGCGAGGTAGTCGAGGAGGAGATCGCTCTCTCCGGGGAGATAGGTGGAGCGCGGGTTCACGTCGAGCACCGCCGCGCAGTCCGTCGGGATCGCGCTCGAGGTCGCCGGGGTGATCTTCCGGACGTCGTAGCCGAGGGACTCGAGCGCCCGCCTCAGCCGTCCCACGCCGTGGAACCGCATCTGCACGATCGCGGAGGCGCCCTCCCCGTGCCCGTGCCCCGCCACCCCTTCGAAGTGGGTGTGGAACTCGAAGTTCTCCATCGGGTACTCGCCGTGGCCTTCCATGAAGCAGACCGTGGTCACCTGCTCCCGCGTCACCCGCAGGATGCCGAGGGCGATCTGGTCCTCGTCGGTGCTCATCACCTGGATCCGGCGCCCGTCCATCTCGAGCACGGCCGCGTTGTAGATCCGCACCCCGTAGGTGTCGGCGACGGTCGGCTGCTTGTCGGGATCGACGGTCCGGACGTGGAGGCGGGGGTTGCGGCGCCCGAGCACCTCGACCATGTCCTTCGCCCGCCGCCCCTCCTGATCCTGCGACTGGTAGAAGTACGTGAGCTTCACGTCGCGGCTCAGCCGGTCGACGACGGTCTCGGCCTGCTTCGAGGGCGTGAAGACGCCCTCGCGGGTGAGGTCGAAATGCGCGTCGTGGAGCACGAGGGCCACGTTCGCTAGGGCCACGATCCCGAAGGTCGCCACGACAATGCCGACCACGTAGCCCAGCGCAGGCAGCCGCCGGAGGCGCGGCTCCAGGGGGAGCCGCAGCCCGAGCGCGAAGAGCACCGCGAGCGCCACGAGCCAGCCCCCGAACCAGAGCGTGTTGACGACGTCGAGGCGGTCCATCGTTACCGGCGCGCCAGGGCCCGGACGCTCAGGAAGAGGCCGGCCAGGATGATCGTGAGGAAGAAGCCCACGTCGGAGAGGAACAGGGCGCCGGTGGCGAACGGGGAGAAGTGCGCGACCAGCGACAGGTGGGTGACGATCCCGTCGAACGGATCGGGCAGCAGGTAGCCGAGGGTGTCGATCATCCAGAGCAGGATGCCGGCGCCCAGGGCCACCACCGCGGCCACGATCTGGTTCGTCACGAGCCCGGACACCAGGAGGCCGATGGCGGTGAGCGTGGCGGCCAGGAGGAGGAGCCCCAGGAACCCGCTGTAGATCGGCCCCCAGTCGGGGTCGCCGTAGAGGCCCAGGACGATCGCATAGCTGCCGGTGAGCGCGAGCATCAGAGCGGGCAACGTCAGCCCGGCGACGAACTTGGCCAGGACGATCTCGATTTCCCGGACCGGCGACGTCAGGAGCAGCTCGAGCGTTCCCGTCCTCCGCTCCTCCGCGAAGAGCCGCATGGTCACCACCGGCACGATGAGGAGGAACAGCACCGCGGCCTGGAAGAAGACCCGGACCAGCTCGCCGGTCCGGTTCAGGAAGAGGACCGCGGTGAAGGTGTAGCCCATGAGGAGCAGGTAGACCGCCACCGTGGCGTAGGCGATGGGGGAGGCGAAGACCGCCCGCTCCTCCTTGAGCAGGAGCGTGCCGAAGTGCCTCACGCGGCCGCCTCCGGCCCGCCGCTCGTGAGGCCGAGAAAGAGCGCCTCGAGATCGACCGGCGCCGGCCCGATCTCGTGGAGGCCGAAGCCGCCGGCCACCGTCGCGGCGGCCAGCGCCTCCGCGGTCGGGACCGACGCGACGTCCACGAAGTAGCTCGCGAGATCGGCCCCGGGCTCGCGCTCGACCCGCACGTCGAGAACGCCGGGGACCCGCCGGAGACAGGCCTCGACCGCCGGCTCCGCTCCGCGCACCCGCAGCCGGAAGCGCCGGCCGAGCTCCCCGCCCCGGACCGCGTGCACGCCGAGCAGCCGTCCCCCGAGCAGGATCGCCACCCGGTCGGCCACCCGCTCGATCTCGCCGAGAATGTGGGAGGTGACGACGACGGTGCGCTCACCCGCCAGGGATCGGATGTGCCCGCGCATCTCGATGATCTGCCGCGGGTCGAGGCCGTTCGTGGGCTCGTCGAGGATCAGGAGGGCCGGATCGCCCAGCAGGGCCTGGCCGATGGCCACGCGCTGCCGGTAGCCGCGCGAGAGCTTGCCGATGAGGAGCCCCTGGACGTCCCCGAGCGCGAGCCGCTCGACGACGCCGCCCACCACGGTGGGCGCGGCCTGCCGCGAGAGGCCCTTGATCCGGGCCATGAAGAGGAGGAACTCGCGGACGCTCATCCAGCCGTAGAGCGGCGCATCCTCGGGCACGTAGCCGACCCGGCCGCGCGCCGCGAGCGAGTCGTGCACGACGTCGAGCCCGGCGATGCGGGCGGTGCCGGCGGACGGCCGTAGATACCCGGTGAGGATTCGAAGGATCGTGGTCTTGCCGGAGCCGTTCGGGCCGAGCAGCCCCATGACCTCGCCGGCGTCGACCTCGAGAGACACCCGGTCGACGGCCAGTCGGGGCCCGTACCATTTGGTGAGCTGGTCCGCGACGATGACCGGGGGCATGGCGGGGTGCGACCACCGCGCCGCCGACCGGCCGGGCCGGCCGACGGTCGCGTCCTACCTGGACTGCGTGGTCGTGTGACCTACTCGAAGACCTGCGGAGCGTGCGTGGTCCGCGCCTTGCCGGCGGGTCCGTCCGGGTCGTGGGCGGTCATGAAGCTCGCGTTCTCACGGCCCTGCAGCATCCGGATGTACTCGTACGCGTTCAGGATCCCGGTGGGGTTGTAGGCCAGCGAGACGTCCGGCAGGAGGTTCTTGGTCACGTTCTCCGAGAAGTAGACGTTGTCGCTCGTCAGGATGACCGTGCCGGTCTTCGGCAGACGGACGATCGCCATCTGGCTCCCAGGGGTGTGGCCGGGCCAGGACTTCAGCACGACGCTGCCGTCGCCGAAGACGTCCAGGTCACCCGAGAGCTGCTCCATCTTGAACTTGTTGGGGAGCGACTCGCCGAGGTCGTTGCGGAGGCAGGCCACGTCCCCGGGAATGTAGGGCCCGGCGGTGCCCGGCTCCGGCCACGCCGCGTTCTTCATCTCGGCCCCCTGGACGAGGAAGATCGCCTTGGGGAACTTGCAGACGTTCCCGCCGTGGTCGAGGTGCATGTGGCCGACCGCCACGTACTTGATGTCGTCGGGGCTCACCCCGATCTTCTTCAGCTGCGTGTCGATCGCCACGTCCGGCCCGCGCTCGGGGGTCAGCCCCTTGATGAAGGGCCCCCAGTAGCTCGGATCGCTGATGATCTTGTCGTTGTTCCCGGTGTCGAAGAGGAAGTTGCCCTTGGGATGCCGCACCAGGAAGAAGCCGACCGGCACCGTGATCTGCGTGCTCGGCGCCCCCGACTGCAGCGCGCTCTTCGCGATGGTCAGCCCGCCGGAGCTGAACGCGTAGAGCTTCATTCCGGCCGGAGGCGCGGTCTGGGCGAGCGCCGCCGACCCGGCGAAGAGAACTACGAGGACTCCCGAGAGCAACCCGAGGATCTTGCGATTCATGCGGCCCCTCCTCACGGATCCGATCGCTCGCTGCAGTGCGACGACGTGGCGCGCATCTTCTCTCATCGGCGTGCTGCCGACCTCGCGCGCCGAATATAGGCGTCGGGCAAGATCCTTGTCAAGCAACGGTCACGTCGTGACGCGTCACGGTTGGACTACGAGGCCTGGTCGTCACGGCCCGCCCCCTTCCCGCGCCTCGCAGGCGGCGAGCCGGGCGGTGAGAAAGCTCTGCTCGCGGGCGTTGTCGACGAGGCCGAGCGCGGCGCGGTACTCGGCGGCCGCCTCCGGCCAGCGGCCGAGCCGCCGGAGGAAGTCGGCGCGCACGGCGGGCAGCAGATGATACCCGCGGAGCGCCGACGCCTCGATCGCGTCGATGGCGGCCAGACCGGCGGCCGGGCCCTCCGCCAGCCCGATCGCCACCGCCCGATTCAGCTCCACCACCGGCGACGGGGCGATATCGACGAGCGCCTCGTAGAGGGCCACGATCCGGGGCCAGTCCGTCGCCTCCCAGGAGCCAGCCCGCGCGTGGCACGCGGCGATCGCGGCCTGGAGCTGATAGGGCCCCACGCGCTCCATCGCCCGAGCGCGGTCGAGGCAGGCCAGGCCGCGCGCGATTCGCGTCCGATCCCAGCCGGTTCGATCCTGATCCTCGAGGAGGATCAGGTTGCCGGCCGCATCCGTGCGCGTCGCCGCCCGGGAGGCCTGGAGATCCATGAGCGCCACCAGGCCCAGGACCTCGGGCTCGGCCGGCATCAGCTCGGCGAGCATGTGTCCGACGCGGAGCGCCTCCTCGCAGAGATCGTGCCGCACGAGGGCCTCCCCCGCGTGGGCGGCATAGCCCTCGTTGAAGATGAGGTAGATGACCGCGAGCACGGACGCCAGGCGATCGGCCAGGTCGGGCCCTTCGGGCACCTCGTAGGGCAGCCCGCGCTCGCGAATCGCGCGCTTGGCGCGCACGAGCCGCTGCGCGATGGTCGGCTCGGGCACCAGGAAGGCGCGGGCGATCTCGGGCGTCGCCAGACCGCCCACCAGCCGCAGCGTGAGCGCGACCCGGCTGTCGGCGGGCAGGCCCGGATGGCAGCAGGTGAAGATCAGCCGGAGCCGGTCGTCCGGGATCTCCTCGGGATCCATCGTTTCCGGGCCCTCGGTCGCCGCGCCGAGCGTCGTCTCATAGGCCAGGGCCGCCGCGTGGCCCTCGGCCCGCCGGCTGCGCCGCAGGTGGTCCAGCGCACGCCGTCGCCCGGTGGTGAGAAGCCAGGCGCCCGGGCGATCGGGCATCCCGTGGGTCGGCCAGTGATCGAGCGCGCGCTCGAAGGCCTCCTGGGCGATCTCTTCCGCGATGTCGAGATCGCGCACGATCCGGGCCACGGAGGCGACCAGCCGCCCGTACTCCAGGCGGAACACCTCCGCGATCGGCCCATGGGCGTGGCCCTCCGGCGGGGGCGGGTGGTCGCTGGATCCCACGAACCGGGATGTTACGCGATCCCGCCGCCCCCCGCGCGCGGGCCGACGCCGCCGGCCTGCCTACATCGGCCAGATCGGCCGCACCTCGACGAAGCCGCCATCCCCGAGCGGGACCTTCTTGGCCCACTCGACCGCCTCCGCCTTGGTGTCGCAGTCGATCAGGTAGAAGCCGCCGATCGCCTCCTTGGTCTCGGCGAAGGGCCCGTCCATCACCTGGGCGTGGCCCGCCTTGACGCGGACACGAGCGCCATCGCTGTCCGGGCGCAGTCGCTCCGCCGCGACGACCTTGCCGGCCGCGCGCAGCGCCTCGCCGAGCTTCATGTGACCCTGGAGGATCGCCTGCATCTCCGCCGGGGGCGGGGGGGGCCCTGGGTTCTTGTTGTCCGAGCCGATCAGTAGCAAGTAGCGCATTGGGGTCTCCTCTCATCCCATACGACGTCGATGACCCATCGAAATCGACAGGCTACCCCTTGTGCTCCTGGAGGCACTGCAGCGCGAGCCCCCCGTGGCTCCAGGCCGCGCCGGCCGCCATCGCCATCGCCACGAAGGTGGTCTCCGCGACCTCCGCGTCCGAGGCGCCGGCCTCCGATGCCTTGCGGGTGTGGGCCTGGATGCACCACGGGCACTGGGTGATCTGGGCGATGCCGAGCGCGATGAGCTCCTTCGTCTTGCCGGGGATCGCCCCGTCCTTGAACGCCTTCTGATCGAACTCGAGGAAGGCCCGGTAGGCCTCCGGCACCAGCTCCCGCATGCGCTTGAACTGGGTGCCGACGTTGACTCCGTGGAACTCCATGGCGGCTGCCTCCTTGGTGGACCTACTGGATGGGGACCGGCGTGATGCCCCAGACCTCGTCGGCGTACTGTCGGATCGTCCGGTCGCTGGAGAACTTGCCCATGTGGGCCACGTTCAGGATCGACTTCCGCGTCCACGCGGGCTGATCGCGATAGGTCTGCCCGACGCGCTCCTGGCAGGCGACGTAGGACGCGTAGTCCGCGAGCAGGAAGAAGTAGTCGCCGCCCAGGAGCGAATCCACCAGCGGTCGGAAGAGGCCAGGCTCCGCGGGGCTGAACGCACCGCCCCCGATCATGTCGAGCACCTGGGCCAACTCCCCGTTGGTCCGGTAGATCTCCCGGGGATCGTAGTGCGGTCGTCGGGCCACGACCTCGTCCGCGGTCAGGCCGAAGATGAAGATGTTGTCCTCCCCCACCTCCTGGGCCATCTCCACGGTGGCCCCGTCCATGGTGCCGATGGTCAGGGCCCCGTTCAGCCCGAACTTCATGTTGCCGGTCCCCGAGGCCTCGGTCCCCGCGGTCGAGATCTGCTCGGACAGCTCCGTCCCGGGAAAGATCTGCTCCGCGAGCGACACCCGATAGTCGGCCAGGAACGCGACGGCCAGCCAGTCGCGGACGGCGGAGTCCCCGTTCACGGTGTCGCCGACCGCGTTGATGAGCCGGATGATGAGCTTGGCCATGGTGTAGCTGGGCGCCGCCTTGCCGCCGAAGATGACGGTGCGCGGCACGTCGACCCCGCGCCCGTCCCTGATGCGGTTGTAGAGGGTGACGACGTGCAGCACGTTCAGGAGCTGGCGCTTGTACTCGTGGATCCGCTTGACCTGCACGTCGAAGAGCGAGTCGGGGTTCACCGCGAGGGTCATCCCGCGGTGCTCGTACTGGCGGGTGATCGTCTCCGCCAGGCGGTGCTTGTTCTCCCGCTTGGCGGCGAGCCATCGGGCCGCGAACGCCGGGTCGGCCGCCAGCTTGCTCAGCCCGCGGAGCGCCTCCAGGTCGGTCACCCAGCCGGGGCCGATCGCCTCGGTGATCAGCCCGGCCAGCGGCGGGTTGCTCTCGAGCAGCCACCGGCGCGGGGTGATCCCGTTGGTCTTGTTGTTGAACCGCTGCGGCCACATCTCGTGGAACTCGCGAAAGACGTCGCGCTTGAGGATCTCGGTGTGCAGCGCGGCCACCCCGTTGACGCTGTGGCTGCCGACGATGGCGAGGGTGGCCATGCGCACCCGCCGCCCACCCTCTTCGTCGATGATCGACATCCGGCCGGCGCGGGCGTCGTCGGGCCCGAACCGACGCTTCACCTCGTCCAGGAAGCGCCGGTTGATCTCGTAGATGACCTCGAGATGCCGGGGCAGCATCGCCGCGACCATCCCCACCGGCCAGCGCTCCAGCGCCTCCGGGAGCACGGTGTGATTCGTGTAGCCGAAGGTGGCCTGGGTGATCGTCCACGCGTCGTCCCAGTCCAGTCCCTCGACGTCGACGAGGAGCCGCATCAGCTCCGGCACCGCCAGCGCGGGGTGCGTGTCGTTCAGCTGGATGGCCACCTTGTCCGCGAAGCGGTCGAAGGTCCGGAGCCCGCGGGGCTCGTCGAACAGGTGGTACCGCTTCCGGTAGCGCCGGATGATGTCCTGCAGCGTGGCGGAGACGAAGAAGTACTCCTGCGCCAGGCGGAGCTCCTGCCCCGCGACCACGTTGTCGCTCGGGTAGAGCACCCGACAGATGTTCTCCGATTCGGCCCGGGCCTGGATGGCCGCGATGTACTCGCCCTCGTTGAACTCGCGGAGATCGAACTCCTGGACCGCCCGCGCCCCCCACAGGCGGAGGGTGTTGACGGTTCGAGTGCCGTAGCCGGGGATCGGCGTGTCGTAGGGCGTGGCGAGGACATCCCGGGTATCCACCCAGTCCTTCACGATGCGGCCCTGCGCGTCGAGGCGGGTGCGGACCTGGCCGTAGAACTGGACGCGGAACCGGTCCCCCACGCGCGGGATCTCCCAGGGATTGCCGTAGCGGAGCCAGCTGTCGGGAACCTCCACCTGGGCCCCGTTCACGATGCGCTGATGGAAGATGCCGTAGTCGTACCGGAGCCCGTAGCCGTACGACGCGTACCCGAGCGTCGCCATCGAATCGAGAAAGCACGCGGCGAGCCGCCCGAGCCCGCCATTGCCCAGCCCGGCGTCCCACTCCGCCTCGCGGAGGTCCTCGAGCCGATAGCCGAGCTCCTGCAGCGCCTTCGCGCACTGCTCCTGCAGTCCCAGGTTGATCAGGCTGTTTCCGAGCGTGCGACCCATCAGGTACTCGAGCGAGAGGTAGTAGACCCGCTTGGGGTCGAGCCGGTAGTAGGTGTCCTGGGTGCGGACCCACCGCTCGATCATCCGGTCCCGCACCGCGAGGGCCAGCGCCACGTAGGGCTCCCACTCGGTGTCCACGTGGCCGGGCAGTTCGGCCAGCGTGTACTCCAGGTGCGCGAGGATCCCGCGCTTGACCGATTCCGCGTCCAGCCCGAGGCTGTCATAGGCGAGCGCCTGGCGCGCCGCCGAGGCGGCAATCCGGCTGGGCGAGTCGATCGGCTTGAGTGTCATGGGCACCTCCATGTCGAGAGGGATCTGAGCTGTTCCGCCTGGCTGCCCACCCACGATACCGCCGATCGGGACCACCCGGGACGGGATGGTCGGCAGGTTACCGGATCACTCCCGCGTCAGGCGGGCTCGTCCTGAGCGCGACCCCAGGCCCGGCCCCCGAACGCCTCGCTCCAGAGGAGCCCATCGCGGACCCCCGCCGTGCACACCGTGAGGTCGGCGTGGCGGCCCAGGCGCTGCATGAGCTCTTCGAGGACCAGGACCCCAGCCAGGATGGTGTCGGCGCGCTCCGCCTTGAGGCCTCGCACGTGGTGCCGCAGGCGGCCGGGAACCTGCTCGAGCCGGCTCCGAATCGCGGTGAGGTCCGCCCGCCGGAGGCGCAGGCCATGGCGCGATCGGTCGTCCGGCCGGGCGGCCAGGTGAATTCGACCCAGTGAGCGCACCGTGCCCCCGAGACCGATCAGCCGATCGCCCGGCCGGCCGGTGGGGAGCACCTGCGTCAACAGCTCGCCGACCTCCCGGCGGAGCCTCTCCACCTCGGCCGGGCTCGGCGGGTCGCCCCGCAAGAACCGCTGGGTCAGCCGGATGGTGCCGAGCGGCAGGCTGACGGATCGGCCGAGGTGCCGATCGCGAACCTGGGTGAGCTGGAGGCTGCCTCCGCCCAGATCCGCCACGATCCCGTCGCGGATCGGCAGGCTCAGCATGGCGGCCTCGGCGCCCAGCCGGGCTTCCTCGCGGCCGGTCAGGACGCGGACGGCGACACCCTCCCGCTCGCGCAGCGCGTCCAGCAGCAGGTCGCGATTCGTCGCGTCCCTGACCGCGGCCGTGGCGATCGCCACCACGCGAGGCGGCCGGCCATTCCGCACCCGGCGCAGGAAGCGATGGACGCAGTCGAGCGTGGCATCGACGGCGGCCGGCCGGAGCCGGCCGGGCGGCCCGTCTCCGAGCCGCGTCTGCACTCGCTCCTTCTGGAGCACCTCGAAGCCGCGCCCCTCGACCACCCTCGCGAGCAGGAAGCGCGAGGCGTTCGAGCCGAGGTCCACCAGGGCGATCAGCTCCTCGGTCTCCGGCTGGGCTCCGGCGCGCCTCACACGCGCTCCCGGGGTTGTCCACCGTCATCCACCGGCTGCAATCGTCGATTCTGACAGGCGGATTGCGCGAGGGCGATCATTCTGTCCACACCATACATCGGGGGGTATTGCGGCGAGATTACCGGACCATCAACGTTCCGTGACGGTCGTCAGGGTCGGGCGAGCAGCGGTGCCGGACTCACCGGCTGGACTTTGCCCCCGCGGGGCGAATAGAATACGCGGGCCATGGCCGCCAAGAGGAAGCCTCCCGTTCGAGCTCTCTCGCGCCGGAAGGCGCTGGCGGTGGCCCGGATCGTAGGCCTTGGCACGAGGGCCTTGAGCCTGTCGGATTTGGAGTGGCGCGCGCTCTGGGCGGGGGAGCGGCGGCGCCGACCGCGACGATCCGCCTAGCCCGGCCCGTCTCCGACCGCTACTCCTTGAACTGCTCCGCCCGCCACCGCAGCGCGGCGCCGAGCCCCTCCTTCTCGCGGATCTCGTCGAACTTCGTTCCGACCTCGGTGCGGGCCGCGTAGAGCCCGGCCAGCACGTCGAGACCGCTCCGGATCGCGTTGCGGAAGCCGGCCGCGTCGGCGCCCCGGTTGATCGCGAGCTTGGTCGCCATGAGGGCCTCCGGGGACATGAGCGCCATCCGGCGCGCGAACTTCAGGGTCGCGGCGGCCAGGTCCGCGCGCGGGACGACGCGGTTGATCATTCCGTACGCGAGCGCGGTGTGGGCATCGATCGGGTCGCCCAGGTAGAGGATCTCCCGGGCGCGCTTGAACCCGATGATGAACGGCATGATCAGCGCGGGCCCCACGTTGGAGAAGCGGATCTCCGGCTCGCCGAACTGGGCGTCGTCGGCCGCGATCGTGATGTCGCACATCATCACGAGCTCGCATCCCCCGCCGAGGCAGTGACCCTGCACCGAGGCCACGACCGGCTTGCGCATGTCCCACGGGGTCATCTCGAGGGCCACGTCGTCGGTCAGCGACTCGTGCCAGGCCAGCGCGTTGCCCTTGCGCGCCGCGCGCGCGGGGCTGGGGCCGATGTCGTATCCGGCCGAGAACGATCGCCCCTCGGCCCGCAGCACGACCACTCGAGTGGCCGGATCGCGATCGGCCTCGTGCAGGCGCTCCACGAGCCGCTTCTTGAGATCGGGGCTGATCGCGTTGAGCTTGTCTCCGCGGTTGAGGGTCACCAAGCCGATCGGGCCATCGACGGTGTACGTCACGAGATCCGATGTCATGAGGTATCCTCCGTGTCGGGAGCTCCGCGAGGACCGCATGCTAACACGACTCCATGAGTGACGATCGGGCGGCGCGCACGCGGGCCCACTGGCTGGACACTCTGGCCCGGCACAAGCGCGATCCGGATCGCCCCGGCTCCGCCGACTACTGGTCGCCCTCGCTCGACTGCGCGGGCCGCGACGAGCTCCGGGCCATCCAGGACGCGAAGCTCGCGGCGCTGACTCCCTTCCTCTACGAGAACAGCGCGTTCTATCGTCGCCGCTTCGACCGGCTCGGCCTGCTGCCCACCGACCTGCGTACGGTGGACGATCTGCCGAAGTGGCCGGTCGTCGACAAGACCGAGATGATGGAGGATCTCAAGGCCGCGCCGCCGTTCGGCACCTACACCACGCACGACGATGCCCTGTGGGCCGCGCGCGGCTGGATGATGTTCTCGTCCTCGGGCTCGACCGGCGTGCCGAGGGTCTTCCGCTATTCCCAGATCGACCGCGAGCTGTGGGAGTGGGCGAACGCGCGGGCGCTCCACGCCTTCGGCATCCGGCCGGGCGACACGGTGCTGATCTGCGCCGGGTACGGGCCGCACGTGTTCGCCTGGGGCGTGCAGTTCGCGCTCGCCCGCATGGGGGTGGCCTGCATCCCGGGCGGCGGCATGACCGCGGAAGCGCGCGCGATGCTCATCGACCGCTTCGAGCCCACCGTTCTCACGTGCACCCCGTCCTATGCCCTCCACCTGGGCCGCGTGATGGCGGAGCGCGGGCTCGACCCGGCCGCGAGCTCGATCCGGACGATCCTGGTCGGCGGCGAGCCCGCCGCCGGCATCGAGGGCACGCGCCGGCGCCTCGAGGATCTGTGGAGCGCGCGGCTCGTGGAGTTCTACGGCTGCACCGAGGTCTCGCCCCACTGCGGCGGCTACTCCTGCCCGGCCTCGGCGCGAGGCCCCGGGCCGGTCACGGCCCACCTGATGGAGGACGTGCAGATCTGGGAACTGGTCGACGCGGAGAGCGGGCGGCCCGTCGCGGAGGGCGCCCGCGGCCTCACCGTCTGCACGAGTCTCAACTCCGAGAGCTCGCCGCAGCTGCGGTTCCTGGTCGGTGACTACACGGTGCTCATGTCGGAGCGCTGCGCCTGCGGGCGGACCCACGTCCGGGCGGTGGGAGCCTTCGCGGGGCGGGCCGACGAGCTCATCAACCTGCGCGGGGTGAAGATGTATCCCGTCCAGCTCGAGGCGGCGGTGCGGGCGGTGCCCGGAGTCGGCGACGAGTACGAGATCGTGCTGGCGACCACCCCGGACGGGCTCGACGTGATGACCGCGAGGGTGGAGCACCCGAGCGGCGCGATCGGCGCGCAGGTGGCCCGGGAGATCCAGGCGCGGTGCGAGATACGGTGCGACGTCGAGGTCCTGGCGCCCGGCACGCTGCCGAAGACCGAGTTCAAGGCCCGGCGGATCCGCGACACGCGCCGCGCCGGCTGAGCCGGGAGGCCCAAGCCGACATGACGCGGGACGAGGTGAAAGCCTGGCGGAGGGCCGAGCGTGAGCGGCTCATCGGCGCGCGCGAGCGGCTCGACCCCGCGACCCTTGAGCGCTGGCGCGGGCGGATCGACTCGCACCTCGAGCGCTCGTTCCCCGGCCTCGCCACCGCGAAGCTGGCCTTCTGCTGGCCGATGCGCGGCGAATACGATGCGCGCCCCCTCGCCGACACGCTGCGCGCGCGGGGCGCGGTGACCGCGCTGCCGGTGGTCGTCGCCGCGGGACAGCCGCTCGTCTTCCGCGAATGGCATCCCGGGGTGGCGCTCGCTCCCGGGCCCCTCGGCATCCCCTATCCGTCCGACTCCGACCCCGTCGTCCCCACCGTCGCGCTCGTGCCGGTGAACGGCTGGGACGACGCCGGCCATCGCCTAGGGTATGGGGCCGGCTTCTTCGACCGAACCCTGGCGAGCCCGCCGGCGCCCATCGTCGCCATCGGGGTCGGCTACGAGCTGGCTCGGCTGAAGACCATTCATCCCCAGGCCTGGGACGTGCCGATGGACTGGATCGTGACCGAGCGCGGTGTCTATCGGCGCGACCCGAGCGGGCTCGCCTTCCTCGGTGAGCCCGACCGGGGCGACTCCGGCCCCCTGGCCTCCCCGGTGTGCTACGTGGACGAGATCGCCCCGGATCACTTCGGCGAACCGGAGAAATAGTCCCCGTGTTCCGGCCCCGGTCCTTGACTCTGATCGGCGGACAAGCCATCCTCCCTGCCACCACCACGTCACCTGGTCAACGGAGAACAGGGGGAGTCGACATGAGGCCTGCCGATCACGTGTCGCGACGGAATTTTCTTCAAGCGGGCGCCCTCGGCGTGGCGGGCCTGGCCGCGGTACGACCCCGGGTCGCGTGGGCCCAGAACGGCGAGGCCAAGCGCGGCGGCTCCCTGGTCGTGCGGAGCGGGCCCCTTCGCGGCATCGACCCGCATCTCGAGACCTGGGGCGCCGCCCTCCAGGTGATCCACCAGACGTACAACGCCCTCCTGAAGTTCAACCACGACGGCACCAAGATCCTGCCGGACCTGGCCGAGAGCTGGGAGCAGAAGGACGACCTCACCTACTCCTTCCGCCTGCGGCAGGGCGTCAAGTTCCACAACGTGCCGCCGGTGAACGGGCGCGAGCTCACGTCCGAGGACGTCAAGTACAGCATCGAGCGTCAGATGACGGACCAGCCCGGGAAGTTCCAGCACGCCTACTTCTTCCTCGGCAAGCTGGCCAGCATCCAGACGCCGGACAAGTACACGATCGTCTTCAAGACCAAGGAGCCGTACGCGCCGTTCCTCAACTACATCGCCAGCCCCTGGACGGTGATCGTGGCCCGCGAGGTGGTCGAGAAGCACGGCGACCTGCAGCGCCACGCGATCGGCACCGGCCCCTTCATCATGCAGGAGTACCGGCGCGAGCAGGAGGCGGTGTTCGTCAAGAACCCCAGCTACTTCAAGAAGGGGCTGCCCTACCTGGACGAGGTCCGCCTCCAGTACGTCATCGATCCGGTGGCGGCCACCGCCGCGTTCCGCGGGCAGCAGACCGATATCTCCTACCTGGAGTTCGCCGACGTGCCCTCGATCAAGGCCTCGAACGCCAAGATCAAGGTGGCCGAGATCACGACGATGTTCCCCATCGTGCTGCGGACCCGGCCCTACGACGAGCAACGCCCGCTCAAGCCCCCCTTCACCGAGAAGAAGGTGCGCCAGGCCATCCAGGCCGCCATCAAGCAGGAAGAGTTCATCGAGATCGTGCGGAGCGGCTGGGGCACGACCATGACCGGCCCCATCCCCACCTACCGCAAGCCGTGGGCGCTGCCCGCGTCGGCGCGGCCGGAGTTCGATCTCAAGAAGGCCAGGCGCCTGCTCACCGAGGCCGGCTACGCCAGCGGCTTCGAGACCGAGCTCATCGTCGGCAGCCCCGGCGACAACGTGAAGAGCGCCCAGGTGGTGAAGGATCAGCTCGCCCGGGTGGGCATCCAGGTCAACCTGAAGCCGATGGAGATGGCCCAGTACTACAACAAGAGCTACTCGTACGACTACTCCATGAGCGTGCACACCGCGCTGACCGGGGAGGAGCCCGAGGAGGCCATCCGGCCCTACTACGGGGCCAACGCGACGTACTACCGGTGGGGGAATCGCGAGATTCACCGCCTGATCGACGAGCAGGCCAAGATCCTGGATCTGAAGAAGCGCGTGGAGATGGTCCACCTGATCCAGCGGATGCTCCTGGACGACGCCCCCAACGTGTTCCTCTACACCCCGATCGCGCACTACGGCGTCCAGCCCTGGGTGAAGAACTACATCGTGCCCATCAACGCCTACGACCAGCGCTACGAGGAGATCTGGCTCGACGGCAAGAAGGCCTGACCCCCGGTCGGGGGTATGTCCCGCTACATTCTTCGCCGGCTCATGCTGCTGGTGCCGACGCTGGCCCTGGTCACGCTCCTGGTCTTCTCCATCATCCGGCTGCTGCCGGGCGACATCGTGACCCTGATGATGAGCGAGCAGGGCTACGCCAGCGACAAGGCCAAGCTCGAGCAGATGCTGGGCCTGGATCAGCCCTTCTACCGGCAGTACGTCACCTACGTCGGGCGCGTGCTGCAGGGCGACCTGGGCGTGTCCTTCTGGACCAAGGAGCCGGTCCTCGACGAGATCCTGCGACGCTTGCCGGTGAGCCTCGAGCTGGCCGTGCTCGCCATGCTCTTCGGCCTCCTGATCGCGGTGCCCACCGGCATCTTCTCGGCGGTCCGGCAGGACACCTGGCTCGACTACCTATTCCGGACCGGCGCGATCGGGGGGCTCTCCGTGCCCGGCTTCTGGATGGCCACCGTGGTCATCGTGGCCGCGTCGATCTGGTGGCAGTGGGTCCCGCCCATGCGCTACACGCCGTTCGCCCGGGACCCGGTGAAAAACCTCTCGCAGCTTGTCCTGCCCGCCATCATCCTGGGGCTCGCCCTGTCGGCGAGCGTCATGCGCATGACGCGCTCCATGGTGCTCGAGGTGCTGCGCGAGGACTACGTCCGCACCGCGTGGGCCAAGGGTCTGCCGGAGTCTCTCGTCATCGCCCGCCACGTCCTCAAGAACGCGATGATCCCGGTGGTCACCGTGATGGGCCTCCAGCTCTCGGCCCTCCTCGGCGGGACCGTCATCATGGAGAGCATCTTCGTCATCCCCGGGATGGGGAAGTTCCTGCTCGACGCCATCACCTGGCGTGACTACCCCGTCATCCAGGGCATCAACCTGTTCCTGGCCACCGGCGTCATCGCGCTGAATCTGCTCATCGATGTGGTGTACGGCTTCCTCGACCCGCGGATCCGCTTCGGCTAGCCGGCCGGGCATGTCCTGGCTCCGTGTGATGCGGGGCAAGCCGCTGGGGGCGCTCGGCGGCCTGCTCATCCTGGGTCTCGTGGCCACCGCCCTGCTGGCGCCGGTGCTGGCGCCCTACGACCCCATCAAGGTCAAGTCGAGCGACCGCCTGCAGGCTCCCAGTCTGAGCCACCTGCTGGGCACCGACGACTTCGGGCGCGACATCCTGAGCCGCGTCATCCACGGCGCGCGCATCTCGATGCTCCTGGGTCTCGGCGCGGTGGCCATCAACACGCTCCTCGCCGCCATCATCGGCATCCTCTCCGGCTACTACGGGGGACGCATCGACATGGTCTTGCAGCGGTGCATCGATACGCTGATGGCCTTCCCCGGCCTCGTCGTGCTCCTGACGATCATGGCCATGCTGGGCCAGGGGCTGGGCAACGTGATCCTGGCCCTGGGCATCGGAGGCACCGCCGGCAACGCGCGGATCATCCGGAGCGCCGTCCTGGCCATCCGCGAGAACCAGTACATCGAGGTGGCCCGGGCCACCGGCTGCCAGGACTGGCAGATCATCGCCCGCCACATCCTGCCCAACATCGCCGCGCCGATCATGGTGGTCGTCACGCTGGGGCTCGGGGTCGCGATCCTGGCCGAGTCCGCTCTGAGCTTTCTCGGCTTCGGCGTGCCGCCGCCGACACCCTCGTGGGGCGCCATGCTCAGCGGCTCGGGCCGGACCTACATGATCCAGGCCCCGTGGATGGCCGTCTTCCCCGGCATCGCGATCAGCCTGGCCGTCTTCGGCTTCAACATGCTGGGCGACGCCCTTCGCGATCTCCTCGATCCCAAGCTCCGCGGCGGCCCCCAGAGCCGCAGCTGAGGCGCGGCGCCCAACCATGAAGATCGGCCCATGAAGATCGGAACGGTCTTTCCCCAGACCGAGATCGGGCAGGACCCGGCGGTGATCCGCGACTACGCGCAGGCCGTCGAGGCGATGGGATACACGCACATCCTCGCCTTCGACAGCGTGATCGGGGCCAACCCCGACCGGCCCGGCGGCTGGGACAGCCAGTACGACTACCGGCACGCCTTCCACGAGCCCTTCGCCCTCTTCGCGTTCTGCGCCGCGGTCACGCGGCGCATCGAGCTGGCCACCGGCGTCCTCATCCTGCCCCAGCGCCAGACGATCCTCGTGGCCAAGCAGGCGGCCGAGGTCGACGTCCTCTCGGGGGGACGGCTGCGCCTGGGCATCGGCGTCGGCTGGAACCCGGTCGAGTTCGAGGCGCTCGGCGAGAACATCCACGATCGCGGCAAGCGGGTCGAGGAGCAGCTCGAGGTCATGCGACTGCTCTGGACCCGGGAGCTCGTGACCTACGAGGGCCGGTGGCACCGCGTGCCCGACGCGGGCATCAAGCCGCTGCCGGTCCAGCGGCCGATCCCGGTCTGGATGGGCGGCGAGAGCGAGGCGGTCCTCCGCCGCGCGGCCCGCCTGGCCGACGGCTGGATCACGCTGCAGACCTTCCGCCCGGGCCCCGCCTCCCAGCAGATCATCGACCGGCTCCACGGCCTCCTCCGGGAGGCGGGCCGCGATCCGGCCGCGTTCGGGATCGAGGGCCGCGTGGCCCTGGCCAAGCTTCCGCCTGCGGAGTGGGTGAAGGAGCTGGCCGCCTGGCGCGCGATGCGCGGCATCACGCACCTGTGCGTCAAC
>Ga0209388_1000050_pt1 | contig 19675 bp, 26 predicted proteins | sample Rivendell_Oct201_7_FD_188348 | JGI IMG/M metagenome (GOLD analysis project Ga0209388, IMG submission 188348) | Vadose zone soil and rhizosphere microbial communities from the Eel River Critical Zone Observatory, Northern California to study diel... | ecosystem: Environmental > Terrestrial > Soil...
GAAGCCCGTTCGCGACATTAATCGTCGAGCTAAGATCGATAGTCGTGGTCATCAACACCCAGGTAGCATTTGGTACCGTTTGAAGATTGACCGTCGAACGGAGCGTGACCGTATTGAAATTATTGAACGCGTCGCAGGTATAGATGTTCAAGACCGGCGACATCGTCAGTCCCGTAACGTTGTACGCGTATCCGCTAAAAGTGCATTTCCTGCGTAGCGTTGCCGAGAGGTCACCGTTGATTTGCTGTCCAAGCTCGACCGTGCTGACACTTGCCGCACCCTGGATCTCGGCACTGAAAAGACTGAATTGATCCGGCACGCTCTGCGAGCGCAAGAACGTGACATCGGCGCTCGATGGACTTACTGACCCGCCACTCGGCACACTCACGCCAGGCGCTGCATTCTCGCTCCCGCCAACGTTTGTAATGACCGCATGAGTAGAATCGGTAATGGACGAAACCGTATATTTACCCCCACCCACGATGTAAATCGCCTGTGCCGCCGTCATCCACGCCGTTGTACCAACAGTAATTGATACTGTCGCAGTCGGCCCTATCGCCCCACCGTTCGGAACGCTTGCGGCAGGCGCCGCGTTGCTACTAGCCCCTAAATTCTTAACAACTGCGTGGGTTGCATCAGTAATAGAGGAAACCGTATAATCTCCCCCACCCACGATGGAGATTGCCTGACCTGGTGACATCCACGCTGTCGCGCCAACCGTGATTGACACCGTCGCATTTACGGCCGGCTGCGTAAAGCCAGCACTAAGCGTGGTAGGCGGCGTGACCGAAACGGCCGGCTGCGTAAAGCCAGCACTAAGCGTGGTAAAGGTGGTTCCATTCGGTCTGCAAAGCCAATAGTTAGCATTTGTCGTCCAGGAATTTATTGGACAAGTAACACCGGTTGGCCTTGTCCAGAACGACGAATAGAAATTACCGTTTCTGAAGAAGTTCTGATCATTGACCGGATCGGCCAAGGCGAGTTCGACGACCGGCGTTGCCATCAAGTTGATCTTGTCGACGGTCAGGATATCCCGCGGTCCCAACTGATAACTAGGTTTAACAATGAGGTCACCCGTATGTTACCTCTCCTTTCATAAACTTAAGTTTGCGATCGAGGTTCCCTCTGGTCTTCATAAGCTTCTAACGACACCTGTCGGATGTTGATTGCACCCTGCGTGTTCTCGATCTTAAACTGGATGTAGCGGCTCATGAGCCCGATGTTGAAACGCTCGTTTTCTTCCTGCGTCCGCTCGAGCTGCACTCCGTTGTATCCAAGCATCAGGGGCAACCCAACCGAATAGTCTTCGCGGCGACCTTTGCGGTGATCGTCGTTGGAATTGATCGGGTTCCAAAGCGGTGTGTTCCAGGTTTTATACTTCGTGGGGTTTTTGGTCTTGTCGCTGACAAGCACCTTGGCATTGTTGCTGTCTGGATAGGCTTTGACGGTGAACTTCGGGTTCCAAGTTCCACAGACCATTTCCATGCGTTTAAAGAAACTTCGGTGGTTGCCTGGTCCAGTATACCCACGCAGCATCACCGCCGTATCGATCTGGTACTCAAAGTTGTTTGTCGAACCCATCAGATCGGTTTTGCCCTGCTCGAGCAGCAGGATGATCCCTTTAAAGCGATCAATAGCGTACAGCCGGCGCTCGCCGTTGTAGTCCATCTTGATAAGGTCATCGATTCGAAAGTCTGGATCTCCAAAGGTGTCGATCGATTCCCAAAAACCGCTGACGATGTTGTAAACGATCAGGCAGTTATTGCGGACTGAGTTCTTCAGAGGGACTGCGAAGTAGAGTCGGTCGCGGCGATATTGAGCTCTGATCAAGTTCGCGGCATTCCAATTGATCGAATCGATGACAGGTTTGATAAAGTCAGAGATCGGCACATCATCGGGCACCGGAGTATCTTGGAACACCTGGCTTATCCGGAAAACTCCGGACTGACTCATGAAATAAATGTCGCCGCCGATATCAATTACAGCTCGCCTTCCAACCAGGCCAAGAGAACCCGGGAGCTTAGCTAACGTCGCAGTTGTGAGATTGCCGGTTACACCAGTGACCCGGAAGATCGAGTGGCGTTTAAAACAGATAACTTGTGATTGTTGCCACGGGAAAACGCGAACCAGGTCGTCGGATTCACCTTGATTGATCTGGAAATCGTCCAGGGTCCAGTCGTACTCGACGTAGTCAGCAATATCGGAAACTGCTATCCGGTCTTTGCCGTAAGGGATCAGCATTCGGTTTGCCGCATTCTCAGCGTAATAAGCGTTTGGAACAGTTGCCCGTCCGCCGGTTGGAGGCGGAAAGGTTTCCCAGTAGACCGACCAGTCTCCATGCCAGAGGAACGGCACTTTCAATGGCCCGCGCCAAAGAAAGAACACATCGAAGGATTGGCTGAATTCCACCGGTTCCTCGATTTTTTCCGCCATCGGGAGAAACCGCGGATACTCGCCATCTCGGACAAACCAGACTCCGCTGGCGACAGCGATTGCCAGCCACTCCAAACCATTTGGGTTGGAGAAAAGCCCAACCCCGAAAATTTGGTTATACGCAACCGTGTTGAGCGCTCCCGGGCACAGCGATCCAAGCCGCGTCTCCAAGCCACCATTCTCGATTCGGCAATTATATCCCTCGCGATATAATCCAGGTTTAATCGAAGCAGGATCCTTGCTCTTCATGTCCATCCCGATGAAAGTCGAGTCTCCGTTAGGAGTCTGGATCTCATCGAGCGGCTTAGGATGTGCCCATCGAGCCATTTATTGATCACTTCGTGCGACCGGTGTACGGGCTCGGTTCGTCCGGACGGGTGTCGTCGCTCACGTCCGGGCTCATCGGGAGATTATCCTGAGGCGCTACGGTCGGTTTACCGTAGACTCGCGGGTTATCAGGTGAATCGTGTTTTCCCGGCCGAGGCACCGTTGAATTCGGTTTTGGAGATCCGCCAACATCATCCGGCATCTCGTGTTTAGCTTTCTTGGGAGGTGGCATATTTTCCTTTCGGTTGCTCGATAATTCACATTTGGCTCGCTAGCTCTTTTAATTTGGTCAGGCCGCCCCACTCATCGACCAGTTTAATTGCTGTCTTACACTTGATTTCCCAGTCCGAATAACCAGGATCGCTATTGGGTAAAATCACGTAACTGATAATTCGTTTCGAAGTGCCGCCGGTTTTTGGTGACGGATTCAAACCAAGACAGCGACCGAGCAACATTGAGCCTTCACCGATCTGATCGCTCGGGCCAACATCACCAACCGCAAAGTACATGTTGTCGCCGGTTGCCTGATTGTAAGCCAAACCTACGTCGCCCAATTGAGCGTACGATGTTCCACCCGGAAGCACTGCGAAACAGTAGCGTTCACTGTCGACGTACCGGCTGGGGTGATGATCTGGATACTTGGAGTTACACAGGGCGGTCGTCGATACGTAAAACCCAGGCGCAGCATGCCAAGGTGATTGGACATAGGGTGTGCCGGACGAATCGCAGGCAATGCCCCACCAGTTACCAGGACATCCTGCATTGGCCAGATAATCGAGTGCCGTTAACCCGCTAGCATCAGGCGCGTATGCGTGCGGACTGCCGTCGGCGTTGATCGTGTAACCTGATTTAAACGAGATCGCACCCAGATCGTCCCGGTAGATCGAAACGCCGCCAATCGTATTAATTTTGGTGAGTTTCATTGATTGGCGCTAGCTTTCCTCTTCCGGCATCTTTACCTCCATTAAAACGCTGCTGGACCGTCTTATCCCAGCTATGCAAGCCGGCGAGCCCGAAAACTAATGCTGCAACAATCTGGTAAAACGCACCGATACCAGTGAATTCCTCCCAGCGTTGACCGGCATTCCAAGAGCGTTCTATCGCAATAATATGCAGAACAAACACAACGAGTGGCATTGAGAAAAACGTCACAACTGCCGACCAGCAAAGTACCGTCCGCCATCGTGGTTCAGTCATTCAATTCATTAGCCCTCGTCGTTTCGATTGCTTTTTCTCAGTGCCCGTGATGTTCCCTTTGTTCTGCGACGCATAGAAAACCTGCTCCCCTTTATCCTTGCCGTACTGCTCCTGCATCGCCCGTTTGATTTTCTTGCCCTTCTTATTCAGTGGCATCGCTTCACCTCGCGTATCCTTGCCAGTTATCCCGTTGCCCTTGCTGGAGTTGCTGCTGGTCAAAAGCTTCTGAGAGATAGCCGAAAGCCTTGGTGAGCTCGTCCGGAGCTTTCTCGTTTTGCCCGTCGACCACCAGGGTATCGCTGAACGCCGCCTGGGTAACGAACCTGGTCATCGGGTATGGAATCCGGAAGCATGTCCAGGAATCCGGTGATAAGCTCGGCTGCTTGCCCACATTTGCGTCGACACTCGAAATATAGGAATCGGTCCCGTCGATCGCGGCATCGCCAAGGTTGTAGGTCGTCGTCGGAACCCACTCTGACCGGCCGATGCCGGGATACGGGATTCGGAAAAGCAGCCACACGAACGCAGCGGTGCTTGTTGCGGTGAATTCCAGCCCACGGGCGCTGATCAGGAACTGCTGCCGGATCTTGTTACATTCCTCGTAAGGGTTTTTGTTCCAGGCGCCGAATGCCGCGCCTATCGGTGTCTTGTTCGGTGCTTGCCATGGGATAAACCGCGGCGACACGTTCGGGTTAGGTGTCCAGATAGCCGTGTTCGTCAAGGGTGCGCCAGTGGTCATCACAAGCGCCTGGTAGTAGGTTAAAGTGCATGGATCCCAGACAATCGAGTTTAGGGGATAACACTGCGTGGGATCGTAATCGGGGCGAAACGCACGCTGCTCGCAGAACGTCGTTTCGATGAAGTCATACATGTCCCAGGCCTCGCGCAGCCGGTCGTCCATGAAGCCCAGGATCTCGTAGGCTTTGTCCGGATCCAGGTTGGCGTCGTCGCCTTCTGGCACCAGGCCTATGCGCCTTGCTACATCATAGAGGATTCGCTGCGTTGAATAGGGAGCATTCACGGGCGCAATACTGACGTTTTTCGCGGTTTGGTCCGTACCCGGACATCCGGGTTATCACGCTTGAATTCGCGGATGAAGGATTTGTCGTTCCAGCAGTCTTTGCCCAGTTTCTTAACCCAGTGGAAGAACACCATGGGATCGAGCTGCATGTGCAATTCGCCAAATCCATCCATGATTGTCCCAAGTCGGTCACTCGCCGCAGCAATTCGCCTCTGGCTCGCGAAGGCCAGTTCCTCCTCAGCACGTTGCTCGTCGGTGAGAGTCCGGCAGAAATCTCTGACGAACTCTTCACCGCGTGCTGCTGCTAAGTCAGCCGCGAACTGTTCCCATCCCAGGAGTTCAGACATCTATAAGCCAGCCCAAATAGCTCCATTCTTAACTAATTGAAGTAAGCCGCCACAAAAAATAAAATGCGGTACCCCACCACAAGACGTATAGAAAGACAAGAATTTTCATAGCTGCTGCACCAGTATGGCTGCTTTCCTAGCCATACAGTATTCGTTGTGTTTTCGTGCGAAATTGACGGGGTTTATGCGGTAGGAGCGATTTTTCCTAGCCCGAGCGGGTTGTAGACAACCAGCCCGCAGATTGCGTCGACGTAACCTCGAGGACCACCACCCAGGTCCGGATTTTCCTTGTAGCCGGGCATCCGGTTATACCGGAGCTCGAACTGGTCCCAGTCGATCAAGTAGCCGCGTCCGTTCATGACGTTCGCGATCGCCGAATCCTTGGCCAGGAACAAGGAGAGGATCAGTTTGACTGACCCGAAATCTCCGCCCCAAAAGTCGACCGTGTTAATGATCGCCTTGGCCGTTGCGTCCTGGGTAAACCGGCGCAGAGGCACGGTGGAAACTCCGTTCGGCACGTAAGCCGCATAGGAACTGAACCGTTTCTTGAGCGCCGTGCCGCAGATCAGATCGAAATCTTTCTGTTGCCCGGTTTGCTGATAGATCGATTCCATGGCGGCGTTGACGTCGTCTTCCAACATCGTTGCAGTGGTGCTCGAAATGATCGATGTCGCGGGAGTCAAGAACAGCGTCGGACACGGCAAATCGGTCTGAGCAGTGTTTTGAATCCACTTTCCGGCACCTCTAGTCAGGTACGCTTTGGTGGCGCCGTCGTCAGACTGACTGTCCTGGTCAGAACAGAAGGTAGCTTCCATTGAGCGTTTGAGTTCAAGGATCACCTTCTTAATTGCCCGCTGCATTTCAGCGTGCCGACCTATGCCCGCAACGTCGCTTACGTTCTGAGCCATGTCGGACACCATGAACGCCTTGCGGAATTTCTGGATTCGGCCGTGAGCTTTGGCGCGCTTCGCCGCCGGGTTTACGTAGTCGGTGTCGACCACGTCCTTGCCGTCGATAATGCCTCCAAGAACCGGATCATCGTAGGCATCCATCTGCCAGTCATAGATTGTGTTGACCGGCTCGGATCCTTTCGGACACATTGAGGTAAATGGTGTGTTTTTATAGTCCACCATCGCGATGACATCGGCAAAATCCTCGCGTTTGCCGACTTGATTGATCTCCAATAGACCTGCCATTTTGTGCTTCAGCTTTTTGAGCGCTGAGCACGTGCTTCGGCTCCGCCCGCAATCAAGCTATCAACGAACCTGTCCAGCGCTTTGCTGCTAGGGTCCGTCGCGATTGCAGAGAGTTCTTCGCCGCTCAACGCCCGGGATTTGGGAACACGTGGTGCGGCTGCAGGTTGCGGAGTTGCCAGAGGAGGCGTTTGACCGTTACCCTTTTGAGCTGATTTTGCTAAGCGGACCTTCCGGCCCATGATGGCATCGCCAATAATCAGCGCGATATCAGGGTATTTGCGGCATTCAGGAAAAACAGTTAACCAGGATACCATCTCCTTGTTGTCAACGCTGCCCGCCTTGAACAGAGATGGGTACGCCTTAAGCGCCTGGCTATCGAAATCACTTTTGGCATCGATGTAAGTATGCCGCTGCGGAACGTGCACCGAGAGCATTTCCTCGGCATTCGCCAGGATCTGCTTGACCTCGGGCCCATCCAACCACTTGGTCTTGCCTTCTCCCAGATCGACATTGCCACCGTCCAAGTTCTGGATTGCCCATGACTTTGCCCTTAAGACGAGTTTTACTCGTTCCTGAAGCTCAGCCTTGGTTTCAATGCCGGCGAGCGGTGAGGACGGAGTCGGGGCAACCGGGGGCGGAGCTTGAAACTTGGATTTGAGGTCCGTTAGCTCAGCCTCGAGTGCGGCGGCTTTCTCCTCGGCGCCCTTGCGTTGGGCGGTGAGTTTATCGATCCGTTTCTGGACCGCATCTGTTTCCTGTTTAGGTTCCTCTTCTGGCGGAGGTTCACTCTCCTCGGGAGGTAATTCTAGAGGAGGTTGAATCTCATCCGGCACTTCTGCAGGTGCCTCTTTGACTTCCGGCGCCGGTTCCTTTGGCGCCGTCGGTTTTGTGTCACCCGATTTTTCCTCCGGACCGAAAGCGTCCTTGAAAAGAGGGATGGAGCTTAACAGAGCATCCAAATCCGGCTCGGGTAATGGCTCAGCCGGTGGGGAGCTCTGGGTACCTTTAGGTTCCTCTGCCATGTTTTTAGAGGGGCCAAAACAAGAAACTTCAACAGGTCGAATTGGAGCGTCGACCAGTACGCTCTGGAGACGAGTTGTCTCATATAACTGCTAGAAGCGCAATGTGATTGTGGAACATTGTTCCACAGCAGGGCGTGGAACAATGTTCCACAAAGAACAAATTACCGTGCCCGGATCCGGTGAAACTTCCGGAGCGGGATGTGCTCATCGAGGCGACCTGTGCGCCTAAGCCGGCTGAGATGCGAATCGCAAAGCCCGTTGCAATGGGCGATATTTTCGCACCCGGCGATCTTGCACTTCTTCCATTTTGACACCGATCATCCGCTGGACGCAAAAGAACCAACAACCGGTGCTGTTTGCTCTTTGATTTCTTCGCGCACCGCGATCTGACGGTCTTCGATCCGTTTGAGGATTAGGGCAATTTCCTGCAGCCGCTCGTTGATTGATCTCAAGGTTCCTTTTGTTTCTTCGTCCATAAAAGTCAGGGTTCACTTATTGGAGTTGCGCTTTGATCGGATGGACCTGGGATTTCGCCCGCACGCAGTCCCTCGAGGTTTGCCAGGACATAGTCGGCATAATTGACCCAGCCTTGGTAATAAGCGCTCAACTGGGCGTTTTTGATGATCTCATCGCTGCGGAGCATCGCCTCCGCTTTCATTTTCGCCTCGATCAGTACTTGCCGAATCGCGCCCCAGTGGCGTTTATCGATCTCAGCCAAGACACCCGGCAACTGCTCAAAGGCGAGCTCTGTGATGTCGTCAACGATCTGGAGGACCGGAACGATGACGGGTATCGTTTCCGGCCGGAAAAACCATTTGAACGGGTAAATCGTATCCCCGCTGATCGCGTCACCACTTTGAGCCATATCAGGTCACAGTGAAGTTTAATGCGTTACTTAATTGTCCGTCGCCGTTTTTGACGCTCAGTTGCATCGTACCGGCCGTGGCGATATTAGCCGCGGGAATAATTACGCTAAAAGCGGTTTGGGTCGGAGTACCCATCGGACTCAACGCAGTCGTGCTGATTACAGCTTTTACCCCAGCATCAAAGCCTGTGCCGGTAATGTTCACGGTAACATTGGCATTGGCCCGCGCAGTATTTGGATTGAGCGCGCTGATGGTCGGTGCCACTGGCTTAGGTCGCAGATTCCAATAAAGCGTATCGAAATCCGCAGCCGCTTTCTTCTGATGCAGCACTTTTTCCCTATATATATAGAAGCGCTGCTTCAGAGGAACGTCTGAGGTCGGGATATTGGACGAGGTCACGTCAGGGTCAAACTCATCGTGTTGCTCGTCTGTCCGTCGCCATTCTTGACGCTGATCTGTACGGCACCTGGAATAGAAATGTCAGCCGCGGGAATGAGCACGCTCAAATCCGTTGAGGTCTGCGAACCGGTTGGGCTGATTGCGGTCGGGCCAACCATGACTTTGGCACCGGAATCGAATGCTGTGCCCGTGATCGCCAGGGTAACATCGACATTGGCCGGCGTACTGCTGGGATTTAAAGCCGTGAGAGTCGGGGCTGCGGCTGGCGTTGTCGTCACGCTCTTGAACTTATGAAGCGCTGAGAGCCAAGCGCTATCGGCTTGCGGACTGCCAGGGAACCCTGCTGCGGCGACTTCCTTCTTAAAAGCTTCCTCTTCCCACGGATAGGTGGTGATCGTAGTGCCGTTGGACATAAAGAAAAGGGAGGTTTTTCGCGTGTTGATGTGAAAGTTGCGGGCCGGTTTTCAGGTAACCGTGAAGGGAAGTTGATTACTGGAGGCAGCGCCACCACCGGGTCGCACACTGAGCTGGATAGTGCCGGGTAGCGGGATGTAGCTCGGGTAAATCAGGACGGTCAGCGTGGTTGGGGAGACAAAAGTCGTTCTTGGCTCAGTCACAGTACCAAAGATCACGGTTGAGCCAGGCGTAAATCCGGTCCCGGTAATCGTCAGCAAAAAGGCGGCACTCTTCGCGGGGTTGGTGCTCGGGCTTAAAGTGGTGAGCGCAGGCGTTGCCGGCGGGCTTGCGTACTTCTGAGCAATCGCGAAAATCGCATCAATTGTGGCGTTGTCGCCCTCCCACGTTCCCGGCAGCTTCCCTTTGTTCTGGTCCCAAGCGTAGGCAAACGCTGGATTTTGCAAACCGGCGCTAGCCTGTTCGGCGGCATTTTTTGGATTGGTTAAGGCGATTGCCGGATCGACCAGCATGTATTTGTCGCCTAAGACGGGTGCGTTTGCCATTTTCTAGCCTCCATTTTTAAGAGCTTCTTTCAATTTTGCGATCGCTTCGCGCAAATCAATTCCCTTGAAAGGATCCGCCATTAAAAGCCGCAGTTTCGCACCGTAATCGAGCACGATCTCAGAACCGACCTTTTCAATCACAAGCTCGAAATCCCGTGGTAAACGCGGTGACGGAGGAGCGTAGCACCATTGTGCCGGCAGACAACCCGCCAACCCTTGACCAAGGCTTCCTGCCATCTGGCCTTGTATCGAATTGCCGCTATAGACTTCAATCTGTCCGCTCTGTCCGTTCATCCTTGTCCTGGTAGCGGTGCCGGCACTGCGCCGGTGAGTTGTTGGGTTGGTCCTGGCGGTACGCCGATCTTGCCGGTGATCGCGTTCTGCTGCTGCTGGATCTGGAACTGGAGGTTCTTAACCCGGTTTTCGAGCCGCTGCTGTGCCAGGGGATTAGCCCGAATGAAATTCATATAATCCTGGTTTTGCATGGTCGACTGGATCACCTGCAAACGCAGTTGCGCGTTCTGCCCAGAGGTATAGACCGGCGGATCGATCCCGCTCACTATATTAGAGAGTGCATCCTGCTCGTCCTCAATCTCCTGCTGGGTCACCTGTCCCTGTGGGCGTACGATGCTCCTGGCAAGTGCCGGATCCAGCGACCGGGCACCGTACTCGGTTAAGGCGGCTCGGTCGATCACGCCGGCGGCATCGGTCGCTACCAGCATGGTCTGGATCAGGTTGAGTTTCTCAGTCAGATACTCGGTGTTGAGATCTTTGGCATCGTACTCGAGCACTAGGCTGGTGTTGTGCTGAATCGATTTTCTGTCCTGTTGGGGCACACTCTGCGGGTCGCCCGAGATTGCCATCCAATCATTGGGATCCATGTACTGCTCGCAAAGCTCGTAGATCAGCCCGTAGACCTCGCGCAACTCAGCTAGCCACGCGTCAATCAGACGTTGCTGCTTGCGTAAGACCTTGTTAGGATCAACGCCTTCCCCATTTTTCCCGAAATAATTGTATGCGCTCCGGATCGTCGTATTCTCCACCTCGAACGTGGTCTGATCTAGCGGTGGTGGCGCTAGCCACGCTAGTTCTCCTGGGCGCATCACTTGGAGTTGGGCTCGCGGTCCTAGCCGGTACTGCTGTTTTCCGCGACCAAGCGGCACTTGCAGTGGCGGAAGCGTGCCGAGACTTGTCCGATCATTTCGGCTATCGCGCTGATTCTTGATCTCACTCTGGTGAGTCATCTCAATATCGGCAATGCCCCGGGATTCAACCGCAGAGCGGCTTCGGCGCTCGCGCATACACAAGACAAAAGGAAATTTGCCGTGGTTATAGGGGTTGGGCAATTGCCGGCCAATCACGTCGGTTACCGGCGAAAAGATGGTGACCTGGATCCGGCGTTTGTTATTTGAATCCTGGCCGCGATAAAAGCCGTAAAAGACTTCGCACATCTCCCGCATCTGGTCGACGTAGATCCGGTTCCCGCTGTAACGGAAGAGGTTGTCGGTGTTCCTTAAACCAAGAACACTCGAGCCGGCGCTGTTCAGAATCTGCTTGGTGAATTTCGGATCCCATTTCTCATATTGAGCGCGGTCTTCCACCGTTGCCTTGGGGATCACATCCCGGCGCACGATCCAGGGCAAGAGCTGGAGGTTATAGGCGCCACGCAGAAAAAAGACGTCCTGGAAAGAGCGCAACGCAGTCACACACGGCCGGCTTTCCTTTATATAGGGGCTATCGTACTGAAACTGGCCGGTCTGCATCAGCTGCGAGAGCGCCTGCATCGGGTTAGTGACCTGGGGAAAGATCTGGCGAAAAAAGGCGATCCCCTGCTGGATATCGGTCTGGGTAAGTTGCCCACGGTTGCTCAACATGTAGGCAAGCAGGTCGCCCAGCTCGGGGATCTGCTGGGCGAGCGCCTGCAAATCCTGGAGCGTGACCGTGACCACCTCGGAGTCGAAATCCATGTACCAATCGACTGCCATCACACTCGAGCCGTAATGCTGGCGCCATTGGCCAAGGAGTTCTTTTTCCTGCTCAAGTTCCTGCGCCATCATTGCCCGAACGACATAATCCAGGACCGCAGTCTGACTGGTCGCCATCTGCTGGAAGGTAGAGTTCACCGGCACGGTCTGCATGTGGCAGTTCTTGTCTGCCATCCGCATGACGTCGACGTCGTCATTCACAATATCGTCGATGAAGAACGGGCGCATATCGCTAGCGCCTTCCCACGGGAAAACCTCAGCGCCGGTGTACTTGGAATATTTGCGCCCGTCGTTGGTTTGACCGTTCCACCGGCAGTACCGGGCATCGTCGAGCTCGGTCATCCAGCTCTGGTAACCGCTCGCCTCGGAGACACTCACCAGGAACTGTTCTTTGACTTCCGCGAAGGTCATTGTTCGTAATCCCCATAGATCGCACGTGCGCGATCACCGCATTTAAAGAGCCGGTCCCAAAAATCCGGTCCGAGCTCTTTATCGTGCTGAATGGGAAAGAGCACCTCGAGTGCGTCTTGCTCAATCGATTCAGGTAAAGACGTGCAGACCCCTACGATAAACCCAAGCATCAAAAACGCCGTCTCGTGGTTATCACCCCAGTAATCCAAGGTGCACCAACCGTCCGATTCCGCCAGCGCGAGTCTGACACGTGCTTTGCCCCAGAGCATTTTAATTATCCCGGCTTGCCACCGGCCAGTAGGCAGAGACTCAAAACGGCGCAGATCAAAATTCTCGTTAGGCTCTACCTCTTTAAAGAACATATATTTAGTAGCCCATGGGTTCGACTAACATCAAGGATTCGCCTACATCCTCTAAACCCGCAACGGCAATCCAGCGCAGACAATCGACCGGATCCTTGCAGGCGCCTGTTTTGTCGTCTTTGCCGGTCCACACTTTGAGGCTGAAGATGAGCGCTTTGCATGCGCTTGAGATAAACAAGGTTGGTTCTGTTCCTTTCTCAACGTCAAAGTCAAGCATCGAATTGATGAGAGAGACTCCTTCTTCCAAGGTATCGTTGGGGGCGGGGCTGAACGGCATGCCCAAGACTGCGCATTCCTCTAAGAGCGTCGTGGCAGCGTCTGCCGCATTGGTCGGCGTGTTCCCGAACCGGCTATCCATCCAGCGCTCGAGCACTACCTCGCCTTTTTCCTTCTTTTTAGCGTCCGTTTCCTTGGCCGGCAGCTGGCCCTCGAGCCTCTTAATCTCTTCTATATAGCGGCTTATTCCCCAGCCGAAGCTGGTCTGGGCGCTTCCCGCTCTACCGTCGGCTTTGCGCCCGTCTGGTTCAGCCCAAGGACCAGGGTCACCCACTCCCGGGATGTAGAGGCCTTCAGTCGGCCACTCTCTATATACCCAGTGCCGGCCGCGCGCGTCGACGCGCACCCACAACAGAAACCAGTTACGCTTAGAAGCAGGATCGCAAAAGAGGTAGTTGGTACCTTCGCCTGGCAGCTTTTCAGGCTCAAAGACGTGGATCCGTTCCCGGAACTTCGGGAACCGGCTCGCGATCGCCTTGGTCGGCACTCCATAGGCCCGGGTCTTGATCTCGCTCTTGGGGGCGCCTTCGAGCGTCTTGCGTATATTACTATACCCGCCAAATGGATTGTCACTGGTCCAAAAATAGATCACACACGCTCCGCGCCGCACACAATGTTGTACCCGGGGCATCTTTTGCCAGCCTAAGAGCTCCGCGGGCTCTTCCTCGACCGTTCGGGCGCCGTCCAGGAACTCTTTTATCGCCGGCGAATAGCCTTCAATCGGCGTAAAGGTGATTAATAAGAGCCCGCCACGGGTCACCAGCCGGTAACGCAAGGTCTCGATCCAGGACAGCGGTACAAGCTCGTCGCACCAGATCAGATCACAGTCGCCACCTTCAATTACGGTGATGTCCTGGCTGTAATTGCGAAAAACGCACTCGCTTCCGTTGGGGAAAATGAACTTGTTCTCGCTAAAACCATTTTTTTGGGTGTAGGCGACGTTGGTTACCCGGCCCTTTTTGACGTCTTTAAGCTCATTTGGCACATAACGCCAAACTGTCGGTTGCTGCATCTCGACTGAATTGGGTTCGGTCGTCTGGAGCGCCCAAACCCGGCGTTTATCGCTCGAGAGCAAGGTTTCAATGGTCTTAAAACCTCCGTATTCGCTCTTTGATGCTCGGTTTCCGCCTAAAATCAGGATTTCTCTAAAACCCTCCGCAATCTTAGCTTCCACTTTCTCCCAAATTGGCGGTCGGTACCCGTAATAGAATGGGTCAGCAATCTCCAACTCGATCCGCTCGTTGCGCTTGAGTATATATGCCCGGGCACCTTCCGGGTCAGCCTCGTATTGCTCGCGGCTCGGCAACGGATAAACCGGATGGGGATGGATGCTGATGCCTTCAGACATTTTGCGCTTTTAACCTCCTCCCATGGAAAATCGAAGATTTTTACACTGGGAACGCAAGATTCCATCACGGGAAGCTTACGAGCTCGTACACCTCTTCCACCGTGAGCGCGGTCGACCGGTCGCCGCCGTGAGCGTCCCGCCCAAAGATTATCGCCCGCCCGTAGATCGGCCAATCGTAGCCTTCAAGCTGCCAGCTCGCCAACTTCTTAGCAACCCCCTCATCATCGATCACCACGTTTTCAGTCCGCCCAAAGGGATAACAAAAATCCAGAGCTTCGGCACCGAGGAGCTTGTGCAATTCCCCTAAGGGAAAATCATCCTCGCTCTGGATGTATTCCACGCTTTTAGCAACCGGATCAATGAGGATCCCTTTCATTCAAATCGATCGACCTTGGTGTTCCCGCTGCAGCATCGCATCAACCGCTTTTGGATCAGGCCCGTGCGCCCGTTCGGCGCGGCCGCTGCCAGGCCAAGGTGGTTTTAAAGGCAACGAAAGCTTGAGCCCGCATTTCGGGCAAAACCAGACACCGTCAGGCCCTAGCTTGAGCAACTCCGTACACTCGTCCTGAGCTTGTCGAAGGGACTCGCTTTGTTCCGGAGTCATAAACGCGCCTCACTCGGCCGCTTTTCGCAGTTCTTTCTTAAGCTCTACAGCAAATGCTGGATCGTAACTCCTATGGCGTGCCCACCAATCTAGCGCATCCGCCGCGCGGGTGAGCAGGCTTTTGAGCCGCTTAATCTGCGCGTGGCATTCCCGTAAAGCGTTAATGTCTTCGGTTTGCTGCTCTTTATAAGCTGCTATCTCTGCGTCTTTTTCGGCAAGCTCATCCATCGCTTCTGAGTAGGCTTCGTCTTGAATGTCGCTCATTCACACCGCCTTTCGTAGTTCGTCCAGAAGAACCATTTCCGCGAGTTTCGTCGGTTACTCGACCACCTCCTTCTCCCGCTTGGCATGAGCCCAAAAACGATTGAGCGCCTCGACCACCTCCGGTTCCAGGTAAATCAGACACGGGCTCCCGTGATGATTGAGCCTTAGCTCGATCCCGTTCCCGTCAAAGAAAGCGTACACCGCATCGCCCAGATAAATCGGGTTTTCTGTGCTCATTTCTCCCCCTCCAACCGAGTAATCTCCGCCAGCAACAAGCTCCGATACTTCCTTATCCGTGCGAGCCATTGCTCTTCCATCTCTAAGCCGTACTCACGCTCGTAATACGCCTCCGCTATCCCGCAGATAAACTCTAAGTCCTTCAAATTCACCAGGTTAAACTCTAAACGCTCCTTCTCACTCATGCCGTCCTCCAGATCCAGATGAGCGCCACCAGCACAAAAAGCATGATGCCGAGCGTGTCTGGGGCGCTCATACCTCCATCCCCACAAACAGACTCGGCGGCCGCGGAATCTCTATCCCGATGGGTTTCCATAAATGCAGGCACCCGGGATGTTCATTAATCCATTCGCTCATTGGCACGTGATACTCGATCACCGTCTCCTCATCATCCCAGAAAGCCCGCTTAATCCGGCACATCATTTCCCAGGTGGGACAAACCAGGTGACTGCGTTTGGAAGTCTGGTCCGTCACGCTCACGTGCTCCCAGCCTTCCTGGTCGCTCGCAATGCAACCAAGCCTTTTGGACTCTTTGCCCTGCTCGAAAGGAATCAGGAACACTCCGTTGAGTCCGTCAGAGTTTGACGATAGCCACCTTGGATCTATGCCGCTCCTGATCCGGCATTTGTTCAGAAACGCAATTTTGTGCTCGTTCTTTGTCATTCTCTGCCCCTGGTCCGGATCAACGTGAGCTCCTTTAAGAGCCCGATCGCGATAGAGTCACCGGTGTTCATAGCTCCCAATCATCACTGTTTAGGTAGAATTTCTTGTTCGTTCATAGAAACCCTAGGGTTACAAAGGTTCGCTCTTGCGCCAGCTCGATATAAGCCGGGTTTAATTCGATTAAGATTGCGCGCCGCCCGAGCTCAAGCGCCACCTTACCGGTCGTACCGCTGCCGGCGAAGGGGTCAAGCACGAGATCGCCGAGGCGGCTGCCGGCCAGGATGCACGGCTTGATCAGGTCCTCTGGAAATGTTGCGAAATGGGCTTCGCTGTAGGGTTGCGTGGCGACCGTCCAGACTGAGCGCTTGTTGCGGCCTTTACCGTTTCGGCCATTCGCGGTTCGAATCTTGGAATGAGCTGACAAAAAACCGTCTGAACTATCAACCGGCGCAACGATGTTCCTGGAATGGTCTGTTCCCGCATCAGGCTCCATGATCGCCTCCGCGTCGTAAAAATAGCGTTCCTGCTTCGCCAGCAGATAAATCATTTCGTGGCTTTTGGTCGGACGATCAGTCACAGATTCCGGCATCGGGTTGGGCTTGTGCCACACGATCTCGCTGCGCAGGTACCAGCCATCGGCCTGCAATACCATAGCCATGCGGGCCGGCATCATGCAGAGGTCTTTGGGCTTCAGGCCGACATTCTTCCTTGTGCTTTCTCCGAAGGAAGCTGCTATTTCATGATCTCCAAATTTTGCACTCGTGCCATTTCCTGAATCACGTCGGCCTGCGGGGTTGCTGGTCGCGTAGCTATCCCCAAGATTAATCCAGCAGGTGCCATCATCGCGCAGCACCTTTTTCACCTCGCGGAACACGGCCACCATTTTCGTGATGTACTCCTCGGGCGTGGCTTCGAGGCCTAGCTGCGAATCGATCCGGCGGGCACCACATTTACAATGCGTCCTATTGTTTGCCTCTGCTTTAGAAGCATGGCCTGACACTTGAGCGCTCGTTTGCTTCGGTCCGTTGAAACGCGGAGATTCCTGTCTGTGATCGCACTCTGCCGATCCGCCTTCCCATTGCGCCGTGCCGTAATCGCGCAGGCCCCAATATGGCGGCGAGGTCACGCAACATTGCACGCTCTCGGGCTCGAGCGTCGGCAGGATCGCGCGGCAATCGCCGCTCAATATCGAGAGCCGATTCATCGCCGCTCTTTGAGTAGCCCAAGCACGTAGCCAACCTCCTCAACGCTAAGCTCAACCTTCACCGCTTAATCCTCCCGCGCCTCTTGATAAAGTCCCGCATCCGCATCAAAAACTTAAACTCCTCACTCCTGAGCTCTTGCACCTCACCAGCCCGCGCTAGTCGACTGTCGTTCTCCTCATCCAAGTACACCAAAACTTCACCACAGGACAGACACAGGTTGATGTCACCCGCCCGCTCATCCCCTCCTCCCGTTCTGCTGCTCCTCCCATATCCCCTTTAACCGTTCCCACCGCCGCAGCTCCCGCCGCTCCTTTAAAAGTTGACGTGCCATCACATGAATCTGCCAGCTGCCCCACACTAACACAGCACTCCAAATAAAAAGCACAAAGGTTGCCACTATCTCTAAATTACTTAATATCTCCATGTTGCACAGTGCTTCCTACCACCGACCACGTAACCGCGGCAGCTTCCCCTCATACCGCCAGACACCAGCGTATTCTATTTCGGCTACCGGTTCCGTCATCTTAAACCGCATCCCACGCACAAAGTTAGCCACATTCTTAACGCCTACCTTACAAATCCGCTCACTAGCTAATTCCCGGTACCGACACGTCAGTATCCGCGGGTTCGGCCCTACCCGTATCACCTCTAACTCCCGCTCTATCCCCTTTGCCTTTACCTCAAGGTCTGCCTCGTTGTCCTCTATCGCTTCATCCCACCCTGTAGCCGCTCCACTTACCTCTATTTCCTGCGCCGCTCCCATTAAAATATGCTCCGGCACTACCTCTGGCCCTTCCGCCACCTCTTCTCCCTCCACCTCTTCTCCCTCCATCTCGCTCTCCTTTCGTTTCTCCTTCATCTTCGCCCGCGCTTCCCCCGCTAGCTCCACTAGCCGCACGTTCAGTTCCCGCCATTTCCTGTGCTCTTCCTCGCTCCCGTACCCTTTGCGCTCCATCTCCTCTATCGCCACCAAATTCCCACGACACGCCCGCTGCCGCAGCCATTCCTCACTCCGCCGACTTAACGTAAATTTCGCCGCTCCTTTGCTCTGCCGCATTACTCGCTCCCGGTTGTGTTCAGACTCTCGCCGCCGTAATTCCTCCTCGATCCACGCCATCCGTACTAACCCACGCCGTTCCTCTTCACTAATAAGCTTAAGCTCTATAATCTCTACCTTTTCTATTGCCGCTATTTGTTTGAGAAAAATTTTCCACGAGTTCGGACCGGTCGCGGCGTCGCCGACCGGCCCGGGATCGACCCCCTCCCCCCCTCTTTGCTGTTCGCATTTTGGCACTACATTTTGATGGTCGCTTATCCTTGGCGCAACGTACTCGTCGAGTGGATCTCCGATCTCCGGCCGGATGTGTAATCCGTGCCACCACTGGGCAAACAGTAGTTTGGTGGCGATTGGTGGCGTTAATCGGCTCGGAAATGGCTTCGGCACCGACCACTTCGGCGGTGGTACCCAATCCTTCGGTCCAACCCACCATTTGCACTGCATTATCGCTTCCCAGTCGACCTCGACATCGTGTTCTTCGACCCATTTTGCAATGTCGTCGTACATCCCGCGGGTATTGTGGAAATTCATGGAAGTTATGACCGGTCATAAGATTACGGAAGAATTGTCCATTCTGGAGCTGCTTAGCTGCGGAAAGATGCAAGGATTTGGTGACGATCAAGAAGTTAAAGAACGAAAGGATAAAATGTCGCAGAGGTGCAAAACGCCATGAAGATTGGCCGGCGGTGTGGGCATTAAAGGCATCACGCTGGGTGATATTGCCGAGTTCGAAAGCGACGAGTTGATTGTACGAGTTGAACACCTGACGGAGTTCGAGGCGATCATTTTTGAGCAGGGTAATGAAATGGCGTGATGACATTTTGGTTTATGGGAGGATGCTCAGTATTTTTTGGGATGAACGGGCTGGCCCGTTCTGAGAGGCGATGGAACTGGACGCGCAAGAGCCACGATAGATCGGCGACAAATTTAAGTTTAGAACGGTGGATTTCGTGGGGCGATTTAATGATCATTTTTGGCAGATGAAACGGGGTATAGAACGGGGAGCGCACTCGCTCGTTGCACCCTATGTATTACTATAGGGTGTGCAACGAGAGCGCTGTTGCAGGTAAAACCGTGTAAAAAGCGCAGCAATGCGTTGCGTTCGTTTCACTATTTTTGTTGATTTTGAGCAACTTGCATAAGTGCAACGGATTTTTGTGATTTTTCGTTACACGACCGGGAGTGCAACGAGACGTGAAATGAGACCATGCTCTGGTTGCAGGTTTCGTTGCAGGTTTTTTTGCAGGTTTTCAGGGATCATTGGACTGAGAGAAGGGTGGGACGGAGGGCTGGATTTTGAGGTAATATTTGCGATTTTTAATGTCGAGCCAGCCGGCGGATTCGGCCTTTTTGGCGAGGCGTGAGACGAAAGCGGTGGTGGAAGCCATTTCCTCGGCGATATCGCTACACTGAGAAACGCCGGCGCTGACCAGTTCTCTGAAGATGTCCATGGGCTGGCTTTGCTCGAAGCGGACCAAGATTTCGTCGCCGTTAAT
>Ga0209388_1000056_pt1 | contig 19162 bp, 19 predicted proteins | sample Rivendell_Oct201_7_FD_188348 | JGI IMG/M metagenome (GOLD analysis project Ga0209388, IMG submission 188348) | Vadose zone soil and rhizosphere microbial communities from the Eel River Critical Zone Observatory, Northern California to study diel... | ecosystem: Environmental > Terrestrial > Soil...
GAGCTGCGGATCCGCGAGGCTCTCGCCCGCCGCGGCGCGCGCCACCCACTTCCGGACCGTGGTGTCGGTGGTGTGCAGGGCCCGGGCGACCTGCCGCGCGGAGTGGCCCAGCTGCCTCACTCGCCGGACGGCTTCCTCTCGACCTCGCAGCGTCAATCGGGCATTCTTGTGGATGTTCATCCGGGGATCCTCCTCAGCGTTCTGGAGTGCTTGGCAGCGTCCAGCTTCGTTGAGACTCCCCGGATGGACAACCCCCCTGCAACGAACCTCGTGAGACTTCACAGCTAGCCGGCCACACATCTTGTACGCGTCCTCACTTGTGACTGGGATCCGCTCGTCGATGACGGTCTCGTCCAGGATCGCGGGACGATATCCCCCGGACCGAGCGGCTTGAGGCCTTCGATCCCAGGGAACACCTCTGGGAGCACACAAATGAGGCGGATTGTCGGGTCGTGCTCCTTCAACCGTCTCCCCAAGCCCGTCACCGTGCCGCCCGTGCCGACACCGGCAACGATATGGGTGAGCCTCCCTCCGGTTTGCTCAAGGATCTCTACCGCTGTCGTCTCGTAGTGGGCCCGCCAATTATTCTCGTTGCTGTACTGATCACAGAAGAAATAGTGTTGAGTGTCTGCGTCGGTGTCGTGGCGGCGGTGCACCTCACGCAACGCTTCATCGTAGCCCTTCAGCGCGTCCGTATAGATCAGCTGAGCGCCGTGTGCCAACAACCGTTTCTTGCGCTCGGTGCTGGCATTGTTGGGGATGACGATTTCGACCGGGTAGCCGATGATCCGACCCACCATTGCGTACGCGATACCCGCGTTGCCCGATGAGCTGTCGAGGATGGTCTTCCCGGGCTGCAGTTGTCCATCCGCCAGGGCCGCGAGCACCATGGACAAGACGGGACGGTCCTTGAGCGAGCCGCCCGGGTTGAGGCACTCCGTCTTTGCCAATACCTCGACGCCGGGCAGCTCATCACCGAAAATGCTCACGGGGCCAGCGGGGTGTTGCCGATCGCCCGGAGCACCGGGTAGCGGTTCAGGAATGGTTCGATGCGTCGGTCCCACGGCATGACAGTTCTTAGGCTCCTCTGTGATCCCGCAGCGTACGCGCATACGGCATACCCGGTCCACCTGGACCCGGTACGCCCCCCCGCATCTGCTCCCAGTCCACGGGTGGGGCCCCAGTAGCGGGTACCGCGTTGCGCCAAACTAGCTGCACTCCCAGCGAGCCGGCCCGGGAGCTGTGGTAGTGAGCATTGGATGGTCGACCCGAAGTCGCGACCGGGAGTGGGAATCGTTCTCGCTCATTCAGGCACCGGTCTTTCCCACCGCGCCGCGAGCCTGCAAGTACCGAGCGACGAGCCAGCAAGTCAGTGCCCAGACAAGGCCGGCACACCAGCCGGCCAGCACGTCACTCGGATAGTGGACGCCAAGGTACACGCGGCTACTGCCGATCAGGAACGTCGCGACCAGGGCCACGGTGAGCAAGTACACCTTGGTGTGTCGTCGCGCCGCAAAGCGGGCGAGCAAGGCTCCCAGCGTGAGGTACAAGACGGCGGCCAGGAGAGAGTGCCCGCTCGGGAAGCTCGGAGAGGTCACCGCGACGAGGTGAGGAACTAGGTCGGGTCGCTCCCGGCCGAAGAGCTCCTTCATACCGGTGGTGAGCAGGCCCCCACCCGCGGTTGCGACTCCTACCAGCCACATCGCGCCATATTTTCGCTCCAGAGCAAGGTATCCGATGGTGAAGAGCGTGACGGCGACCAGCATGGTACGGCCGCCAAGGGACGTGATGTCCTGGGCCGCTTCGAGGAGCCACGATGGCCCTATCGAGGTGTGGGGGTCACCCGGCACTCTGAGAAGGTGGAGCACCCACTCGTCGAGATGGGCCAGCTTTCCCTCGCCGAGCTCCTCCGAGATCTTGATGAAGCCGAAGAGCGCCAGCAGGATGCAGAGGGCGGCCACGAGCACGGAGGCCTCCTGCCGACCGAGCCATCGGGCCCCGGTCAGGACGGCGCCGCGGGTAGAGTGGGTGGTCTGTCGCAAGCGGCGGCGGACGGAATCGGCCATCGGCTACGCTCCTGATCCAGTGTAGCCCCAAGCACCTCGCAGGCTTAGAGTCGGGGGCGGGCCGTCTGAATGCGTTTGTCTGTCAGGCCGTGCTTAATGTGCCGAGTCGCGGCTATGAGGTTCCGCTTCGCCTGATCCCCCGTTCTGCAACGTCCCTGGCGGGTCCTAAAGCCTCGTTCAGCGCGCAGCGTCGGGAAACAGGGAGGAGACAGCTATGGAAAGGAAGCTCGACGACGTGGGACATCGAGCGAGACGCAACCGGGATGTGGGCTGATATCCGATATCACCCATGCTGCCCCCGGTCGCGGGGAGGGTGGGAAGATCGGCGCGGCCGGTAAGGGCCGCGACGCTCTCCAGGCCGTCCTCAAGAAGGCTACAGCCGCGGTGGGCAAGGGCATCCACGGCCTATGCGCGGAGGGAGCCCGTGGGCGCGCTCACTACGGCGACCGGTGTTGGGTTCCTCGTTGGTGTTTGCTTGGCGATAGGCTCACACGCCATAACAGGGGGAAAGAGCGATCGGCGGTCCCAACTGAATTCAAGACGGAGCCTTCTTGGTCGACGCACGGGGTCGGGTTGGCGGAGGCTCCTGCGACTGGAGTGAGCTATGCGGAGAGGTCACGCAGCAGGAAGAGGAGAGCTGCGGGCGCTGGCGCAACAGCATGGGTTTGGGAGTGCGGAGGGTCGATTCGTGCTGGGCCGGGTCATCGTCGAGGACCGCGACGAGAACGGTCTACCTCCCGCCGAGGGCGACTACTCCCCAGAGACAGTCACAACTGTACCGCCCACGAGGATGACGGTCACTTAGCGAGTGGTGAGGGCTCCGCTGCCCGAACCGAGCGGGGAGAAGAGTGAGCCGCTTAGTGCACCTCATCCGTCCCGGGGCTCGTGTAGAATGAGGGGCCGCGATGACATCTACTCGGATCGCGCCGCACGCCCTGATCCTCGCCCTACTCGTCGACACGCCAGCGTCGCGGCGGACGTGATGCGCGCGGCGATCACCGCGACGGGGCACTACCTGCCGCCCGACGTCTACCCTAACGCGTTCTTCGAAAAACAGCTGGACACGACCGATGCATGGATCCGATCGCGCACGGGGATCGCCGAGCGCCGCTTTGCGTCGGCAGGCGGCACGTCAGACCTGATTGTGCCCGCGGCGGGCCGCTGTCTCGACGCCCGTGGCGTTTCGGCGACGGCTGTCGACTGCATTATCGTCGCGACCATGACGCCGGATCGGCTGTGCCCCTCCACAGCGGCGATTGTCCAGCGCAAGCTCGGAGCCACCCTCGCCTGGGGTTTCGACTTGGCGGGGGCGTGCTCGGGCTTCGTCTATGGGCTCATCGTGGCCACGAAGCTGGTGGAGTCCGGCGCGGCCCGGCGGCTGCTGCTCTGTGGGGCGGACCGGATGAGCAGTGTGATTGACCCGGAGGACCGCGCGACCGCCGTGCTGTTCGGGGATGGTGCCGGGGCGGTCCTCATCGAAGCGGTTGAGGACGAGTCGGTCGGGATCCTCGACCACGTCTTTCAGATGGACGGGGAGGGGGAGGCGGCCCTGTACATCCCTGCCGGAGGGAGCGTCGAGCCTGCCACCGCCGAGTCAGTCGTCAAGCGACGGCATTACGTCGTGCAGGACGGGCCGGCCGTGTTCAAGGCCGCCGTGGTGGGCATGGCGGACGTGACCGCGGAAGTCCTGAAGCGGAGCGAGGTGGCGGTCGGTGATCTCGCCTGGTTGGTCCCGCATCAAGCCAACGGGCGCATCATCGAGGCCGTCGCCAAGCGCCTGGGCCTCGGCCTCGACCGTGTCGTTATCAATCTCGATCGCTACGGGAACACGGTGGGCGCGACGATTCCGATCGCGCTCTCGGAATGGCATGAGAAGGGGCAATTCACGTACGGCGACCGCCTCGTGCTCTCTGCCTTCGGAGCCGGCTTCACTTCGGGGAGCGTCTACCTCCGCTGGGCCATCGCTTAAGACGGTTGCCGTGTTGTGCGCGCGCTCCCGCGACTCTTCGGTCACGCTCTCCGTCGTCCTCCCGGAATCGGGCCTCGAACTCCTTCAAGGACTTGGGAAAATCGGACCGGAGGCAGCCATCTTCGGGGCGCATTCCGGCGCACTCCAGCGCATTCCAGCACACTTTGGGATAGGCATCCGCGCGGCAAACCGAGGACTTAGGAGGGTAACCATGCTTTGCGCCGACGCCGGGGCGGCAGGCTGCGGGAGGAGCACAGGAATTTTAGTCCTCGGGCTGACAGTGCCTACCTAGAGTTTCCCTGCCTCGATCCCCGGCGAGAGAGGAACGGGACCCTCGCTAAAAGAGACGGTCAGCCTCGATGGATCCGCTCCTCCGGCACCTCCACCCACTTGATTCCCTTGAAGCTGAACAGAGCTCGACCTTATAGATGGACGGTTCCGTAGACACCTGCTGCAGGATCGTCCCGAGGGCCTTCTGCACGTTCTGGCTGAACGAAACGCCCTGGATGACGAGGCCGGCGAGGTCCACCGTCACCAGCTCGTTCGACTGAAACATAAGCCCTCCCCGAGTACTCCCTCGCAGTATTGCGTGACCAATGGTATACCCGGCCGGAGCTTGACGCCTGGGAGCCCTGCGGTATTTTAATGGATGCCGGCGCTCAGGTGACAGAGGTAGGAGGTGAAGATGATGGTCGCAGTTCTCCCATGGGTATCCCGTGTCCGAACGGTGCACACGAGATAGAGGAGGTGAGTCATGGCACTGAGAATCAACAGTGAAGCGCCCAACTTTACGGCGGAGAGCACGCAAGGCCGGATCAATTTCCACGAGTGGATCGGCAACGGCTGGGCCATCTTGTTCTCGCATCCGAAGAACTTCACCCCGGTCTGCACGACTGAGCTCGGATGCATGGCGGGGCTAAAGCCGGAGTTCGAGAAACGCAACTGCAAGATCGTCGGTCTCAGTGTGGATTCGGTCCCCGATCACCAGAAGTGGTCGAAGGACATCGAGGAGACACAGGGGCACGCCGTCACCTACCCGTTGATCGGCGACCACGAGCTGAAGGTGGCGAAGGCCTACGACATGCTGCCGGAGGACTCCGGCACCACGGCGCAGGGCCGAACCGCGGCTGACAACGCGACCGTGCGCTCGGTGTTCGTCATCGGGCCGGACAAGAAGGTCAAGGCGATGCTGACCTATCCGATGAGCACCGGCCGCAACTTCGACGAAGTGCTGCGACTCCTGGATTCCTGCCAGCTGACGGCGAAGCACAAGGTGGCGACCCCCGTGAACTGGAAGCAGGGGGAGGACGTCATCATCGTGCCGGCCGTTTCCGATGCCGATGCCAAGCAGGCATACCCAGGTGGCTGGAAGGCGCCGAAACCCTACATCCGGATCGTCCCCCAGCCGCGCTAGGCAGGACGTGCTCACCGGCGCCAGCCGTGGCGCTGCCGCCGGTGAGCGGGCCAGCCGCCGCGCAGTCTCGGGACGGATCAGTCATCGAGTGGGTAGGCTGCAGAGCACGCAGGAGCAGGTCCAGCTTTCGAGCCGTCCAAGATCCGGCTGATGAGTTCCACGGCGGTCCTCCCGTCTCGGTCGCGCCTACGCCGGTGCCCGATCAGCCGCCGGCACTTCTCCGTGTTGCTCAAGGAGGTTCCTGGGCTCACGCAAACCTTATTACCACTCTGTCGAGACGCGTTCGACAGGCCGAGGAGGAGGCGGAACGTCTTGGGTCAGCTTCGACTGGGTTATAAGGGACCCCCACGACCCCCATCGCTAGGCGAGGACTTGATAGTCGAAGGGCGCCCACCGGTTTGTGCCAGATTTGTGACCAACTCGGGATCACTCCTGATCATTCCGGCACATTCCAGCGCATGAGGCGGTCGGGGGCAGGTCTTGCCACAGCAAGCACTTACGCGTACTTACGGAGACGGAGGCCTACGTCTGAAAATCCTGGTGTCGGCGGTTCAATCCCGTCCCAGCCCACCATTCATTTCAACCAGTTGCCCACCAGAGAATTTCTCCCAAGCTGAGTTTGTGACCAGATTTGTGACCAACTCGGGCACACTCCAGCGCATTCCAGCGCACGAACCTACATTCGGGGGGCCGCCTCGAGGGCGATCTGAGAGTCTCCGCCGTTCCTATTCCGGTGAGACAGTCATTCCTAGACCGTTGAGTTCTAGGGTATTGAGGCAGCAGCGTCATGACTGGGCCAGTCGCCTCGACTCTGACACATCTCATGCCTCCTGAGTCGGACAGGCCGAGTCATTGGCCGATGTCGATGAGACGTACAGGTCACTGGAGAACCAAGAAAGGCGACCAATGGACATTCCGCTGATTGAGCAGGTCAAGATACAAGCTCAGGTCCTAGTTCCGCTTGTCAAAGCTCTCCAGGCAGAACTTGGCGAGGAGCGGGCCAACGCCATTGTCCGAAAGGCGCTCGGAGACCTGTATCGCACGTATGGAGAGAAGTGGTGGCGGACCCAGGGAGCACGTAACCTCGGGGAGAAGGTGGCTTCAGCCTTCGAGATGTTCGCGGCCGGAGATGCCTTGGAATACAAGGTGGTCAAGAAAACACCGGACGTGCTCGAATTAAACGTCACTGAATGTCGTTACGCTGAGTTCTACAAGAGGATCGGCGCACCAGAACTCGGATTCTTGCTGACATGTAGCGCGGACACAGATTTTTTCCATGCAGAAGGTTTTGGTGCCCACCTCCGGCTCACCGTGACGCAAACAATTATGCAAGGCGCCAGTCACTGTGATTTTCGATATACGACGCTGAAGAAGAACAAACAGACACCCAACGATGATCGACAACAATCCCAAAAGGAGGTCTTGAGAAGGACCCCGGAATAGATAGGGTACTAACCACTGAGAGTTCCTAGACCAATGAGGTCTAGGACCTAACACTCCGGTCCCTTATGTCTCTACGCGCTCGGTCTCACCATCAATCGCAGCCTGAGCCCGTTCAATCTGAGCTCGTCGGAACTGGAACTGGTCGAGGCGGGCCTCGCCGATGGGAGCCTGCACAAGACACCGAAGGTCGACCTCGAGACCTATGGCCCGAAGATCAGGCAGCTCCAGGAGGCTCGCGCGGCCGCGGTGGCCGCCGCCGACAAGAAGACCAGCCAAGCCTTTGTCGACCAGGCGGCCCGGGAGCCGGGCGCGACGAAAACCGCCTCCGGCCTGATCATGATCCCGATCACGCCGGGGACCGGGGCGTCGCCCAAGGCCACCGATACGGTGACGGTCAACTATGAAGGACGGCTCACCGACGGCACGGTCTTCGACAGCTCCAGGCAGCATGGCGGGCCCGCGACGGTGCCCCTGAACGGCGTGATCAAGTGCTGGACCGAAGCGCTCCAGCTCGTCAAGGTGGGAGGCAAGAGCCGGCTCGTCTGCCCCGCTGACCTTGCGTACGGCGACCAGGGCTGGCCCCCGCTCATCAAGCCGGGGGCGACCCTCGTCTTCGAGGTCGAGCTGCTGGGGATCTCCCGGTCATCGGCTCAGACCGCGCCGCAGTCTGAGCCAGCGTCCTCCTGGTACTACTGCAACGACGCCAAGGCCTACTACCCCTACGTGCGTGAATGTCCCTCGGGCTGGCGGCAGGTCCCGGAGACGGCACCACCTGGGCAATAGCGCCGTCTACAGTGGCCTGATCAGGAGACGCGACATGCGAACACACGTGCCGGCGGTGTCAAACGCCAGGGCGGAACTCATCGGTGGGCCAGACCAACCGGACGGTACGTTCGATCGTCTTGATCACCGAGTCCAAGGAAGGTAACGGAAGGAGTCGGGCTGCCGAAGCTGGGAACCGAATAATTCGACCCGCGCTAGGCTTGAAGCATGTCGGAGGAGCACGCGCCAAGCGAGGCCGACCCTGAGCCCTGGGCTGGAACCCCGAGCAGGCACGATTGCGTCGTGTGCGGCAATCGGTTGGTATCTTCCGCACCGAACAAATGAGGCCCGCGCCCGTGGTGTCCGTCGTCGACGACGATGAGTCGGTCCGCCGGGCGATCGACTCCCTGTTCCGATCGGTCGGGTTCCGGGTGGCTGCCTTCGCTTCGGCCGAGGAGTTCCTCGGCTCGGAGGGCCTGGGCCGCACCGAGTGCCTGATCCTCGACCTGCAGATGCCGGGGATGGACGGTCTGCAGCTCCAGCGCCGGCTGAACCTCGACGGCCACCGGTTCCCGATCGTGATCCTCACCGCGCACGGTGACGCCGACGCGCGAGCCCGCGCCATGGATGGCGGTGCGGCGGCCTTTCTGCTGAAGCCCTTCGACGCCGATATGCTCGTGGCCACGGTACGGCGGGCGACTGCCGGCGGCTAGCGGCGTCGTTGAACGGCTTGCCGGTAGGCCGCCTGTATTCGCGGTTCCGCTGAAGGTGCGCCGGACAGAACCGCTTCGACCCTCGACGCGACCGACGGGTCTTCTTCGCTCGCGGCTTGCCGCAAGCAACGCACCGACCGGCGCGTAACCAGCGATCGTCAGGCCGAGGGCTTTGGTGGTCTTGAGGTTGATCACGAGCTCGAAGGTCGTGGGCTGCTCGATGGGCAGGTCGGCGGGCCACGCCACGCGACCATCGCGTTGCGATAGCTCCGGCTCGTTCAGCCCACCGCGGCACCGAGGGCTTCGCTGCCGCGGTCATGGCCTGAGCGCCTCGGCGAGGAACTGCTTGACCCGGCGCTCGGCGTCGGCGTGTGCCGTCGGGTTGTACGCCACGGTGGCGCCGGCGCCGCGGCGGGCGTCGGCGATCACGGTTGGCCGCGCGATGTGCGCGCCGTCGAACCCGTGATGGGCGCCGGGGTAGACGACGGCGGTGACGTTCCTGCCGTCCGCGCGCGCGCGCTCCGCAAGGTAGCGACACGGCTCGGCCGGCGCCCAGTTGTCATCGGCCCCGAGCAGCATCAGGAGCGGCGTCGAGCTCCGGTACACGGCGAGGTCGCCGCAGTAGGGATAGAACGCGATCAGGGCCTTGAGCCCCGCGTCCGAGTGCACGTTCTCGAACCGAGAGGATTGCAGCACGGTCCAGCCGCCGTGAGACCAGCCGATCGCGCCGAGCCGCGCGCCGTCGACGAAGGGCAGCGTCTTGAGGTGTTGGGCGGCCGCGAACACGTCAGGTGCCCGAGCGCCGCCCGTGAGGGGAGAGGAATCGGCGCACACTCGCTTGAGCCCGCGGCCCGAGAAGCTGTCCAGCACCAGGGCGACGTACCCCTCGGACTGCAGCCACTGCGCCCACGCCAGCGTGTTCGGCTGGACGCCCGAGCATCCGTGCAGGAGCACGAGGGCGGGGAATGGCCCGGCGCCGGCCGGCTTGTAGACGTCGCCGGTCAGGGTCGCTGGGCGCGGGAACGTAACGGGGATCTGCTGGGAAACGATCCTCCCGCCGCAGCCGCTGGCCAGGACGACGAGCCCGCCGGCGAGCGCGGCTCGAAGCAAGCGGCGCGTGACCACCGCGCGACGCCTCACGGCCCGAGCTGCGTCTCGAGGAAGGGCTTCACCTGCTTCTCCGAGTCCTCGTGCGCCCTGAGGTTGTACTCGACCGTCGCGCCCTTTCCGCCGCGCGCCGCCGCCACGTAGGTATTCTTCTTCAGGTGCGCGCCGTCGAAGGCGTGGTCGGCGTCGGGATACGTGACGATCCGCGAGCGCGAGCGACAGCACCACCCCGTTCGTCATCGCCCCGCCGAGGATGCATAGACGGAGACGTGTGAGCGGCTCATTGCCGTGAACTCGGTCTGGTCCCACTCGCTCCAGCGGGAGCGGAGGTGCAGGTGCGCGAGGCGTGCCATCAAGTCGAGCTCAGACGGCCAAGCGTAGCGCACCTGGACCGGATACAGCTGCGTGCCGCCTTCGTTCGACATCATGATGTGGTGCGAGCGGATCCGCTGGGTGACCGGGTCGTGCATGGATGCTTCGAGTTGCACGTCGTCCACGCCCACGTGCGTCACGCCGACACGCTGGCCGCGGTCGAAGCGTGTGACGTCAGGGACGAATGCCTCGAGCACGAACACGCCGTCGGCCGTGAGGTGCTCCGCGACGCGGGCGAAGCACCTGACCTGGTCCTCCTGCGACAGCAGTCCGAAGAACGTGTTGAACGCCACGAAGATGAGGGAGAATCGTCCATCAATCGCGACGTCGGCAAAATCGCCGATAGCCACGGGGATTCGGTCGCCACCGGGCTTGGCGCAGCTTCTTGATCATCTCCTCAGATGCGTCGATACCGTGCACGGCGAGTCCCCCCGCTGCGAGCGGTAGGGCGAGGCGGCCGGTGCCGATGCCGAGCTCGAGGACCGGACCCCGGCCGGCCAACCCGGCGAGCGCCGCGACGACGCGTTCCGTATCGCGACCCAGCACCTGCGGCATACGGTCATACACGTCCGCTACGCGATCGCCGTAGGTCGATGGCCCGTACTCCGTCACGGTGCAAGCACAGCAGATCGTCTGCCGCAAGTCAATCCGCGTGGCGCTAATGTCGACCGCCTGGCACGGATGGCGACGCCTCCCCGCTTCGAGGACGGGCCACGCGATGCGAGTTCGCGATGTACTCGGGGCGATCCAGATGTGGCGGGGCGGACGTGGAGGGTCTCGTTAGTGTCGGCAGTAGAAATCGTCTTGGAAGGTAGCTAACGCGACGTCAGATACCCTCCGCCGGCAAGACGAGGACTCGGGTTCGCCGGACACTCAGACTCTCATCTTGAGCGATGCTGGGTCCCGCAATGACTAATCGGGCCCCGTGGCGCGCCGTCACGAGGACCAGGTCGGCTTGGTGAGCACGCACGTACCAGGCGCGATCGCCCGCGCGCAGGCCGCGACTCATCGCGAGACCCACCCAACCGCTGATCGGACGCCACCGCGTCCGAAGCGAACGAACCCCGACGCTGAGACACACAATAACCATAGACAACACGGCCGCTTCCGGTGCCGATGCCCGCCCGAGGACCCACACCGCCGTTGCCCATAGCCCTGTCCACGCGACGAGCGCATCAAGCCAGCGCAACCAACGCAGGCGCGACATCCACCGGGTGACGAGCCCTGGTACTGGTTTCATCGGTGACGTCATGCGCCGAAGCCCCGTCTCTGCAACAGTTACTCCACACTTCACGACAACGTTCGCCTCACTTACAAGCTGAAACTCAACCCACTAGATCACGGCTCAAGGATGCGCCGTTGCAAGCGAACTGCAAGGCGGTCAACCGCCTATCAGTCACCAGGATGAAGAACCACGAGGCCGTCCCGCAGCTACAGCTCCTGACGCATCGACGCGGCCCGGTGCACCTCAACCGACCGGTATCCTGGTCTGTTCCCTCCCGTGTCGGTCTTTGATCTCTGGCTACTGCTTCCCTCGTCAGCCTTCCACCATCATACTAACCGGGGATGTCGTGACACTTTGCTGCCCCGCCCGCTGTGCAGATACAGCCGCGCTGGTGCCCGCCGCGGGGTTGGCCGGCGGATAATCTTGGCTCAGCTTGAAGACTGGGCCAGTCCAGCCGTTCGGCACACTGTCCTCCCTCGTCGGCGGAACAGTGCTAAATAGTGTCGGGCTTGCCTTGACTGACAAGCACGGAGCCTCGGAGCTTGCGCTGTCAACCGGCCCGAAGGCCGGCCTGCTTCATGAGCGGCAACACGTGGGCGCCGAAGAACTCGAGGTCCGGGAGGTAGTCGTAGAAGTTGACCTGCACGCCGTCACAGCCGGCTTTGTGGATTCGGAGGAAGGCGTCCACGACCTGCTCGGGCGATCCCACCACATGCACGTTGCCGCCAATCACCCAGTCGCTGCGCGTCGCCGCCTTCCATGACTGCTGGTCGCCGCCCATGAAGGTGGCATAGAAGTTGTCGGCAGCCACGGGGTCCTGGTGCTCCATGATCGCGCGATACTGGGCGTGCGCCTCCTTCTCCGTCGCCCGACAGATCACGTGCGGGTTGATGAGGGTCTTCACCTCACGCCCATGGCGTCGCGCGAGCGCTTTGATCTTGGCGTTGTGAGGAGGCAGTGCCTCGCAGGCGCGGTCAAGATTGGCCCCGGCCGGACTCGTGACGAAGATGAGGTCGGAGTGCTTCGCCGCGTAGTTCAGGCCGGCCCCAGACGACGCGGCGTTCACCATGATGACCGCCCCATTGACTGGCTTCGGCGCCACGAAGGCGTCCTTCATCCGCCACCAACGACCCTCGACCGTAAGGTTCTCGTCCTCGGTCCAGAGGCGGCGCAACAAGACCGAGAACTCATCCGCCATCTCGTAGCGGAGGTCGTGAGCGATTGGCGTGATGCCGAACATCTCGTACTCACTCATCTTGTAGCCGGTGACCACGTTGAGCCCCCACCGCCCGTTGCTCATGTGGTCGATAGACGCCGCGAACTTCGCGAGATGCAGCGGATGCCAGCCGTAGAGGATGTGGACGGTCGAGATCAGGATGATGTTGCGGGTCAGGGGCGCGAGGGCGGCGGTGACCAGGAGAGGATCGGTGGCGTGCTCGCGGAACCGCATGTCGCCCCCGTACCCGCCCTTGCCGAGCCACTGGGCTAGGCCAAACACGAGATCGAAGCCGAGCTCCTCGGCCCGTACCGTGCACTCCGCGTTGTATTCAAAGCTCCATGAGGTACCGCGCGTCCAGGTCGAGGGGCTCCAGGCGCCCTGCTGGAGCGGGATGAAGAGCCCCAGCATCATCGGGTGACGGGCGGCCCGCTCAAGGGGTTTGAGTCCGTCCCTCTTGGCTAGGTCCGGCGCGGTGCTCATACGGGGCATGCGGTTCCCCCTGCGTCGCGGAAGGACGGCGGCCGCGCAAGCATCATACTCGACCTTGACACGGACCAGAGACCTCTTGCCCACGGATAGGTCCGCTACCCTGCCTGGGCCTGGCCGTGCCTGGTCGCCCACAATTCCTAGTCTGGGCTAATTCCTTCTAGGGATCTGACCCCAAGTCTGTCCAGGCAGTCACCACCAGAGCGTGGCAGTCCGTTGGGCACACAATAAGGGCAGGGGACGGCTGTTAGACTCCCTCCACAAGGCAACCTACATTCTTACCGTCATTGACCGCCGCGACCCGCGGGACTAAGCTCTCGCCACCTATCCGACCGTTCACGGCTCGACTTGCTGGGAGGCTTCCGGCATGCGTTGTCCCCGGTGCCAGCACGAGAATCCCATCGGCCAGAAGTTCTGTGGCGAATGCGGGATTAGGCTCGGCCAGGGAGACGGGACCGCGAGATTCTGGACTCCCCAGTCCGAGATCCCCAGGCATCTGGCCGAGAAGATCCTGACCTCCAAGCTCGCCCTGGAGGGTGAGCGGAAGCAGGTTACGGTTCTTTTCGCTGATCTCAAAGGCTCGATGGAGCTGATGGCTGATCGCGATCCCGAGGAGGCACGCAAACTCCTTGATCCTGTCATCGAGCACATGATGGAAGCCGTCCACCGCTACGAGGGCACCGTCAACCAGGTGATGGGCGACGGCATTATGGCGCTCTTCGGCGCACCGATCGCTCACGAGGACCACGCTGTTAGGGCGTGCTACGCCGCCCTGCGGATGCAGGAGCTGATGACGCGCTATGCGGAGGAGGCACGCCATACTCACGGTGTGAACGTGCAAATACGGGTAGGGCTCAACTCAGGCGAGGTGGTCGTGCGGTCCATTGGCAGCGATCTCCACATGGACTACACGGCCGTCGTCCAGACGACCCATCTCGCAGGGCGGATGGAGCAGTTGGCGAACCCGGGCAGCATTCTGCTGACGTCTTCCCTTGGAGCTCGCCGAAGGTTTCGTCGCCGTGAAGCCATTGGGCCCCCTGCCGGTCAGGGGCCTGGCCGGCCCAGTGCAGATCTACGAGGTGACGGGCGCGGGCCCGGCGAGGACACGTTTGCAGGCTACTGCTCAGCGCGGTCTCACGCGATTCGTCGGCCGCGACGGAGAACTGGAGCAATTTCATCGTACGCAGCAGCTGGCAGCCAACGGGCTTGGCCAGATAGTGGCAATCGTCGGCGAGGCGGGGGTCGGCAAGTCGCGCCTCATTCACGAATCCATCCACGCTCCCTCTCTGCAGGGCTGGCAGGTCGCCAAGGCCGCATCGGTCTCCTACGGCAAGCAGATGACCTACCTGCCGGTGATCGACCTCCTCAAGGGCTACTTGAAGATCCAGGACGGAGACGACCCTCGCGAGATCCGCGAGAAGGTGACGGGCAAGCTGCTCACGCTCGACCGTGCGCTTGAGCCGACGCTGCCGGCGCTGCTGGCGTTGTTCGATCTGCCCGTGGACGACGCCGCGTGGCAGATGCTCGAGCCCGGCCAGCGCCGCCAACACACCCTCGATGCTGTCAAAGAATTGCTGCTTCGGGAAGCCTGCGAGCAACCTTTGCTCGTGATCTTCGAGGATTTGCACTGGATCGACGTACAAATATTTGGAGAACGCCGCGCAAACATACCTCTTCGACCGGTTCTATCTCGTCGGGTCCCTCGGCGCACTCGGTCGATTTGCTCAAGCTACCGGGTACGAAGCCGAGACAATCGCACTCGCCGAGGCGACGCATCGTCCGTTCGTAATCGGGTGGGCCCACCAGGTGGCAGGCAGCCTCCACCTTACCAGGGGTGACTGGGGGAAGGCATACTCACTGCTCGAGGGTGGGATCACGGTGATGCGGCGGGGGAGCATCCGCCTCCAGCTTCCGCGTGCTGTTGCTTGCTCCGCCTTGGCGCTGGCGCAGCTCGGTGAGGCGACCGAGGCGCTGGCTCGGTTTCGGGAGGGCACAGAACTCGCCGAGCATAGGGTGGCGGAGGGAATCGTCGAAAGTCTCGGCCCGGTTTATGTGGCGCTTGGGCGTGTCGCGTTGCTGCTCGGTCGCCTCGACGAGGCGACGAACTTTGGCGAGCGGGCCCTCAACCATACGCCGGCGGGGGCTCTGATCCTGCTTGGCGACATCGCGGCCCAGCCGGACCAGTTCGATCCCCATAGCGCGGAGGTCCACTACCGGCGGGCACTGCTGAGCGCCGAGTTGCGCGGCATGCGGCCCAATCTCGCCCACTGCCACCTCGGCCTCGGTAGACTTTACTTGCGCACACGCAAGTCGGGGCAAGCCCGAGAACACCTCACCACGGCGACAACGATGTACCGCGAGATGGGGATGACTTACTGGCTGGCGTAGGCAGAGCGGGAGATGGGGGACTTGGAGTGATCAGATACGCCCGCCGTAGAGCCGGTACGTTGTGCCAGATTTGTGACTTACTCCCGCGCATTCCTGATCACTCCAGCGCATTCCAGCGCACGTGGCCGTCGTGATCTTACTTGTGGCATCAAACATTTACGCGCACTTACGCGAACACGGGCCTAGGTCTGAAAATCCTGGTGTCGGCGGTTCAATCCCGTCCCAGCCCACCATTGTTTCCCTCCCGGACTTCAGCGACTTAGACCGCACAAGCACCTTCCTTCAGCATCGCCTCGTCCACGATCGCGTGGCGGCGGTAGATGCTCTCTGTCTTGTGGCCGACCATCGCGGTGCGCGACGTGGTTTGAGAGGAGCGCTTGAGCCGCTTGCCGCCGACCCACAAGGATCCGTTGTCCGAGCTGGGCACCGTGAGAATCGACGGAAAAAAACCGAAAAATAGTCGTGAAAAACGCGGCCGAGGAAGGCCGGCCCATTGTCGGCTGGGGGTTGGGAGACTTGGAAGGAGATCCGTAAGAGGATCTACGGGCCCATACACGCTGGAACAGGGGGTGATGTGGTGATGCGAATGCTCTTCGGATGTTGGCTGTGCGTAACCTTGGCTCTGCCCGCTATGGCCCAGGAACGCCTAACCTCGCCCTATGTGGATGAGCGTTCGACAGAGATCCGGGGGTTCACGGGCAAGGAGATACAGGACCTTCGAGATGGTGCCGGGATGGGACTCGCCCGCGCGGCCGAGTTGAATAGCTACCCGGGACCCAGGCATCTACTGGATGCGGTACAGCAGGGAAGGTTCGAAACACGTGGTGACCAACTGAAACGACTGACCGAGATCTTTGAGGGAATGAAGCGCGAGGCTCAGCGCATTGGCGCCGCAATACTCGGCGAAGAGGCGCGCCTCGAAGCGGCCTTTCGGTCGGGTGCCATGACCGACGGGGAACTTCGGTCCCGTGTGAGCCGGATTGCTCAGCTCCAAGGCGAACTCCGATCTGCTCACCTGGCGGCCCATTTGGCGACACGAGCGATACTCACAGAGCAACAGATCGAGGAATACAACAAGCTACGCGGTTACACCCCGAATACTAGCGACGACGGGTCGCCCCATCAGCACCGACACTGAGAGGTCGGTCCCGATCTAGCCGAATCGTCCCGTGATGTAGTCTTCCGTCTGGCGGTCTCGGGGCGTCGTGAACAGTTCCTTGGTGACGCCGAATTCGATGAGCTCCCCCATCAGGAAGAAGCCGGTACGCTCGGAAACCCGGGCTGCCTGCTGCATGTTGTGCGTCACGATGACGACCGTGAGGTCCTTCTTGGGATCGTGAATGAGTTCTTCGATCTTGGCGGTCGCGCCCGGATCGAGGGCCGAGCACGGCTCGTCCATCAACAGGATTTGCGGCTCGACGGCGAGTGTGCGAGCGATGCACAAGCGCTGTTGTTGGCCGCCAGACAGGCTGGAGCCGGCTTTGTCGAGGTCGTCCTTGACCTCGTCCCAGAGCACGGCTTGTCGGAGCGCCCGCTCGACTTGCTGCTGCAATCGCCGGCGGGCCCGAACCCCAGCGAGGCGGAGGCCGGTCGCCACGTTCTCGAAGATGGTCATGGTGGGAAATGGATTGGGTTTCTGAAAGACCATCCCGATTCGGCGCCGCACGTCGTCAGGATCGACACCCCGTGCGTACAGATCCTCGCCGCTGAGCAGGACGACCTGTCCTTCGGCGCGGGCACCGGCCACGGTCTCGTGCATGCGGTTGAGGCAGCGGATGAAGGTGGACTTACCACAGCCCGATGGCCCGATGATGGCCGTGACCGCATTGGGCATCACGGCCAGATCGACGCCTTTGAGGACGAGCGAGGTCCCGTACCAGGCCCGGAGTCCCCTGACGAACATCCCCTCTGCCAAGCGTCACCTCACCGCGCTACCGGGCAGCCAGCAGGGGCTTTCCGGCGAACGTGATCTGCTTGATCTTGGCCTCGATCTGGGCGACCACGGGGGCGGGAAGAGGAGCATAGAGGAGCGTCGGAGGATACTTTTGCCCCTCGTGGATGGCCCACCAGAGGAACTTGACCAGTGCCCGGCCCTTCGCCTCGTTCGGCTGATCCTTGTAGACCAACAGCCACGTGAAGCTCGCGATCGGATAGGCGTCGGCGCCGGGGGCGTCAGTGATAGAGACGCGGAAGTCACCCGGCATGTTCTTCGCTGCGCCCGCCGCGGCAGCGGTCGTCGTCTCGATGATGGGCTCGATAAACTTGCCTACGTGACTCTTGACCAGCGCCGTCGGCATCTTGCTCTGAATCGCGTAGGCCAGCTCGACATATCCCAGGGCACCCGGCGTCTTCTGCTCCCATTCCTTGCTGACCTTGCATAGATAATCCACCCAGATGTAAGTGGTGCCGCTTCCGTCCGCGCGATGCACCACTGAGGATGGGCTGATCCGGCAGATTCGAGGACGGATTCAGTGTCTTGATCCGGTCGTCGTTCCACTTGGTGATCCTGCCGAGAAAGATGTCGGCGAGGACCTCGCCGGTGAAGCGGAGCTGAGGATTGCCCGGGAGGTTGTACGTTGCGACGTCGGCGCCCCGGACCGTCGGAATGTGAAAGAGCTCCGCTGGCAGCTTCTTGAGCTGCTCGTCATTCATGGGGCCGTCGCTGGCCCCGAAATCGACGGTCCGCTCCGTGATCTGCCGGATGCCGCCGCCACTGCCGATCGACTGATAGTTGACCCGGACCGAGGGATCCACCTTGGCGTGTTCGTCGAACCACTTGGAATAGATCGGAAAAGGGAAGGTTGCCCCGGCGCCGTTCATCAGCATCTGGGCGTGGGCAGGCCCCGCGGCCAGCATCGTGAGCCGGGCGGGGACCTAGTGAACCCGCTCCAAGGCCGCTCGAGAAAGGGATGTGATCTCGGCCGGAAGCGCGATGTACCCCAGCTCGGTGGCGTACGGCTGCCCGGACGAGAGTCCCCAGGTGACGAACCGTTTGAGCGCGGCACTCTTCTCCTGATCGGGATAGCGCTCGTACAGCAGGAGCCAGCTCAGGGACACGATCGGATAGGATTCTGCGCCGTCAGGATCGGGGACATAGAGCCGCAGGTTCGATGGCATCTGCGCGATGTTGCTCAGGAGCGCGGCCTGCCCGCTGTGATCGCTGGGCGAGACGTACTGGCCAGCCTTGTTTCGAAGGCTTGCCATAGACAGGCCGAGCTTCCGGGCGAACCCGTACTCGACGTAGCCGATGGTGCCTTCACCAATCTTGATGAGAGCCGCTACGCCCTCGTTGCCCCGGGCACGCATGGCTCGGCCACCCCAGTCGACCAGGTACCCGACGCCGGGCCCGGAGCGCCAGGCCTCGCTGACGGCGCTCAGGTGGTTCGCGAGGGCGAACGTCGTGCCGCTGCCGTCCTGACGGGCCGCGATGGCGATGCTTCGATTCGGTAGGTTCAGCGTCGGATTGATCGCCTGGAGGCGCGGATCATTCCACTTGTCGATCTTACGAAGGAAGATGTCCGCGTAGACCTCCCGGCTCAGCCTCAGCTGCCCGCCGATGCCAGGGAGGTTGTAGGCGAGGACAACGATGCCGGCGGTTGCCGGAACCAAACGAGCGCCGGGCTTGAGCGTGGCCATCTGCTCGTCGGTCAACGCCCCATCGCTCGCGCCGAAATCGACGCTCTGGGCGAGGAAGCGCTTGACTCCCTCCCCGCTGCCGACGTCACGATACTCGATGGAGACGTCGGGGTTCTGGCTTGCATACAGCCCGATCCACTTCTTGTACAGAGGAGCCGGAAAGGTTGCTCCAGCGCCTTCCAGCCGTACCTTCGTGCTCGAAGTGGTTTGTGCCGCGCCATGGCTCAGAAAGGTGAGTACGGTGAACGATGCAACGACCGCGGTGGCCCACCACAGCCCCCTACCAGTTCGCCCAGTGTTCATGGAGTCGCTCCTGCCTTTCGGTGAATGCTATGCATCAGGTTTGCTTGATGTTTCCGGGC
>Ga0209388_1000064_pt1 | contig 18455 bp, 14 predicted proteins | sample Rivendell_Oct201_7_FD_188348 | JGI IMG/M metagenome (GOLD analysis project Ga0209388, IMG submission 188348) | Vadose zone soil and rhizosphere microbial communities from the Eel River Critical Zone Observatory, Northern California to study diel... | ecosystem: Environmental > Terrestrial > Soil...
ACCGTTGCGCCGGTCTCGGGCACCCCGATCAGCACGCAGGTGCCGCCGGGCGCGAGGGCGTCGATCGCCTGGGTGATGGGGCGGGTCGCGCCCACCGCCACGAACGTGAAGTCGGCGCCGCGGCCGGTGATCGCGCGGATCGCGGCGGCGGGATCCTGGCGGGACGCGTCGATCAGGTGGGTGGCCCCGACCGCGCGGGCGTGCTCGAGCTTGCCGGGGAGGAGGTCGACCGCGATGATCGGGTGCGCCGCCACCATCGCGCCGCCCTGGACTACGTTGAGGCCGACGCCGCCCACTCCGAAGACCGCCATGCTCGCCCCCGCCGGCACCGCCGCGGTGTTGAGCACCGCGCCGACCCCGGTCATCACCGAGCACCCGATGAGCGCGGCGCGGTCGAGCGGCATCGCGGGGTCGATGCGGATCGCGCACGACTCGTGCACCACGGTGCGCGAGGCGTAGGTGGCCACGTGGCCGTAGTGGTAGACCGGGGAGCCGCCGAGACTCATCCGGGTGGTCCCGTCGGGGAGCACGCCCTTGCCCGGCTGCCGCCGCTCGCAGAGGTTCGGCCGGCCGATCACGCAGTAGTGGCAGCGACCGCAGGTGGGCGCCCACGAGAGGATCACGTGATCGCCGACCGCGAGCTCGGTCACGCCGGACCCGAGCGCCTCCACCACGCCCGCGCCCTCGTCGCCCAGCACGATCGGCAGCGGCACGCCCTTCCAGCTCCCGTCCGCCGCGTTCAGGCAGCTATGGCAGACGCCGCTCGCGGCCATACGCACCGCCACCTCGCTGACCCGGGGCGCCTCGAGGGCCACCTCTTCCACCCGCTGGGGCTTGCCCTGCTCGAAGAGCACCGCTGCGCGCATGAACGCCTCCGTGGGAATCAGCGGCCGTACCGGATCCGCGGATCGAGGTAGCCGTAGAGCAGGTCGACGGCCAGGTTGATGGCCATGAACAGCACCGCGATGAACAGGATGGTCGACTGGGTGAGCGGGTAGTCGCGCTGGTAGATCGACCAGAGCACCAGCCGGCCGATGCCGGGCAGGGTGAAGACCTCCTCGACCACCACCGTGCCGCCCAGCAGGATGCCGATCTGCAGCCCTGCCACCGTGACCACCGGGATCAGCGCGTTGCGGAGGGCGTGTTTGAGCACCACCACGCGGTCGGTGAGGCCCTTGGCCGCCGCGGTGCGCACGTACTCGGAGCCGAGCACGTCGAGCATGCACGAGCGGGTGGTGCGGGCCACGTTGGCCGCGCTCGCGGTGCCGAGGCAGAGCGCGGGCAGCACCATGATGGTGAGGTTGCGGCGCCAGTCGGCGCTGAAGTCGACCCACACCACCGGCGGCATCCAGCGCAGGTAGAGCGAGAGGAAGAGGATCAGCATGGTGCCCTGCCAGAACACCGGCACCGAGAGGCCGAGGAGCGTGCCGACGCGTGTGACGTTGTCCACCGCGTGGTCGCGGCGGACCGCGGAGACGATGCCGGCGGTCACCCCCAGCACCAGGGCGAAGGCCACCGAGAAGAGGGTGAGCTCGAGGGTGACCGGCAGGCGCTCCAGGATCAGAGCCACCACCGGCTTGCCGGTCCGCCACGACGTACCGAGGTCGCCCTGCGCGAGCTGGCCGAGCCACCGCCCGTACTGCACGTACCACGGCTGGTCGAGCCCGAAGAAGCGCTTGAGCTCGGCCACCATGGCCGGGCTGACGACGGCGTCGGCGCCGATCATCTGCTCGACCACGGTGCCCGGGATCAGGCGGAGCATGAGGAAGATCAGGAACGTGAGGCCCAGGAGCGTGAGGCCCATCGAGTACAGGCGGACCAGCAGATAGCGGGTCAAGAGCTAGCTTTTGTCGAGCCAGGCGCCCTCGAGGCCGTAGAGCAGGGCGGTGGGGTGCTGCTTGAAGCCCTTCACGCTGGCCTGGGTGAAGTCGATGGTGTCGGCGGAGAAGAGCCAGAGGTGCGGCACGTTCTCCAGGATCATGATCTGCACCCGGTCGTAGATCTCCTTGCGCTTTTTCTGGTCCATGGTGCGGCGGCCGTCCTCGAGCAGCGCGTCGAGCTCGGGCACGCTCCAGCTGTTCCAGTTCTGGCCCTTGGTGGAGTGCAGCGCCCGGAAGAACGCGGTGTCCGGATCCGCGTAGCCGGGGGTGGAGTTCATGGTCATGTCGAAGTCGTGGGCGAGCCAGCGCTTGATCCAGATGGCGTACTCCACGTTCTCGATCTCCATCGTGATGCCGATGCGCTTCAGCTGGGCCGCCACCACCGGGGCCCCCGCCACCATGGTGGGGAAGGTGGGGATCACCATGCACTTCACGGTGAAGCCCGCGCTCTGCCCGGCCTCCGCCATGAGCTTCTTGGCCTTCTCCACGTCCGGCTTGTAGTACTTCATCCACGCCTCTTCCGGCAGCTGCCACTGCTTCATCGGCGCGGTGGCGGGGGCGGTGAGCCGGCCGAAGCCGGCCGCGGCCACCCGGAGCACCTGGCTGCGATCCACCGCCCAGCTGATGGCCTGGCGCACCCGCACGTCCTTCAGCGGGCCGCGGTTGGCGCTCATGTTGAGGTAGTCGTAGCCCAGGCGCGAGCTGCGGTAGCCGGTGAGGGTCTTCTCCTCCTTGAGGAGGTTGTAGTTCTTGTTGTCCTCGATGAAGGCGTGGTGGATCTGGCCGGTGCGCAGCGCGGCCACGATGTTGGCCTCGTCCGGGATGGTGCGCACCACCAGCTCGTCGACATGGGGCAGCCCCTTCTTGAAGTAGCCGGGGTGCTTCTTCAGCACGAGCTGCTGCTCCACCTTCCAGTCCACGAACATGTACGGGCCAGTGCCCATCGCGGTCTTGTTGAGGTCTCCCCCCGCGGCCTTCACCCCGGCCTCGCTGATGATGAAGCCCCAGAAGCCGCCGAGGGCGGCGAGCATCCCCGCGAAGGGCTCCTTGGTGATGAACTTCACCGCGTACTTGCCGGTCGGCTCCACCTTGTCCACCGCGATGAAGTCGGACTTGCCCGGGCTCTTCTCGAAGAGCCGGTCGAAGGTGAACTTCACGTCGGCGCTGGTCATCTCCTGGCCGTCGTGGAACTTCACTCCCTGCCGCAGCTTGAAGGTCCAGGTGAGGCCGTCCTTGCTCGTCTCCCACGACTCGGCCAGCTCGGGGGTCGGGGTCATCTGGTCGTCGAAGCGGACGAGCTGGTTGTAGGTGAGGGGCGAGCGCCGGCTGCGCGACAGCGCGGGCACGAGCTGGGGATCGAGCCCGGTGGCCTCGGTGGCCTGCGCGGAGATGAGCGAGCCGCCGGGCCGCGGCGCCTGGGCCGCGGCGGGGCGGCCGACCGCGAGCGCGCCCAGAGCGAGACCGCCCGCCTGCAGGAGCTGGCGGCGGCTGAGGCGGCTTGAGTCGATGGGGCCGGGATCGATCGTCATGGGGCGTTCCTCCTCTGAGAGGTCGCGGGTGAGGGCCGGGTCAGTGGCCGCTGGGGTCGAGGACGTCGCGCAGGCCGTCGCCCAGCAGGTTGAAGGCGAGGACGGTGACCATGATCGCGATGCCGGGGAAGACCGAGATCCACGGCGCGGTTTCGAGATAGGTGCGGCCTTCGTTGAGCATGTTGCCCCAGGACGGGGTGGGTGGCTGGGCCGAGAGGCCCAGGTAGCTGAGCGATGCCTCGATGAGGATCGCCTGCGACAGGGCCACCGTGCCCTGGACCACGAACGGCGAGAGCACGTTGGGCAGCACGTGCTTGAGCGCGACCACCCAGCGGGTGGCCCCGAGCGCGCGGATGGCCTCCACGTATTCCTTCTCGCGCTCGGCCAGCACCGGCCCGCGCATCACGCGGGCGAACAGGGGCACGTAGACGATCGCGATGGCGATGACCGCGCTGTTGACCCCGGGCCCGCGCATCGCGGCGATGCCCACCGACAGGAGGAGGCCCGGGATGCTGAAGAAGACGTCCAGCACCCGGTTGATGACGTTGTCCCATCCCCCGCCCAGGTAGCCGGCGGTGAGGCCGAGCACGCCGCCGGTGGCCATCGCCACCGTGATCGAGGTGACCGCGACGTAGAGGGAGATGCGAGAGCCGTGGATCACGCGGCTCAGCACGTCGCGGCCGAAGCGGTCGGTGCCGAAGAGGGCCTTCGCCCCGGGCCGGGCCTCGATCAGGTCGAAGTTCTGCTCGTCGGGGTCCTGGGGCGCGATGGAGCCGGCGAAGACCGCGACCGCCACGATGAGAGCCACGCACAGGGCGCCCGCGACGACCACGACACTGTGGGTGACGCGACGGAGCTGACGGCTCCATCGAAGTCGGTGCGGCACGACGCCCGTCGAGCCGAGCACCCCTTCGGTCCTGACTTCCACGGGGGAACACTAGGCTCTGCGCCCGCACCTGTCAAGCACGCGGCGGCCGGGGCGGGGAAACATTTCGGAGGGTTAATCGTTACGGCTTATGATCGGGTTGATGCGCGTCCGGCTCGGGATGAGCGTGATGTGCGCGGTGGTCGTGGTGCTGGCGCCGGCGGCGCGGGCCCAGGTCCCGGACACCGTGCTCCTGGAAGAGCTGACCTGGACCGAGGTCCGGGATGCGGTCCGGTCCGGCAAGACCACGATCATCGTCCCGTCGGGGGGCACCGAGCAGAACGGCCCCCACATGGCCCTGGGCAAGCACAACGCGCGGGTGCGGATCCTCTCCGAGCGGATCGCCCGATCGCTCGGCGACGCCCTGGTGGCACCGGTGATCGCCTATGTTCCGGAAGGCACGATCGCGCCGCCGTCCGGGCACATGCGCTTCGCGGGCACCATCACCACGCCGGAGGACGCCTTCGAGAAGGTGGTCGAGTCCGCCGCGCGCAGCTTCAAGCAGCACGGCTTCCGCCACATCGTGCTGCTCGGCGACCACGGGTCGACCCAGGCCGGCCAGAAGGCGGTGGCCGCCCGGCTGAACCGCGAGTGGGCTGCCACCCCGGTGCGGGTGCTCGCGATCGACGAGTACTACCGGGCCGCCGAGGTGGAAGTGGCCCAGCTCTTGAAGTCCCGCGGGTACCGCGACGCCGAGCTCGGGCGCCACGCCGGGCTCACCGACACCGCGCTGACCCTGGCCACCGAGCCCCGGATGGTGCGGGCGGACCGCCTGCGGCCCGCGCACGACGGGGACGGCGTCGACGGCGACCCGAGCCGCGCCACCGCCGAGCTGGGACGGGCCGGGGTCGAGCTGATCGTGACCCGGACCGTGGAGGCCATTCGCAAATCCATCGCGACGCGCTGAAGGAGACGATCGGCATGACGACTCGACAGCACTGCATCTCACTCGCGGCCGCGGTATGGCTCTGGAGCGGCGTGGCCGCGGCCCAGACCGGCCCGCGCCCGGTGGAGACGATCCCCGGGATGCCGCCGGTGGTGGACCCGACGAACCTCTACAGCGAGATCCGCCCGGACAAGGTGAGCCCGGCGGTGAGCGGCGCGCTGTCGCGCATCTACGTGCCCAATCGCCAGGGCAACGACGTCTCGGTGATCGACCCCGCCACCATGAAGGTCGTCGACCGGTTCCCGGTGGGGGTGAACCCGCAGCACGTGGTGCCCTCGTGGGACCTCAAGACGCTCTGGGTGACCAACAACGCGGAGGGCCGGACCGACGGGACCTTGACCCCGATCGATCCCACCACCGGCAAGCCGGGCAAGGCGATCGCGGTCGACGACCCCTACAACATGTACTTCACCCCGGACGGGCGCTCCGCGATCGTGGTGGCGGAGGCGCTCAAGCGGCTCGACCTGCGCGACCCCCAGACGATGGCGTTGCAGGGCTCGATCCCGGTGCCGCAGTGCAAGGGCATCAACCACGCCGACTTCTCGATCGACGGACGCATCGCGATCTTCACCTGCGAGTTCCAGGGCGGGCTGGCCCGGATCGACATGGTCGGCCGCAAGGTGCTCGGCTACCTCAAGCTCTCCCGCGGGGGCATGCCGCAGGACATCCGCGTCTCGCCCGACGGCAAGATCTTCTACGTGGCCGACATGAAGGCGGGCGGGGTGTTCGTGATCGACGGCGACGCCTTCAAGGAGATCGGCTTCCTCAAGACCGGCATCGGGACCCACGGGCTCTACCCGAGCCGCGACGGCTCCAAGCTCTACGTGGCCAACCGCGGCTCCGCGCACGTGTTCGGGCCCCCGCGGGGCAAGGGGACCGTCTCGGTCATCGACTTCACGAGCCGGCTGATCGTCGCCACCTGGCCGATCCCGGGCGGCGGCAGCCCCGACATGGGTAACGTGAGCATCGACGGCAAGGTGCTGTGGCTCTCCGGCCGCTTCGACAATGTCGTTTACGCGATCGACACCGCGACCGGCGAGGTCCGCAGCATCCCGGTCGGCAAGGAGCCGCACGGCCTCACGGTGTGGCCGCAGCCCGGCCGCTACTCGCTCGGCCACACCGGCAACATGCGCTAGCAGGCTGCTGAAAAAGGCCCATCTGCTTCGTTGACGCCCTCGTCCGCACGCTCAACGTACGGGAGTACGCCTCGCGTGCGGACTTCGGGCGTCGCCTCGCATCTGGACCTTTTTGAGCAGCCTGCGGCAGGGTCGCTAGACCTCAGGTTGCTGCCGCCCGCGTTCGGGTGCGCCCGTTGCGGGCGGTGGCGAGCAGGAAGAGGGCCCAGCTCAGCAGCACGCCCAGCGGAGCCAGCCCGAAGGGAATCCGGTAGGAGCCGGTGAGGTCGTAGAGGAAGCCGGCCAGGGCCGGGCCGATCGCGGCGCCGCAGCGCCAGCCGAGCGTCAGGATCCCCATGATGGCGCCGAGCGCCCGCATGCCGAAGACCTGCGGGACCACCTGGGCGACCACCGTGTCGCTGGCCGCGAACCCGGCGCCGAAGGCCATCAGGGAAAGAAGCAGCCCCGCGCGCGAGGGGACCCACAGCAGGCCCACCAGGGCCGCGATCTGCAGCACGAAGGCGGCCGCGATCGTGTGGCGCGCGCCCACGCGGTCGGACAGGGTGCCTCCCAGCAGCCGGCCGATCGCGGAGCCGATTCCGTAGGCGGTGAGCGCTAGCGACGCGCCGGTGAGGCTCACGCCCTGGTCACGGGCGAAGGGCACCGCGTGGACCGAGATCATGATCGCGATCCCGCCGATGAGGAGCCACGAGACGTTGAGCGCCCACTGGCGCGGATCGGTCAGCGACTCCCGGAGCGTGATGCCGTGCGCGGCGCCCAAAGCCGCGGCGGGCCGCGGGCGGCGCAGTGCGGCGCGCTCGGCGTGACGGGGCAGGCGCACGCCGAGGGCCGCGATGGTGGTGACGAGGCCGCAGCCGCTGCCGAGCATGCAGTAGGCGACGCGCCAGCCGAGCCGGGTGATGAGCCACGCCGCGGCCGGGCCGCCGGTGATGTAGCCGAGGTTGAAGCCGATCAGCACCAGGGCCAGCGCGAGGCCGCGCCGGTCCTCGAACCAGTGGGTCACCGTCGCGGTGCCGAGCACGTAGAAGCTCGAGGTGCCCACGCCCGCCACGAGGCCGACCAGCAGGTAGAGCTGCCAGAGCGTACTCACCGCCGCCACGAGGGCGAAGCCCGTGCCGGCCAGCGCCATCGTGGCGGCCAGCAGGACCCGTGGGCCGTGCCGATCGGCCAGCGTGCCGACCGCGAAGCCCGCGATCCCGCCCACCAGGAGGTTCAGGGAGAGCGCGGCCGAGACCGCGCCGCGGGTCCACCCGAAGTGCTCGGCGATCACCGGCAGGAAGACGCCGTACGCGGCCAGCGGCACCGAGACGCCGTAGGTGACCACGAAGAGAGCAGCGACGATCAGCCAGCGGCGGGTGTCCGCGCGGACGGCCACGGTCGGTGCTCCGTTTCTCGAAGGGAGCGCGGGGCCGGCTCAGGCCGGCGGCTTCCGCCGGAGGAGATAGCGGTGCTCGCCCTCCATCACCAGCTCGCGCGCCTGGTTGTGCACGGTGGCCCGCATGGCGACCACGCCGGTGGTGCGCCCGGGCTCGAGCCGGGTGATGGTGAGCAGCGGGTAGAGCGTGTCGCCGACGTAGACGGGCTTGAGGAAGCGCGACGACTGATCGAGGAAGGCCACCAGCGAGTCGCTGATCGCGTGCGGGAAGATGCCGGCGCCCGCCGCGGCCTGGGCGGTGACCAGGAGCCCGTGGGCCAGGAGGTCGCGGTGGCCGTGAGCCCGGCAGTACTCGCGATCGTAGTGGATCGGGTGGTTGTCCGCGGAGGCGAGCTGGAACGCGGCGAAGAGGGCCTCGGTCATGGTGCGCGAGGGAATCGGGAACCGCTCGCCGACCGTGAGGTCGTCGAACCAGCGCGGGGCGGCGAGCCGGTGCTCCTCCGGGCTGAAGGCCGGGTCGGGCATGGTGCGACCTGGCCCGACGTCAGCGCGCCGGCGCCGGGGCGGAGGCGGAGGCGGCCGCGGCGGTCGGGATGCGCCCGGGCAGCAGCGAGACGAAGAGGGTGGTCGAGGCGGAGATGCCGGCCATGATCAGGAGCAGGTTGGTGAAGCCGGCCGCCTTCACGGTCGGACCCAGCAGGTACACCGCGAGCGCGCTGACCCCGAAGGAGACGGCCAGGCGCATGCCGGCCACCCGCGAGCGCATGCGGTCGTCCACGTACTGCACGATCATCGCGTCGATGAACGGGATGGCCCCGAACACGAACACCATGAACGCCAGCACGATGGCGTAGAAGACCCAGCCCTGCGCGTTCGCGGCGAGCAGGAAGAGCGGCACCTGGGCGGCCACGATCGGCAGGTAGACCGTCTTGAGCGGGTAGCGGTCGATGAGACGGCCCACCACGATCTGGGCGAAGGAAGCCACCGTGTAGACCAGGGCCAGGAGCAGGCCGAGCTTGGCCGGGTCCTCGACGAGGCCGCGGAGCCGCTCGGCCAGGAGCTGGTTGTTGCCGTTGGTGGTGAAGTTGAAGATCATGCTGCCCGAGACCGCGGCGAGGGTCATGACGAAGAAGATCCGCATCATGATCGAGGCGGGCAGGTCGACCGAGCGCCGGGGCTTGCGGGCGGGAGCCATCTCCTCGCGCGGCACCACCAGGGCGAAGAGCACCCCGCAGGTGATTGCGAGCAGGGCGGGGACCGCGAAGGCCATGCGCCAGCCCACGCGCTGCACCAGGAAGCCGGTCAGCACCGCGGCCACCGCGATGCCCAGGTTGCCGGCGAGGCCGTTGAGGCCGATGGTGAAGCCGGGCCGGGTCGAGTTCTGCACGATCATCGGGATGCCGACCGGGTGATAGATCGCCGCGAAGGCGCCCATCACGGTGAGCGCGACCGCGAGCTGCCACGGCCGCTGGGCGGCCGCCACCAGCAGGCCCGCCGCGCCGAGCCCCACGAAGAAGATCACCATCATGGCCCGGCGGCCCCACAGATCGCCGAGGCGGCCGGCGGGCAGCGAGCCCAGCCCGAAGAGCACGAAGGCGCCCACCGTGTAGGGCATCAGGTCCTGCCAGACCATGCCCCACTCCGCCGCGATCGCGGACACCGCGGTGGCGAAGATGAGCAGGAAGAGGTGGTCCATGGCGTGGCCCACGTTGAGCAGCAGGGCGGTCGGACTCGTGTTGGACATGGGTGGCTGATCTCCGGTGATCGCTACCGCGCGGGCTTGGCCCAGATGCCCCGATTGTGCATGAGGCGGATCTGGCGCCGGATGACCTTCTCGCGATACTCCTTGTGCTTCATTGGGGCGCGCTTGAGGTAGAGGTTCTTGGGATAGATCGGCTTCTCGTAGAGCATACCGTAGAGCTCGGTCCGGAGGTCCTTCATCCAGTTGTCCCACTGGGCACGCGCCCGGTGGTCCCGGAGGGCCTCGATGTCGATGACCCCGCCCACGTAGGTCGATCCCGCTCCGTAGTCCTGGCGCCCCACGATGCGCCCCTTGTAGTCGATGACGAACGAGCGCCCCCCGAAGGTGTCGATGGGGGTGGACTCCTCGGGGAAGAGGTAGTAGGTCCCCATGTTGGGGGCGACCACGTACATGTTGTTGTCGAGCGCGCGGGCCCGGCTCTGGATCTCGAAGATCTCGTTGCCGGTGGCCGGGTGCGGGTAGGAGGCGCGGTAGACCACCTCGGCCCCGTTGAGGGCGAGGGCCCGCGCGTTCTCGGGGTAGGAGCCCTCGTTGGCCATCATGATTCCGAGCCGGCCGATCTCGGTGTCGGCTACCGGCCAGAACGACTGTAATTTGCGCCCGTACTTCTCCACCCACCAGTCGTAGACGTCGTGGGGACACATCGAGTGCTCCACCGGGAAGAGCGGCGAGACTTTGTAGTGCTGCAGGATGACGCGGCCGCGCGGGTTGATGACGAAGCCCACGTTGAAGTAGCGGTCCTTCCAGTCCGGATGCCGGGCCTTGGCCTGGGCCATCACGAAGGCGTTGTACTCCTTCGCGATCTTGCCGAGCGCCTCGGTCTCCTCGCCCGGGATGTCGATCGCGCACTCCCGCGCGAAGGTCGCGTGGTCGAGATCGAGCACCTCGTCGTTGAAGGCCTGCAGCGCGCCCTCCGGGAAGGCGATGAGGCGGACCGGCAGGTCGAGGCTCGACAGCCACGAGGCGGCCTTCACCAGGTGGGAGAGGTGATCGAGGTTGATCTGGATGTCCTTGCGCTTGCGGATGCCCCGGACGGTGGGGATGAGCCCGACCGCGGTGTAGGGCTTGATCATGACGCGTCTCCTTGTTGGCGCTGCACCTCTTCCATGATCATCGCGTTGAGATCGTCGACCAGCTTCCCCCGCTCATGGCGGCCGTCGTTCCGGATCAGCTCCCGGATGCGCGCGGGCCGCGCCGACAGCATGATCAGGGTGGTGCCGATCGCGACCGCCTCCTCGATGGAGTGGGTGACGAAGAGGATGGTACGCCGGGTCTCGCTCCAGATGCGCCGGACTTCCTGCTGCATGATGCGGCGGTTCTGCGCGTCGAGCGCCCCGAACGGCTCGTCCATCAGGAGCACGTCGGGCTCGATGGCCAGCGCGCGGGCGATGGCGGCGCGCTGCCGCATGCCCCCGCTCACCCGGCCCGGGTAGTAGTCCTCGAAGCCCTGGAGCCCGGCCAGCTTCAGGTAGCGCGCGGCGCGCGCCTCCCGCTCCGCCGCGGCGAGCCGGAGGGGCCGGAGCACCAGGGTCACGTTGTCGCGCAGGGAGAGCCAGGGCAGGAGGCGGTCCTCCTGGAAGACGATCCCCACGTGGCGCTGGTGACGCCGATCGGCCTGCACCGGCAGGCCGTCGAGGAGCACCGCGCCCCGGCTGGCCGGCTCGATGCCGCCGACTATTCGGAGAAGGGTGGTTTTTCCGCAGCCGTTCGGCCCGAGCAGGCAGACGAACTCGCCCGCCTCGACCCGGAACGAGACCGAGTCGATGACCGGGATGAGGAAGTCCTTCCCGATCCCGCGCACCTCGAGCTTCAGCGCCATCGGGTCAGGCGGCGGTTGACCGGGTCGAACAGCAGCTTGTCGGTGGCGACCATGATGAGGATCATCACCAGGGCCCAGACGAAGACCATGCGGGTGGCGAGGATCTCGCGGCTGTAGTTCATCGCGTAGCCGATCCCCGAGGTGACCCCGAAGATCTCCGCGACCACCGAGACCTTGAGGGCCAGGCCGAAGCCCACCTTCATGCCCGCCACCAGGTAGGGCAGGGTCGAGGGAATGACGATCGCGGTGAACTTCTGCGGCCCGCTCAGCCGGTAGACGTCGCCCATCTCGAGGAGCCGGCGGTCGACCGAGGCCACGCCCTCCACCAGGGTCGAGGCGACTACCGGCAGCGTGATCATGAAGGTGGTGAAGATCGGGGCCCAGTTGCTGAGCCCGAACCAGACGAGCGAGATCACGATCCACACGAAGACCGAGGTGGAGTTCAGGATGGCGAGGAGGTCCTGCACGATGCCGCGCGCGGTGCGCGACACGAACGCGCCCAGGCCCATGAGGAGCGAGACCGCGACCGCGCTCCCGAAGCCGGCCGCGATGCGGCCGAGCGAGGCGCCCGCGTGGCCCCAGATCTCGCCGCTCCGCACGATCTCGACGAGGCCGGTCACGATGGACCACGGGGAGGGGAGCACGAAGGCCCCGTAGCGGCGGGCGAGCAGCGTCCAGCCGGCCAGGACCAGGGCGAGAGCGGCGAGGGTCGGCAGGTGCAGGCGGCCGGCCCAGTCGCGCGCGCTCACGCCCGATGGAAGAACTCGCGACGGATGCGGTCGGGGTTGTCCCAGAGATCCGACTTGAGGAAGCCGAACTCCTTGTTCAACTTGAGCTGCACGATGAGGGTCTCCACCTGCTCCTCGGGCAGGCCCGAGAGCATGCGCACCGTCTCCTTGTAGGCCACCGCGATCACGTCCTTCGGTAGCTTCGTGACCTCGCTGACGATGTCGATGGCCCGCTCCGGCTTGCCGTACCAGAGGTCGACCGCGTCCTTCTGCGCGGCGTTCAGGTCCGCCGGGAACGACGGGTTCTTCTGGATGAACTCCGGGCTCGCCAGGTAGCAGACGTGCACCGGGAAGCCGGTGGCCCGTCCGGTCGCCTTCCGCCAGAGATCGATCTGCTTGGCCAGGTAGACGCCCTCGCCGCGGAACACCACCTGGTCGGTGATGGGCTGCCACGCCACGATGGCGTCCACGTCCTTCTTGCCGAGCATGGTGACCATGTCCGGGGGCGCGGTGGCGGTGATGAGCTGGGTGTCCTTCTGCAAGTCGAGGCCGTAGCCCTTGAGGGTGAGCGCCCGGATGTCGAAGAAGGTGGAGGTGCCGACCACCGCGGCGATCTTGCGGCCCTTCAGGTCCTCCACCTTGGTGAGCCCGGCGTCCTTGCGGGCCACGATGGCCCCGAGCACCGCGGTGGCCACCCCGGTCACCTTGAGCGGCACGCCCTCCTCGAAGGCCTTGGCGGCGAGCGCGAAGCTCATGTCGATGGCGTCGACGTTCTTGGCCGCGAGCTGACTCAACAGCGGGCCCGGCGCGCCGGGCACGATCGAGTACTCCGCGCTCCAGCCGTGCCGGCCGAGCAGGTCCTCCTTGTGGATGATCTCGGTGGCGGCCCAGCCGAGCTGGAGATAGGCCAGGCGGACCTTGCCCTTGGCCTGGGCGCGCAGGACGGCGGGCGCGCCGGTCATCGCGGCCGCCGCGCCCGCGCCGGCCAGCTTCAGCAGCTCGCGCCGGCCGAGCACGGCAGCTAGCCCTTCACCTTCGGCAGGTGCCTGAGGGCCTCGGCCACCTTCTCGGCGGGGTACTCGTAGTCCTGGAGCTTGCCGGCCAGGTAGGCCTCGTAGGCGGAGAGGTCGAGGAAGCCGTGACCGGAGAGGTTGAACACGATGGTCTTCCGCTTGCCTTCCTTCTTGGCCATGAGCGCCTCGTCGATCGCCCCGCGCACCGCGTGGGCCGCCTCCGGCGCGGGCAGAATGCCCTCCGCGCGCCCGAACTGCACCGCCGCCTCGAAGGTGGCGATCTGGTGCACCGCGCGGGCCTCGATGACGCCCTCGTCGTAGAGCTTGCAGATCAGCGGGGCCATGCCGTGGTAGCGGAGCCCGCCCGCGTGCACCGGCGCGGGCATGAAGGTGTGGCCGAGGGTGTGCATCTTCACGAGCGGGGTGAGCCCGACGGTGTCGCCGAAGTCGTAGGCGTACCTGCCCTTGGTGAGGCTCGGGCAGGCGGCGGGCTCGATGGCCACGATCCGGCGCTTCTTGTTCTTGCCGGTGAGCTTCTCGCCCGCGAACGGGAAGGCGAAGCCGGCGAAGTTCGAGCCGCCCCCGATGCAGCCCACCAGCACGTCCGCGTCGTCGTCGGCCCGCTCGAGCTGCTTCTTGGTCTCGAGCCCGATCACGGTCTGGTGCATGAGCACGTGGTTGAGCACGCTGCCCAGCGAGTACTTGGTGTCGTCGCGGGTGGCCGCGTCCTCCACCGCCTCGCTGATCGCGATGCCGAGGCTGCCCGGGGAGTCCGGATCCTGCTCGAGGATCTTCTTGCCCGCCTGGGTGTCCGGGCTCGGGCTCGCCACCACCTGGGCCCCGAAGGTCTCCATGAGGATGCGGCGGTACGGCTTCTGCTGGTAGGAGACCTTCACCATGTACACCTTGCACTGCAGGCCGAAGAACGCGCACGCCTGCGAGAGCGCGGAGCCCCACTGGCCGGCGCCGGTCTCGGTGGACAGGCGCGCGACCTTCTCCATCTTGTTGTAGTAGGCCTGGGCCGCCGCGGTGTTGAGCTTGTGGCTGCCCGCCGGGCTCGCGCCCTCGTACTTGTAGTAGATGCGCGCGGGGGTGTCGAGGGCCTTCTCGAGTCGCCGCGCACGGTAGAGCGGGGTCGGGCGCCACAGGCGGAGCACGTCGCGCACCTGGTCCGGGATCTCGATCCACCGCTCCTGGCTGACCTCCTGCTTGATCAGCTCCATCGGGAAGAGCGGGGCCAAATCTTGAGGTCCGATCGGCTGGCCGGTGCCCGGGTGCAGCGGCGGCGGCAGCGGGGTCTTGAAGTCGGCGTGGATGTTGTACCAGCGGGTCGGGAGCTCCTTCTCGGAGAGGAGATACTTGGTCGTCATGTCGACGGGCTTCCGAGCCATGGGGCGGCCTCCTTCCAGGTCCGTGCCGGTGGGACTAATGGAAAACGGGCACCACACTACAGGTCGCCGATCGAACCCGTCAAGGGGGTCAGGGCCGCGCGGGCGGCGTGACCGAGAAGACCTCCACCGCCTGGCGGCGGGTCTTGAACTGGGCCGGGCCGACCGACGCGACCGCGATCCCGTCGGCGAGGCCGGCGCGGGTGTTCTCGTCGATCAGGATCGGGTGACCGAGCACCTTGGTGTGCGCCTCCAGGTGGGCGGCCAGGTTCACGGTGTCGCCCACCCCGGTGTAGGTCATGCGCTGCTGGGTGCCGGTGAAGCCGGCCACGATCGGGCCGGACGCGATGCCGATGCCGATCCGGACCTCCGTCGCGCCGCGACGCGCCTGGTCCTGGTTGAACCCGTCCATCAGCTCGAGCATCTCCAGCGCGGCGCGCACCGCGCACTCGCGATGGTCCGCACGGGGCAGGGGCGCGCCGAAGATCGCCATCAGGCCGTCGCCGAGCATCTGGTTGACGATGCCGCCGTGGCCCCCGATCGCGTCGAAGGTGAGCGTGTAGTAGCTGTTCAGCAGGTCGATGGTGTCGGCCGGCGCGAGCGCCTCGGTCATCCGCGTGAACCCCCGGATGTCGGAGAACATCACGCTGGCCTCGACCTGCTTGCCGCCGAGGGCGACGCCGGTCGTCAGCAGCTCCTCCGCCACCTCGGCGGTGGCGAACTTGCGGAAGAGCTCGCGCTGCTGGTCGCGCAGGCGCTTCTTCTCCAGGCTGGCCCCGACGCGGGCCCGCAGCAGCACCGGGTTCACCGGCTTGAAGAGGTAATCCTCCGCCCCCATCTCGATGCACCGCGCGACGCTGTCCACCTCCTCGACCGAGGACATCATGACCGCCGGGACGTCGCGGAGGCGCGGGTCGGCGGCCAGCGCGGCCAGCACCTGGTAGCCGTCCATCTCCGGCATCTCGATGTCGAGGAGGATCAGGTCCACCGGGCGCTTGGCGAGCGTCGCGAGGGCCTCCCGCCCGTTCTCGGCGAAGGTCACGGTGTGCCCGAGCTGCTCGAGGGCGCGGCCGAGCAGGAGGCGGTTGACCCGATTGTCGTCGACGACGAGGAGGTCGCCGGTGGGACCGTTACGCGGTGAGGTCACGTCGCAGATCTCCCAGCGCGCTCGCAGCGCGCTCGTAGTGCTCGGTCAGTCGGTCGAGCCGGCCGGCCGCCCCGTCGAGGCTCCCGGCCCGCGCCGTGGCCTCGAGCTCGCGCGCCAGCGCGGCCACGCCGGCGGCGCCGAGGCTCTCGGCGGTGGACTTGAGCGAGTGCGCGGCCCGCCGGAACGCGTCGAGGTCTGTCGCGTCCAGCGCCCGGCGCAGGGTCGCGAGCAGCTCGCGGGCGTCCTCGCCGAAGGTGCCGATCAGCTCGGCCACGAAAGGGCCGCCGGTGGCGGCGACGAGGCTGTCGAACACCGCGCGATCGATTGCGGCTGCCGCGGGCGCGGTCGGCTCCACGAGGCCGGCAGCCGGCGCTGCGTCCCGGTGCACGGGCGAGCGCTCGAGCGCGGCAACCAGCTCCTCGACCCGGATCGGCTTGGCCACGTAGTCGTCCATGCCGGCGGCCACGCACAGCTCGCGGTCGCCCTGCATGGCGTTGGCGGTCATGGCCACGATGCGCGGCCGTCGGCCGCCCGGCCAGCGGCGGTTGATCTCGCGCGAGGCCTCGAAGCCGTCGAGCTCCGGCATCTGCACGTCCATGAGGACCACGTCGTAGGTCTGGCGCTCGACCGCCTCGATCGCCTCGAGGCCGTTGGCGGCCACGTCGGCCCGGTAGCCCATCTGGGCGAGGAGCCGGAGCGCGACCTTCTGGTTGACCACGTTGTCCTCGGCGAGGAGGATCCGGAGCGGGTGGCGGGCGGCCATCTCCGGGTCGAGATCGCTCCGCGCGGACCGGCCCGCCGTCACGTGGATCGGCTGATCGGCCAGGACCGAGACCAGCGCGTCGAAGAGCTGGGAGGGCTTGATCGGCTTGTGGAGGTACGCGGCGAAGCCCTCGTCCTCCGCGCGCGCCTCGCGGCGGCCGAGCGAGGTGAAGAGCACGAGGGGGAGCGTCGCCCCGGCCGGCAGCGGCCGTATCGCCCGGGCCAGGGCGACGCCGTCCATCTCCGGCATATGCATGTCCAGGATCGCGAGGTCGAAGCGCTCGCCGGCCCGGACCCACTCGAGGGCCTCGAGCGGCGACTCGGACGCCCGCGACGTCAGGCCCCAGATCTCGAGGTGGGCGGTCACGATGCGGCGGTTGGTAGCGTTGTCGTCGACCACGAGCACCCGCTTGCCGCGCAGCGTGGGCTGTATCCCGCTCAGGTCGCGATGGATCTGGACCGGGACCTCGGTGGCAGCGGCCCGGATCGAGAAGTGGAAGTCGCTGCCCACGCCCTCCTCGCTGGTCACGCCGATCCGGCCACCCATCATCTCGGCGAGCCGCTGGCTGATGGCCAGGCCCAGTCCGGTGCCGCCGTAGCGGCGGGTGGTCGAGGCGTCGACCTGGCTGAACGACTGGAAGAGGCGGCCGAGCCGGTCCGCGGGGATGCCGATGCCGGTGTCGCGCACCGAGAAGGTCAGCTCGGGCAGCGCCGCGCCGCGGCCCGGCGGGCGGGCGCTCACCGAGAGCACGACCTCGCCGCGCTCGGTGAACTTGACCGCGTTCGAGAGCAGGTTCAGGAGCACCTGACGCAAGCGCGTCACGTCGCCCACGATGGCGGCGGGAACCCCGTCGCTGAGGAGGTAGGCCAGGTCGATTCCCTTCTCGGCCGCGCGGGTGGCCACCAGGTCGAGCGCGCCCTCCACGCACTCGCGCAGGTCGAAGGGCTGGGACTCCAGCTCGAGCTTGCCCGCCTCGATCTTGGAGAAGTCGAGGATGTCGTTGATGACGGTGAGGAGGGTGTCGCCGCTGCCGCGGATGATCTCCGCGTAGTCGCGCTGCTCCTCGGAGAGCCGGGTGTTGAGCAGCAGCCCGCTCATCCCAATGACCGCGTTCATCGGGGTGCGGATCTCGTGGCTCATGGTGGCCAGGAACGCGCTCTTGGCCTCGTTGGCGGTCTCCGCCTCCCGCCGGGCGCGCAGCAGCTCGGTGACGTCGTGGTAGATCGCGATGAAGCCCACCTCGGCCCCGTCGACCACCAGGGGCATCGTGGACATCTCGACGTCCACCACCGTGCCGTCCTTCCGCGCGCGCCGGGCCATCGCGTGGAGCCGATCGCCGCGCCGCGCGGTCTGCGCGTTGGCGACCACGTCCTCGCGGTCGTCCGGCGTGGCCACCAGGTCCACCAGCTCCCGGCCGATCGCCTCCGCGGCCGCGTAACCGAACAGCCGCTCTGCCCCGGGGTTCCACCCCACCACCACCCCACGCAGGTCCGCGGTCGCGATCGCCACCGGGCTCGTCTCGACGAGGGCGTCCGCGTACTGCTTCTGGCGCTGGATCTCCCGGAAGAGCCCCGCGTTGTGGATGGCCAGCACCGACTGGGCCGCGAAGGTCTGCAGGAGCGCGACGACCTCCGCGGAGAAGGCCCCCCGCTCGCGGCGGATGATGACCAGGCCGCCGAGGAGCCGGTCCTCCCGCACGAGGGGGATCGCGAGGAGCGAGCGCATGCCTTCCCGCTCGAGGAGACTCCGGACCTGAGGGGCGACGAGCTGGGCCTCGGCCTGGACGTCGGCCACCTCGACCGGCTGCCGGATCACCCCGGCGCGCCCGATCGCGCCCTCGCCGAGCCTCAGCGGAGCGGCCTGGGTGGCGTCGACGAACTCGGCGGTGATCTGGTGGGTGGCCCGCGCGTGGAAGACCTGGCTGGCCTCGTCGAACTCGTACACGATCCCGCTGTCGCTGCCGGAGAGCTGGACCGCGCGGCTCACGATGGTGGCGAGCACGGTCTCGAGGTCGAGGGTGGAGCCCACCGCGCGGCTCACCTCG
>Ga0209388_1000067_pt1 | contig 18121 bp, 22 predicted proteins | sample Rivendell_Oct201_7_FD_188348 | JGI IMG/M metagenome (GOLD analysis project Ga0209388, IMG submission 188348) | Vadose zone soil and rhizosphere microbial communities from the Eel River Critical Zone Observatory, Northern California to study diel... | ecosystem: Environmental > Terrestrial > Soil...
CGTGCTCCTGTGCGTGATGGCCATCGGCATCCTGTTCGCGACGTACGAGCGGCTCTGGCAGCCGCCCCACGTTCCGGGCGGGCCCATCGTGGCGGTGGCGGGGCTCGGCCTCCTGGTCAACCTGGCCGGGCTCTGGCTCCTGCACGGAGGTGCCGGGGAGAGCCTCAACGTGCGCAGCGCCTACCTCGAGGTGATGGGCGACGCGATCAGCTCCGGCGTCGTCATCGTGGCCGGCGTGTTCATCCTCTTCACCGGTTGGTCGATCGCGGATCCGATCGCGGGCGCCCTGATCGCGCTCTTCCTGCTGCCCCGCACGTGGGCCCTGCTCCGCCAGACCGTCAACGTCCTGCTGGAGGGCGCGCCGGCCCACCTCGACGTGACCGAGATCGAGGAGGCGCTTTGCGGCGCCCCCTCGGTGCGCCGGGTCCACGATCTGCACGTGTGGACGCTCACCTCCGGCCGCGAGGCCATGAGCGTCCACGTGGTGGTCGAGGCCGGCGCGCCCTCCGACAAGATCCTGGAGGCCCTGCACGTCATCCTCCACGCCAGATTCGGCATCGATCACACCACGATCCAGATCGAGACCGAGCCAGCCCCTCTCATCCAGATCACCCCGAAGGCGGGCTGACGTGCTGCGCAGCGAGGGGCACATCCTCACCACCCACGTGGGCAGCCTCCCGCGCCCGCCCGCGCTCCGGGATCTGCTGGTGCGCCAGGACCGGGGCGAGGCGGTGGACGCGGCCGCGCTCGAGCGCGAGGTCGGAGCGGCGCTCTCGCGCGTCGTCACCGGCCAGCTCGAGGCCGGCATCGACGTGGGCAACAACGGAGAGCAGCCGCGCGCGGGCTTCTCCACCTACGTGGCCTCACGCATGAAGGGCTTCGGGGGCACGAGCCGCCGGGAGCTGGCCCAGGACCTGATCGATTTCCCCGACTACGCGGAGATGCTGGCCCGGCGGCGGCGCGACGCGGCCCGCATCGGCGACGCGCCGCAGGCCATCGCCGAGATCGACTACGCGGACCTGGGCCCGGCCGAGCGGGAGTGCGACGCATTCCTGCGCGAGACCGACGCGCGGCCCCGGCGGTTCGCCGAGCGCTTCATGACCGCGGCGTCCCCCGGGGTGATCGCCACCATCCTGCTCTCCGTCCACTACGGCTCCCACGAGCAGTACGTCATGGCGCTCAGCCGCGAGATGCGGAAGGAGTACGAGCTGATCCACGCGCGCGGCCTGCTGCTGCAGGTGGACTGCCCGGACCTCGCGATGGAGCGCTCCCGGTTCTTCCGCCGCGACTCGCTCGAGCGCTTCCTCCAGATGGTCGAGCTGCACGTGGAGGCGATCAACCGGGCCACCGCCTCCATCCCGCCCGATCGCATCCGCCTGCACCTCTGCTGGGGCAACTACGACGGGCCGCATACCCACGACGTGCCGCTCGAGGCGGTGCTGCCGATCGTGGCCCGGGCGCGGGTCGGGGCCCTCTCGCTGCCGCTCGCCAACCCGCGCCACCAGCACGAGTATCGCGTGCTCCGGCAGCATCGCCTGCCCGACGCGATGCTGCTCCTGCCCGGCGTCATCGACACCACCACGAACTACGTCGAGCACCCGGAGGTGGTGGCCGACCGGATCTGCGCCGCGGTGGAGGCGGTGGGCGACCGGACGCGCGTGATCGCCTCGACCGACTGCGGCTTCGGCACCTTCGCGGGCTCGGAGATGGTGGCCCACGGCGTGGTGTGGGCCAAGCTCGGCGCCCTCACCGAGGGCGCCGCCATCGCGAGCCGGCGCCTCTGGTCCTGACGCGGGACGGGCGCCACAAGGCCGGGCCGCTCTGGTATCCTCCGCGCATGAACTCCGAGCGCTTCGCCAAGGGCATGACCTTCGACGAATACGTGAAGTTCACCGGCTCCCCCGAGAACCTGGCCCGGGAGGGATTCGACATCCGGCGCTTCAGCCTGGTCCGCCCGCGGGTGGACTGGAGCGCCTACCTGCGCGACCGCTTCGCGCGGGCGCGGCTCAGCGCCGAGCAGACCGCGGCCATCCAGTGGCTGGCCGCCCAGCCGGGCGGACCCGCCAAGGTCGCGGTGATCTCGGAGGAGTGGTCGTCGGACTGCCGGCGCGACGTGCCGTACCTGGCGCGCCTGGCCCAGGCCGGCGAGCTCGAGCTCCGCATCTTCCCGCGCGACGGCGACGCGATGCTGATGAAGGGGCTGCCGGAGCCGACGGTGGGCAACGGCGACCTCGTGTGCGAGTACGCCAACGACAAGAACGGCCAGCGCTGGGCGTCGGTCCCGGTGGCGGTCTTCTTCGCCGCGGACTTCACCGAGCTCTACCGCTACATCGAGTACCCGGCCATCTACCGCAAGGAGCGGGTGATCGGGCACCTGCGGGCCGCGCGCGCGGACGAGACGGCCGACCAGACCAAGGCCCGCAGCGGCAAGGAGATCGCGGCCCTGCTGGAGTCGCCCTTCCCCGACGTGTGGGCGCAGGCCGGGATCGCGGAGATCCTGAGCGCCCTCCACGAGCGGATCCTCACCGGCGTCCGCGGCTGAGCGACGGGCCGGGCGCCCGCCGCGGTCAGGGGGCGGCGCGCCAGGTGTGCCAGAGCCAGATGGCCCCGGCGACCGCGACCATCAGCGCGATGTAGGCAGCCCAGCTGTTGGTCCAGGAGTCGCGCGGGACGACGATGCGCTCCTGTTCCCACTCCACCTGATCCCGCCACCCCAAGTCCGCCCGCGCGTAGCGCTGGAAGGCCTCGGTCACCCAGGCGAGCGGCAACGCGCGGTCGCGGGTGCGGAAGCGCCGCTCGATCGAGCCCTCCTGCAGATCGAGGCCGAAGCCGGCCTGCACGCTGCCGGAGGCCTGGATGTAGCTCGAGTCGGAGGTCCCGAGGGTGGCCAGCACGTTGCGCCCTCCGTCGAGCGAGGCCAGCACCTTGGCGATGGTGGGCTCGTCCGGCTGCTCATAACCCGTGTCGTGGGTGCTGAGCATCAGGTCCATTGCGAATCCCCGGAGGGCTAGTACGAGCGCGGCAGGCCGAGCACGTGTTCGGCGAGGTAGTTGAGGGCCATCTGCTGTGACACCGGCGCGATCTTGTAGAGACGGATCTCGCGCCACAGGCGCTCCACGTGGAACTCCTTGGCGTACCCGAAGCCCCCGAAGGTCTGGAGCGCCGCGTCGCAGGCGTTGAAGCCGGCCTCGGCCGCGAGCATCTTGGCCGCGTTGGCCTCGCGCCCGCAGGGTTTACCATTGTCGAAGAGCCACGCGGCCTTGAGACACATCATCTCGGCCGCGTCGAGCTGGGCCATCGCGTGGGCGAGCGGATGGGCGATCGCCTGGTTCTTGCCGATCGGCCGGTCGAACACCACGCGCTCCTTGGCGTACTGCACCGCGCGGTCGAGGGCCGCGCGCCCGATCCCCACCGCCTCGATGCCGATGACGATGCGCTCCGGGTTGAGCGAGTCGAGCAGGTGGTAGAAGCCCTCCCCCACCGTCCCCACCACGTCCTCCTCGGGGATCTCCAGGTTGTCGATGAAGATCTCGTTGGAGTCGACCGCGGCCCGCCCGAGCTTGTGGATCAACCGCACCGTGATCGCCTCGCGGTCGAAGTCCGCGAAGAAGAGGGTCATCCCCTTGAGCGGCTTGGCCGGGTCGCGGTCGGACGTGCGCGCGAGCAGGAGGATCCGGTTGGCGTGCTGAGCGTTGGTGGTCCAGACCTTGCGGCCGTTCACCACCCAGCGGTCGCCCTTCTTCTCCGCCCGGGTCGTGATGCGCGAGGTGTCGGTGCCCGCGTTCGGCTCGGTGACCCCGAACGCCATCACGGTCTCCCCGCTCACGATCCCCGGCAGGTACTTCCGCTTCATCGCCTCGGTGCCGTACTTGACGAGCGGAGTCGGCGGGAAGACGTAGAAGTGGATCGGGGAGCAGCCGGAGGTGCCCGCCCCCGACGCGCAGATCTCGTGGAGCATCAGGGCGGCCTCGGTGACCCCGAGCCCGGCCCCGCCGTACGCCTCGGGGATCGTGATGCCGAGCCAGCCGTTGTCGGCGAAGGCCTTGACGAAGTCGCTCGGATACTCCGCCCGGTCGTCCTTCTCGAGCCAGTAGTCGAGCGAGAAGGTGCGGGCCAGCGCCCCCACCTCTTTCTTGATCACCTCCTGGGATTCGGTCAGCGCGAAGTCCATGGCCCGCCTCCTGGTCGGGCAAGAATATCACGGCCGCCCGGGGACTTGCCCACCGTCACCCCGGTCGGTATGCTGGCGCCCATGGACGAGACCACGCCGGCGATCCAGGACTATCTCGCGGCCATCTACGATCTCGCCGGCACCGACAAGCCGGTGATCGGCGCGCGGCTCGCGCGCCACATGCACATCTCGGCGCCGTCCATCACCGAGGCGATCCGCCGCATGCAGAAGGACGGCTACATCCGCATCGGCGGCCGCAAGGAGATCCGGCTGACCACCAAGGGGCTCGGGATCGCCGAGACCATGGCGCGCCGGCATCGCCTGATCGAGCGCTGGCTCACCGACGAGCTCGGGCTCGACTGGTCGCGCGCGCACGACGAGGCCCACCGGCTCGAGCACTCGCTGTCGCCGGTGGTCGAGGAGCGTCTGGCCGAGAAGCTCGGGATGCCCAGCACGTGCCCGCACGGCAACCCGATCCCGGGCATGCCGGCGCCCGAGGCCCACCGGCCGATCCCCCTCAACCAGGCGCCCGCCGGTCACCCGTTCGTGGTCGAGCGCATCACCGAGGAGGCGGAGGCCGACCGCCAGCTCCTGCGCTTCCTGTGGGAGTCGGGGATCCGCCCCGGCAGCCGCATCGTGGTGAGCGAGATCGCGCCCTATGCGGGCACGGTGTCGATCGTGCTCGACGGCCGCACCGTGACCATGGGCCTCTCCGCGTCGAACAAGATCTGGGTGTACGACCCGATGGAGCCCGAGCCCGCGGCCCGCCCAAAGACGGCGCGCGCCCATCGTCCCGCCAAGTCCCGCGCCTGATCCATGGCGGTCAAGGCGCTCTACGCGCTCCAGAACGGGTTTCTCGGGTTCGAGCGCACGGGGCTCTTCTACGGCGAGCGCTCTCCCGAGCGGGTGGCGATCCCGATCACCTGCTACCTGATCCGGACCAGCGACGCGACGATCCTCTTCGACACCGGCATCTCCCCGCGCGCGGTGCCCGGCCTGCTGCGCCAGGATCCCCTCTGCCGCTTCAGGGACGAGGACCTGCTCGTGCACCGGCTCGAATCGATCGGGCTCGAGCCGAAGGACGTCGACCTGGTGGTGATCAGCCACCTCCACTTCGATCACGCGGGCGGCGCCGCGATCTTCGACACCTCCGAGCTGATCGTGCAGAAGGACGAGTACGCCTACGCCCAGTACCCGGCCGCGTTCTTCGCCTCCTTCTACTACCGCAAGAACTTCGACCTGCCCGGCTACCGCTGGCGCCTGCTCGACGGGGACGCGGAGCTGGTGCCGGGGGTGACCGCGCTGCGCAGCGACGGCCACACCCCCGGGCACCAGTCGCTGCTCGTCCAGCTGCCGGTGACCGGCCCGGTCATCCTGGCCGGGGACTGCTGCTACTGGCAGCGGTCGATCGACGAGGAGATCCCACCCGGCGTCGTGTGGGACCCGACGCGGGCGATGCACTCGATCCAGCGCCTCAAGACGCTCGCGCGGCTCACCGGGGGACGCATCTTCCCGAGCCACGACCCGGTCTTCTGGGAGCGGGCGATCAAGGCGCCCGAGGCGTACAAGTAACTCTCTCAACCACCCCTCACCCTGCCCTCTCCCCTGAGGGGAGAGGGAGAGCGGAGATCGCCATGGGCGTGCTGGACGGAATCAAGGTGCTGGAGATGGCGCGGGTGCCGCCCGCCGAGCTGCCCGGGATGTTCCTCGCCGACATGGGCGCGGACGTGCTGAAGATCGAGACGCCGCCCGAGACCACCGAGGACGCGGCCACGAAGCGGCGCGCCGCCTTCGCCTACGTGAACCGCAACAAGCGGTCGCTCGCGCTCAACATGAAGGCGCCGGAGGCCCAGGCGATCTTCGGCAAGCTCGCCGCCACCGCCGACGTCATCGTGGAGGGCTTCCGGCCCGGGGTGATGAAGCGGCTGGGGGCCGACTACGCGACGCTCTCCGCCGCGAACCCGCGGCTGGTGTACTGCTCGCTCTCCGGCTTCGGCCACAACGGCCCCTACAAGGACTATCCCGCCCACGACGGCAACTACCTCTCGCTGGCCGGCGTGCTGAACCTGATCGGCGAGCCGGGCCGCAAGCCGATCTTCCCGCTGAACCTGGTGGCCGACTACGGCGGGGCCAGCATGCACGGCGCGCTCGGCATCATGATGGCGCTCTTCGCGCGCGAGCGCACCGGCCGCGGCCAGCACGTGGACGTCTCCTACCTCGACACCTCGCTGGCCCTGCTCGCCGCCACGCCCAACATGCGCTTCTTCTGGAGCGACGGCATGGCCCCCAAGCGCGGGGAGGGCTTCCTGGGTGGCTCCTATCCGTACTACGCGGTGTACGAGACCAAGGACCGCAAGCACCTGACCATCGGGTGCACCGAGCCCTGGCTGTGGGAGAACTTCTGCAAGGCGATCGACCGGCCGGACATGGTCAAGTTCGCCCGCAAGGCCGATCAGTTCGTGCGGGCGGCCAACGCGGAAGAGGTGAAGGCGCGCGAGGAGATCGAGGCCATCATCAAGACGCGCACCCGCGACGAGTGGTACGACTTCCTGGTCAAGGCCGACGTCTGCGTGGGCAAGGTCTACGAGCCGGAGGAGGTCGTCGCCGACCCGCAGGTGCAGGCCCGCGACATGATCGTGGAGATGCGTCACCCGGTGCACGGGACCGTGAAGCAGTTCGGTCAGCCGATCAAGCTCTCCGACACCCCGGGGACCATGCGGACCGCGGCGCCGTACTCGGGCGAGCACACCGACCAGGTGCTGGGCGAGCTCGGCCTGCTCGCGGCGGAGATCCGGAACCTGCGAGAGAAGAAGATCGTCGCCTAGCCCGCCCCACGGGAAATGGGCTAATATCTTGGCCTGATGACGACGATCCGCCGGGGCATCGTCTTGGCCGCGCCGGGCCTGCTGGCGACGGCGGCCGGGGCGCGAGCCGACAGCCCCTTCGTCACCGTGCTCGCCACCTACTCGCCACCGCTCAAGAAGCGCTGAGAGCCATTCGATGACCACTGCTCCCGACTCCTTCGTCGATCTCCTGTCCACTCGCGCCCGCTTCGGCTGGGGCGCCGCGCCGACCGCGCGCCCGGTCACCAACGCGCTCTACGAGTTCGGCGGGGGCTTCCCGGACCCGGCGTCCTTCCCGTACGACGGGCTCGTCGACGCGACCGCGCGGATGATCAAGGCCGAGGGCGCGGAGGCCCTCACCTACGGCGAGCCGCAGGGCTACCGCGGCCTCCGCGAGCTGGTGTGCCACAAGTACGGGCTCTTCGAGGGGCTCAAGGTGGGCCCCGAGAACATCATCATCTCGAACGGCTCCGGGCACGCGCTCTCGCTCGCGTTCAGCGCCCTCGTGGACCCGGGCGACGTGATCCTCTCGGAGGCGCCCACCTTCTCGGGCACGCTCCAGACCATCCGCCGCCACGGCCCGCAGGTGCTCGACGTGCCGGTCGACGGAGACGGGCTGGTGGTCGAGGTCGCGCGGCAACACCTCGCCGATCTCCGGAAGCAGGGCCGGCGCTGCAAGCTCATCTACACGATCGTGAACTTCCAGAACCCGTCCGGGCCCTCGCTGACCCTGCGGCGGCGCCGGGAGCTGATCGACCTGTCCCACGAGTACGACACCCTGATCCTCGAGGACGACGCCTACGGCGAGCTGCGCTTCGAGGGCGAGCACCTCCCGTCGCTCTACGCCCTCGACGGTGGGGGCCGGGTGATGCGCGCGGGCACCGTGTCGAAGATCCTCGGGGCGGGCTTCCGCCTCGGCTGGCTCTGCGCGCCCAAGGAGATGATCCCCGCGTTCCAGGGGTTCCTCTTCGGCGGCGGCGTCAATCCCTTCGCCTCGCGCGTCGCCACCTACTTCCTGCGCGACAACCTCGCTCCCCACGTGGCCCTGCTGGTCAACGTGTACCGCGCGAAGCGGGACGCGATGCTGCGCGGGCTCTGGGAGGTCCTGAAGGACACCGACGTCCTCATCAGCAAGCCGGAGGGCGGCTTCTTCATCTGGATCAAGCTCCCCGCCGGCACCGACACCGGCAAGCTCTACGACGGAGCGGTCAAGGCGCGCGTGCAGTACACCGCGGGGCCGTCGTTCTTCCCCAACGGGGGCGGCGAGCGCTTCATCCGCCTGGCCTTCAGCTTCGAGTCCCCCGAGCGCTGCTACGAGGGCGCGCGCCTGATCGCCCGGGCCATCGTCGACGCCCGCACCTGAGATGGCCCGCCACCTCATCCTCGTGGTGGACGACGAGGACAACTTGCGCGACGTCCTGGTGGAGGTGCTGAAGCGCGACGGGCACGAGGTGGACAGCGCGGTCGACGGCGCCGAGGGGCTCCGCCGGGCCGAGGAGCGCCGGTACGACCTGGTGGTCACCGACCTGCGCATGCCCGGGCTCGAGGGGCCGGCGCTGTACCGGGCCCTGCGCGAGCGTTACCCGGATCGCCCGCCCCGTGTCATCTTCATGAGCGCCAACACCGGCATCGACGAGTACGCGAGCTTTCTCGCCGAGACCGGGGAGCCCGCGCTCGAGAAGCCGTTCAACCTGACGGATATGCGGCAGGTCGTGCTGCAGGTCCTCACGCAAGTCCGGCGCGCGGCCGGGGCGGAGTAGCCCGGGCGGGAGCGGGAGCCGCGGCGGGCGCGGCGGGGCCTCCCGGGGACACGCTGACTCGCAATCCGCGTGGGCACTCAGGCGAGCCACGAGATTGGAGCTTGCACGCTTCGGCTTCGCGCAGAAGACACGGTCCCCGGGAGGCCCCGCCGCGCCCGCCGCGGCTCCCGCTCCCGCCCTCCCCGCTCGCTTCTGGTCCGGCTCACGTTCCAGTGAGACGGTGACTCGTCACGACGGTTGACGTGGGCAGCGGGCGCTGATAGCGTGCCGGGGTGGCAACCGCCAGCCCGGCACTGGTCGATCCTTCACGCTCCACCCCGGACGTGGCCGAGCAGCGGGCCCGCGTCCGCGCCATCGTCGCGCCGCGCAGTGGCGAGCGCGGTCTGGACATCGGCTGCGGCTTCGGCCTGCTCTCCTGCGAGCTGGCCCGCGACGTGGGCCCGACCGGGCGCGTCATGGGCGTCGACTCGGTCCCGGCCATGATCGTGGCCTGCGAGGAGCGCGCGCGCCACGACGCGGTCACCGGCCGCACCGAGTTTCGCCAGGCGGACGCCGAGGCGCTGCCATTCGCGCCCGGCACCTTCGACTTCGTCGCCGCCATGCAGGTCTACGAGTACATGCCGGACGTCGAGCGAGGGCTGGCGGAGGCCGCGCGCGTGCTGAAGGCGCGGGGCCGGCTCGCGGTGCTCGATACGGACTGGGAATCCTGCGTGTGGCACTCCGGCGACCGAGAGCGGACCGCCCGGGTGCTCCAGGCGTGGGAGCAGCGCTTCGCCCATCCCCACCTGCCCGCCCGCCTCCCCGAGCTGCTGCGCCGCACCGGGTTCGCGCTCCGCAGCGTGACCTTGATCCCGGTGGTCAACGTCGAGGCGAGCGAGCAAACGTATAGCCCGAGCATGATCGACGTGATCGCGCGCTTCGTGGCCAACCGCGGCGGGATCACCGAGGACGAGGCCGCGCGCTGGGCCGAGGACGTCCGCGCTCAGGCGGTGCGCGGCGAGTACTTCTTCAGTCTCTCGCGCTACCTGTTCCTGGCCGAGCGCGCGCGACCGAACCGGCCGTGAGACTCCCATGAAATTAGAAGTCGAGCTCGTGGAAGAGGACGGCGGCCTCTACCGGGCCACCGCGGTGCTCTACCCCGAGGTGAGCGTGACCGGCCGCACCGAGAAGGAAGCGCTGGGCCTGCTTCTCGACGCGGTCGCCAAGTACCTCAAGAGCCGGCCCGAGAAGAGTCGGCCCGGGCGCGCCTGAGCGAGCCTACCAGGGCGCCTCGGCGCCCTCCCAGGTGAGGAAGCGCCCGCTGTCCCGGGCGGTCAGCCCGTCGATCACCCGCATCCGCATCATCCCGGCCACCGATCGCGCGGGCGACTCAATGGGCGGGGCGCGACGCCCCCTGCGTCGGCATCGCCTCTGCGCCCGGCCCCGCGGTCACCGCGGTGGCGGGGGGGCGCGCCTGCGTCGGCATGCGCTCCTCGGTCGGCGGCTCGGCGGGCCGGGCCACGGCAGGGGGAACCCGCACCGGGCGGGGCACGGTCTCCGAGGCCGCGGCCGGGATTCGCGCCGGCGGCGGAATGGCGGTGTCTACCGTCCGGGGCGTCGGGGTCGCCCGAACGGGCGCGGGCGGAGCGACCGGAATCGGGCGCGCGACCGGAGGCGCAGGCAAGGTCGGAGCCGCGGGCAACGGGGCCACCGGCGCGACGGTCATCGGCGGGGCCGACGGGCGCGGCGGCATCCGGACGGTGCCGGGGCGATAGGGATCGGGAAAGCTGGCCTCGTAGATGTAGAAGCCGGCGCCGGCCACGACCAGCGCGGTCGCCACCAGGGCCGCCGCGGTGGCGCTGCGTCGCCGGATGCGCACGCGCTGCGCGGCCTGGACCCGCTGGCGATCCAGCTCCCCTCGGCACTCGGCGCATTCCACCAGGTGCGTCTCGAGAAGGGCCCACTCCGTGAGAGGCATCTCGCCCGCGACGAGGAGCGGAAGAGCCCGGCGCACGTCCTGGCACTTCATCCTCCCTCCATCTTCCACATCTCGCACGCGCTGTAAAGCCCTGCGTTAGCATGTGGCCCATGCTGCCTCCCGGCGAGGGCAACCCCTTCCTGCGCGCGACGGTGGGCGACATGCTCGCGACGCAGGCCGCGCGCGTGGGAGACCGCGAGGCGATCGTCGCGACCGACCGTCGCATCAGCTACGCGGAGCTCTTCCGGGATGCCCAGCGTCTCGCGCGCGGGCTGCTCGCCTGCGGTGTGCGGAAGGACGACAAGGTGGCCCTCTGGATGCCCGGCCGCCCGGAGTGGCTCGCGGTCCAGCACGGCTGCGCGCTCATCGGCGCGGTGGTGGTGGCGCTCAACACACGCTACAAGGCCCACGAGCTGCGGTACATCCTGCGGCAGTCGGATGCGACCACGCTCGTCTGCGCCGATCACGCGGGGCCGGTGGACTACCTCGAGACCCTGGCCGAGGTGCTGCCCGACCTGGCCGCGTCCGTCCCCGGCGAGCTGGACCTCGCGGAGTTCCCGGCGCTCCGGCGGGTGATCGTGCACGCCGACGATCCGTATCCCGGCTGCCTGGCCTGGCGTGACATCGAGGAGCTCGGCGATGCGTCCGAGACCGCCGTCGCGCTCGACGCCGCGCGCGCCGCGGTCACGCCCGACGATTCACTCACCATCCTCTACACCTCCGGGACCACGTCCTTCCCGAAGGGCGCGATCATCAGCCACCGCAACTGCCTGCCTCACGGCTGGTGGTGCGGCGCGGTCATGCGCCTGACCGAGGCCGATCGCGTGCTCCACGCGCTACCGCTCTCCGGCACCTGGGGCGGGCTCTGCATCCCCCTGGCGACCTTCACTCACGGGGCCACCCTCGTCCTCATGGAGACCTTCGAGGCCGCGGTGGCCCTGCGCCTGATGGAGGACGAGCGGATCACGGTGTGGAACGGGGTCGACGCGATGGCGGTGCCGATGCTCGAGCATCCCGATCTGGCGCGACGCGACCGCTCGCGCCTGCGCACCGGCGGCTTCGCCGCGACCGGCGGCGGCGTGCAGGGCCTCTTCGAGGCGGTGGTGGAGCGACTCGGCGTGCGCCTGGCCTTCCAGCCCTACGGCATGACCGAGGTGAACGCGATGGCGCTCGTCCACGACCTCGACGAGCCGCCCGAGAGCCTCGCGGTCGCGGGCGTCTGGCCCGCCGACGGCCTCGAGGCGCGCGTGGTCGATCCGGAGACCGGCCGGGATCAGCCCATCGACGGCGACGGCGAGCTGTGGCTGCGCGGACGGCTGGTCACCGCGGGCTACTACCAGAAGCGGGAGGAGACCGCGCGGGCGTTCAGCGCCGACGGATGGTTCAAAACCGGCGACCTGGCGGTACGCCACGCGGACGGCCGCGTCGTCTTCCGCGGCCGCCTGCGCGAGGTGCTGCGCATCAGCCACTTCATGGTCGCCCCCGGCGAGATCGAGGCCTACCTGCAGACCCACCCGAAGGTGCGGCAGGCCTTCGTCATCGGCGTGCCCGACCCGCGCACCAACGAGGCCGCGGTGGCCTACGTGATCCCCCACCCCGGCTGCACGGATCTCACCGAGGACGAGGTGATCGCCCACTGCCGCGGCCGCATCGCCTCGTTCAAGGTCCCGCGCCACGTGCGCGTGGTGGCCGACGTGCCGCGCACCCCAGGCCCGCACGGCGACAAGGTGCAGAGGGCGCGGCTGCGCGAGATGTTCCTGGGGTCGGCGGCCCCGACCTAGTCGCCGGCGCCCAGGCGCTCCCGGGCGGCGTCGATCTCCTGCTTCACCGCGCCCGGGCCGGGGAACTCGCGCTTGGCCTTGCGGTACCAGTACTGCGCGTTGTCGAGGTCGCCCTCGATCGTGTGCACGATGCCGTGCATCCAGGCCGCGAGCGCGGACTTGTCCTCCTGCACGATCTCGTGGGCGCGCTGCCACTCCCCCGCCGCCAGATGCTCGAGGGCCGTCGCGAGGTCGCCTTTGCTCATCGCCCGAAGTCTACCGCAGTCGTGTTGCCTCCGCTCACCAGGACGCCAACCCGCTCGCCGGGAGCCGGCACGTAGCCGCCACCGAGCAGCGCGGAGAAGGCGGCCGCCCCGCCGGGCTCCGCGGCCAGGCGCAGGCCGTCCCAGAGCGCCTCCTGGGCCCGCCGGATGGCCGCGTCGGGCACGAGCACGACCCGCGCTCGGCATCTACCGGCTTGCCCGCCGCGAGCGCCTGCGTCAGCGTGGGCGCGGTCTCGGGCTCGACGCCGATCACGCGCGGCTGTCCCGCGCACCACGCCGCGATGCCGCCGATGAGACCGCCGCCGCCCACCGACACCAGCAGGGTGTCGAGGTCCGGGGCCTGGCGAATGCCTGGCTCGCGGCCAGCGCGTCGGCGTAGCGGTCGCCGCCCACCACGAGGTCGGCGCCGTAGCCGCGGATGCGGCTGATCTTGGCCGGCGAGGACACGGTGGGCACGAAGATGTGCGCCGGGACGCCAAGCTGCATCGCCGCGTAGGCGACCGCCGCCCCGTGATTGCCGCCCGAGGCCGCGACCACACCCGCGGCCGGGATGGAGCGCGTCAGCAGATTGGCGAAGGCACCCCGCGTCTTGAAGGAGCCCGCGTGCTGGAACAGCTCGAGCTTGAGCGTGAGGGGGAAGGCGGGGAGGCCGAAGTCGGCGCCGGTCAGCTCCATCACCGGCGTGAGGCGGATGTGGGGACGGATCAGGCTATGAGTCCGCTCGATCCTCTCCCGGTCGATCGTGGGCGTCACCGGCCATCATGGTAGCACCGTCGCAGCCGCATCCCGGCTCGGCGCATGGCCCGGAGCCGTCGACGTGGCAGTGCATGCTCATCATGTGCCCGCACCGGCACGCCCCGCGCATCTGCTGCGACGTCTGGCGACTGGCCATGGTCGAGAAGGACCGCAAATGGAATGCCAAGGGAGCCCCTCAAGACTCACGGGCACTTAGGCGGCGTTCCGGCGGTACACCTACCCGGCCGCGGCAACGGCGCTGCCGCGCTTAGGCACCGGAACGTCTCAGCGGATGAGATTGACCGGCGCCTCACCCCGCGCGACACGGTGGATGTTCTCCGCGATGACCGTGGCGCGCGCCTCCATCATGCCCTCCGTCCAGCCCGACACGTGGGGGGTCATCAGGACGTTCGGCAGCGTGTGGAACGGGCGATGGCCGGGCAGGGTCGGCGTGCTCCCCTGCGGATAGCGATACCACACGTCGAGCGCGGCACCCGCGAGGGCGCCCCCGGACAGCGCCTCGTAGAGCGCGTCCTCGTCCACCACCTCGCCGCGCGCCACGTTGATGAGCACCGCGGTGGGCTTCATGCGGGCGAGCGCGCGGGCGTCGATCAGGCCCCGCGTGTCCGGCGTGAGGGTCAGGGTGAGAGCCAGGACATCCGCGCGGGTCAGCACGTCGTCGAGCGCCTCCGGCCCCCGCAGGTACGCGAGGCGATGCGGGTCGGGCCGACTCGCGTCGCGGCGGATGGCCATCACCTCCATGTCGAAGGCCAGCGCGCGACGCGCCACCGCCTGGCCGATCCGCCCGTAGCCCACGATGCCGAGGGTCTTGCCGGCCAGCTCGGACCAGAGCGGAACCGGCGCGCCGGACCAGACGCTCTCCCACCGGCCCTGGCGCAGGCTCGCGTCGAGCCGGCAGAAGCTCCGGGCGAGCGCGAGCATGGCGCCCACGACGTACTCCGCGATGCCGACGTCGTGGCCGTAGGCATTGGCCAGCGCGGTCTCCGGTCCGAGCGCCTCGCGATCGACGCGGTCGAGGCCGGCGCCGGGCACCTGCACCAACCGCAGGCGCGGGGCCGCGGTGGCCATCTCGCGGGTGAAGGCCATGCTCACCAGCACGTCCACGTCACCGAGCCGCGCGAGCACCTCCTGCTCCCCGCCCTGCACGACGTCGCACGGGACCTGCACCCGCGCGCGTACCCGGTCCGCGATCTGTCCCGCGAAGACGCCCGCGAAGGCGACCTTCACATCAGCACCATCTGCGTCTGCGTGGTCAGCGAGAGCAGCCGCCCCGACTCGTCGGTGACCCGCGTCTGCCACACCTGGGTACGCTTGCCCCGGTGGAGCGGGGTGGCCTCCGCCCGCACCACGCCGCTCCGCCCGGCCGCGAAGAAGTTGGTCTTCGACTCGAGCGTGGTCGTGGACGCGCCCGCGGGCAGGTTGACGATGGTGGCCGCCGCGCCCACCGTGTCGGCCAGCGCCATCAGGGTCCCCCCGTGCAGCGCGCCGCCGACCGTGCGCAGCTCGTCGCGGATGGTCAGCTCGGCCACCACCCGGTCCGGGCTCGCCTCCACGATGCGCAAGCCCAGCAGGGTGCTGAGGGTGCCCTGCATGCGGTCGTTGAAGTGACTCGGATCGATCGCCATGGATGTTCCTCCCCCGGGCCTCGGGCCCCGGCTATCCTGGCCCGACCGGCGCGGCAGTTCAATTACCTCGAAGGTAATGGCGGAGCGGCAGGCGCCGGTGTACCTTCCCCGCCATGAGGCACGCCACCTCCCCCGTCAAGAAGCCCCGGGCGAGCCCGGTGGGCCAGCTGATCAAGCAGTGGCGGGAGCGCCGGCGGCTGAGCCAGCTGAGTCTGGCCGTCGACGCCGAGATCTCCACCCGCCACCTGAGCTTCATCGAGACCGGCCGGTCCCAGCCGAGCCGCGACATGGTCCTGCTCCTGGCGCGCGCCCTCGAGGTGCCGCCGCGCGGGCGCAACGACCTGCTCGCCGCGGCGGGCTACGCGCCGGTCTACCGGGAGACCGCGCTCGACGCCCCGCAGATGAGCGACGTGCGCCGCGCGCTCGACTTCACGCTGCGCCAGCAGGAGCCCTTCCCGGCCCTGGTCGTCGACGGGCACTGGAACCTGCTGATGAGCAACCAGGGCGCCCAGCGGCTGATGGCGCGCTTCGTCTCCCCCGAGGACATGGCCGCGGTGGGTGGCCGCCCGAACGCGCTGCGGCTCTTCTATCACCCGCGCGGCATGCGCCCCTACATCGTGAACTGGGAGGCCACCGCGGCGGCCCTCATCCAGTGGCTGCACCACGACCTGGCCCGCGGCGTCGGCGACGACGAGACGCGCCGCCTGCTCGCGGAGCTGCTCGCCTATCCCGACGTGCCCCAGAAGTGGCGCAGCCTCGATCTCGACGTGACCCCGGTCCCGTTCCTGGCCGTCGAGATGCGCAAGGACGACTTCCACGTGAAGTTCTTCTCCACCCTCGCGAGCCTCGGCGTGCCGTACGACATCACGCTGCACGAGCTGCGGGTGGAGTGCTTCTTCCCGGCGGACACCGCGAGCGAGGCCTTGCTGCGCGGGCTCGCGCTGTGAAGTACGTGCTCCTCTACGAGTCGTCGCCCGACGTGCGCGCGAAGGCGCCGCTCCACTTCTCCGCCCACCGGGCCCGCATGCAGGACTTCCACTGGCGCGGCACGCTCCTGATGTCGGGCCCCTTCGGCGATCCGGAGCGTGAGGGCGCGATGGGCATCTTCACCACCCGCGAGGCGGCGGAGGAGTTCGCGCAGGGCGACCCATTCGTGCTCCACGGCGTCGTCGCGCGGTGGCACATCCGCGAGTGGAACGAGGTCCTCTCATGACCACCGCGCCCGCCCGTCCCACCCAGTTCGGCCGCATCCATCCGCCCGACGAGGCGTGGCTCGGCCGGAACCCGCCCGAGCCGATCCTCGAGCCGGATCTCCCGATCATCGACACCCACCACCACCTGTGGGACCGCGGCGGCCATCGCTACTTCCTGCCCGACTTCCTGGCCGACGCGGCCACCGGGCACAACGTCGTCGCCACCGTGTTCCTCGAATGCCACTCGATGTACCGCGCGGGCGGGCCCGCGGAGATGCGGCCGGTGGGCGAGATCGAGTTCGTCACCGGCCAGGCCGCGATGAGCGCCAGCGGCATGTACGGGTCGACCCGCGTGGCCGCCGGCATCGTGGGCTTCGCCGACCTGACCCTGGGCGACCGCGTCGAGCCGGTGCTCGAAGCTGAGCTGCGCGCGGGCGGCGGGCGGTTCCGCGGGGTGCGCCACTCGGCGGCGTGGGACGCGAGCGAGGTCATCGGCAACAGCGAGGCCGCCGGCGGCCCCCATCTCTACCGGCGCCCCGAGTTCCGCGCCGGCCTCGCGCGCCTGACCCGGCTGGGCCTCTCGCTCGACGCGTGGGTCTTCCACCCGCAGCTCGGCCTAGTGGCGGAGCTGGCCCGCGCGCACCCAGACGCCAACGTCATCCTGGGCCACGTGGGCGGCGTGCTCGGCTACGGCCCCTACACCGGCAAGCAGAAGGAGGTCTTCGCGGCCTGGAAGGCGCAGATGACCGAAGTCGCCAAGTGCCCCAACGTGAGCCTGAAGCTCGGCGGCATGATGATGCGCCTGGCCGCCTACGACTACCGGACCGAGCCGAAGCCGCCCACCTCGACCGAGCTGGCCGCGCTCTGGCGCCCGTACTTCGAGACCGGCATCGAGCTGTTCGGGCCGAGCCGCTGCCTGTTCGAGAGCAACTTCCCAGTCGACAAGATGGGCATCGGCTGGGCCGCGCTCTGGAACGGGTTCAAGCGCATCGTCGCCGGCGCGTCCGCCACCGAGAAGCAGGCGATGTTCGCGGGAACCGCGCGCCGGGTGTACCGCCTGGACTGATGGACCCGTACCGCGAGGCCAATCGCGGGCTCTGGGACGCCTGGACGCGCGTCAATCTTCGCTCCGAGATGTACGACGTCGAGGCGTTCGCGGCCGGGCGCGGACGCGACCTCGATCCGATCGCCCGGGCGGGACCCGGCGACGCGCGCGGGAAGACGCTCCTCCACCTGCAGTGCCACTTCGGCATGGACACCATCCGCTGGGCTCGCCACGGCGCGACCGTGACCGGGGTCGACTTCTCGGAGGAGGCCATCACCGCGGCGCGGGCGCTCGCCGCGCGGATGGGCGTACCCGCCACCTTCGTGCAGAGCGATCTCTACGACCTGCCGTCCACCCTCTCCGGTCGTTTCGACGTGGTCTTCACCTCCCACGGCGTGCTCGGCTGGCTCCCGGATCTGGAGCGCTGGGCGCAGATCATCGCGCACTACCTGGCGCCGGGCGGCGTCTTCTACATCGTCGAGGCGCACCCGATCCTCCAGTGCTTCAACGACCGCCTGCCCGAGCCGGACCTACGCCTGCTCTATCCCTACTTCCACGGCCCCGAGCCCATCCGCGACGAGCGCACCGGCTGCTACAGCGCGCCCGACGCGCCGATCGAGAGCGTCGAGCACGTCTGGCTGCACCCGCTGTCGGCCATCATCGGTTCGCTCCTCCGGGCCGGTCTGCGCATCGAGTCCTTCGAGGAGTACCCGTTCCTCGGCTGGAA
>Ga0209388_1000070_pt1 | contig 17891 bp, 17 predicted proteins | sample Rivendell_Oct201_7_FD_188348 | JGI IMG/M metagenome (GOLD analysis project Ga0209388, IMG submission 188348) | Vadose zone soil and rhizosphere microbial communities from the Eel River Critical Zone Observatory, Northern California to study diel... | ecosystem: Environmental > Terrestrial > Soil...
CCGGTCACCCCCTCTGCCTGGACACCCTCTGCCGGGTCGCCCTCTCTGGTTCGTGGGGCGCGTGGGCTACACTTCAGTCTCGATGGACGCGTCTCTTTTCGATTACGAGCTGCCTCCCGAGCTGATCGCGCAGGAGCCGGCGGAGCCGCGGGATGCTTCGCGGTTGCTGGTGCTGGATCGCACGGTGGGGGCATGGGCGGATCATGGGTTCTCCGAGCTGCCCGAGCTTCTGCGGGCGGGGGATTGCCTGGTGGCGAACCGGAGTCGCGTGATCCCGGCTCGACTCCTGGGTACGGCGGTGGACGGCGGGGGCGCGGTGGAGCTCCTGCTGCTGCGTCCGGTCGGGGACGAGCGGTGGGAGGCGATGGTGCGCCCCGGCCGCCGCTGTCGCGTGGGTGCTCGCGTGGACCTGGCCGGGGGCGCGGCGCGGGCCCATGTGGTGGGCGAAGGGAATGAGGGCACGCGCGTCGTGGCGATCGAGGCGCCGTGGCCGGTGCGTGAGCTGATGGAGCGCCACGGGCTGCCACCCCTGCCGGCGTACATCGGCCGTCACGACGCGCCCAAGCCGGAGGACCGTGAGCGCTACCAGACGGTGTACGCGCGCGAGGACGGCTCGGTGGCGGCGCCTACCGCGGGACTGCACTTCACGCCCGAGTTGCTCGCGCGGCTCGAGCGCTGCTCCGTCGAGGTCCACTACCTCACGCTGCACGTGGGGCCCGGGACGTTCCGCCCGCTCCGCGCCGGGCGGGTGGAGGAGCACCGGATGGAGGCCGAGCCCATCGACATCCCCGAGCCGACTGCGGAGGCGGTCGAGCGGGCCCGGCGCGAGGGGCGCCGCGTCGTCGCGGTGGGGACGACCACCACCCGGGCGCTCGAGTGGGCGGCCGGCGAGGACGGCCGGGTGCGCGCGGGGACGGGGCCGGCGGATCTGTTCATCCGGCCCGGCCATCGCTTCCGCGTCGTGGACGCGCTCGTCACCAATTTCCACCTCCCGCGCACGAGCCTGCTCGTCCTGGTGTCGGCCTTCGCGAGGCGCGAGCTCGTCCTGGCCGCCTATCGCCACGCGGTGGAGGCCCGCTATCGCTTCTACTCGTACGGCGACGCGATGCTGATCCACTGAGGCATGAGCGGCTTCCGCTTCGAGCTCGTCAAGATCGACGGCGCCGCGCGCCTCGGCCGGATCCTCACCGCGCACGGGGCGGTCGAGACGCCCGCCTTCATGCCGGTGGCGACGCAGGGCTCGGTCAAGAGCCTCGCTCCCTCGGATCTGCTCGCCGCGGGCGCCCAGATCGTGCTGGCCAATACCTACCACCTGATGCTGCGGCCGGGACACGAGCTGGTGCGCGAGCTGGGTGGCCTGCATCGGTTCATGGGCTGGGACGGGCCGATCCTCACCGACTCGGGCGGCTTCCAGGTCTTTAGCCTCTCGAAGCTGCGGCGGATCGGGGAGGAGGGCGTGGAGTTCCGCTCCCACGTCGACGGCTCGCTCCGGACCCTCACGCCGGAGTCGTGCGTCGCGGTGCAGCTCGCGCTGGGCGTCGACGTGCTGCATCCGCTCGACGAGTGCCTGGCGCACCCGGCCACCGCGGCCGAGACCGAGCGCTCGCTGGCGCTGACCGAGCGCTGGCTCGCGCGCGCGATCGCCGAGCACCGGGCCGCGGGCTCGCCCGGCGCCTTGTTCGGGATCGTGCAGGGCGGCTCGTACGAGCCGCTCCGGCGCCGCGCGGTGGACGCGATCGGCGGCCTAGACCTGCCCGGCCACTCGATCGGCGGGCTGGCGGTGGGAGAGCCCAAGCCTCTGATGTACGACATCACCGAGCTGGTGGCCGGGCTCCTGCCCGCGGACCGGCCGCGCTACCTCATGGGGGTCGGGAAGCCGACCGATCTGGTCGAGGCGGTCGCGCGCGGCGTCGATCTCTTCGACTGCGTGCTACCGACCCGGAACGCCCGCAACGGCCAGGCCTTCACGCCCGACGGGCCGATCAACATCGGCAACGCGCGATTCGCCCGGGACGGGGCGCCGCTCGACGCGGAGTGCGCCTGCGAGGGGTGCCGCCGCTTCTCGCGAGCCTACCTGCGCCACCTCTTCGCGGCCCGCGAGCTGCTCGCCTACCGGCTGATGACGCTCCACAACCTGACGTTCTACCTGGGGCTCATGCGGGACATGCGCCGGGCGGTGGCCGATGGCGCGTTCGGGCGGTTCCGATCTCGGTTTCTCGCGCGATATGGGGTAGAATCCGTGGGCGACTCGGCCGACTCACCCGCTGACTCGGAGGCGTGACCTTCATGGTGGATCTCGCATACGCAATGGGGCCGTCGCCTGCCGGCGGCAACGGCGGCGGCATCATGTCCATCCTGCCCCTGATGATCGGCATGTTCGCGATCATGTACTTCCTGATCATCCGGCCGCAGCAGAAGCAGAAGAAGGACCGCGAGGCCCTGCTCTCCGCGGTCAAGAAGGGCGACCGCGTCGTCATGTCGAGCGGGCTCTACGGCACCGTGGTGGGCCTGTCCGAGCACACCGTCACCGTGAAGGTGGCCGAGCAGGTCAAGATGGAGTTCGAGCGGTCCGCGATCGGCCGGATCGTGCCCGTCGCGGGCGACAAGGAGTCGTCGGCCTAGATGCGGCGCAACCTCGGTCTCCGCATCGGTCTCGTGATCGTGGTGATCGCGGTGTCGGTGTGGTATCTCTACCCGCCCCGCTCCAGCATCAACCTGGGCCTCGATCTCCAGGGCGGCATCCATCTCGTGCTCGGGGTCGACGTGGACAAGGCGCTGGAGGCGCAGGTCGAGCGGGCGGGGGACACGGTGCGGGGCGAGCTCGAGAAGAAGGGCATCGCGGTCTCCAAGATCGAGCGGCGCGGGATCTCCGATCTCGCGATCCAGATCGCGTCGCCCCAGAGCTGGGACAGCGCGCTCACGACGGTCACCGAGGTCCTGGGCGCCTTCGACCGCAAGGAGGCGGACCAGGCGGCGGGCCGGATCGTGATGACCCTCAAGCCGCGCGAGACGACCCAGATCCGCGAGCTGGCGGTGCGCCAGGGGCTCGAGACGATCCGCAACCGGGTGGACCAGTTCGGGGTCGCCGAGCCCTCCATCCAGCAGCAGGGCGAGAACCGCATCCTGGTCCAGCTCCCGGGCGTCCAGGATCCGGCCCGGGCCAAGGCGTTGATCGGCAAGACCGCGCTCCTCGAGTTCAAGCTGGTGGACGACAAGGTCGACCCCGAGACCGCGGTCCGCTCCGGAGTGCCGGACGGGGACGAGATCCTCTACCAGCGACGCGTGGACAAGGAGACCCATCAGGAGCGCAAGGTGCCGTTCGTGGTCCAGAAGAAGGCCTACGTGACCGGCCGCGACGTGGCCACCGCGCGGGTCTCCATCGATCAGAACACGAGCGAGCCCTACGTCTCGGTCGACTTCAACGCGGCGGGAGGACGGGCCTTCTCGGATCTGACCGACGCCAACGTCGGCCGGCGGCTCGCCATCGTTCTGGACGGCAACATCCACTCCGCCCCGCAGATCCGCGAGCGCATCCCGTCCGGGCGCGCCCAGATCACCGGCGGCTTCACCTCCGCGGAGGCCACCGACCTGGCCATCGTGCTGCGGGCGGGCGCGCTGCCCGCCCCGGTCCAGGTGCTCGAGGAGCGCACGGTGGGCCCGTCCCTCGGCGCCGACTCGGTCCGCCAGGGCATCGTCGCGATCCTGGCCTCGACCGTGCTGGTGTTCGTCTTCATGATGGCCTACTACCGCCTCTCCGGCTTGATCGCCGACGTGGCGCTCGGCCTGAACCTGCTGCTGCTGCTCGCGACCATGGCCGGCTTCCACGCGACCCTCACGCTGCCGGGCATCGCGGGGATCGCCCTCACGATCGGCATGGCGGTGGATACGAACATCCTCATCTTCGAGCGCATCCGCGAGGAGCTCCGCGGCGGGAAGACCATTCGCGGCGCCATCGAGGCGGGCTTCTCCCGGGCGTTCAAGACCGTCATCGATACCCACGTCACGGTCCTGGTGTCGGGCCTCATCCTGTTCCAGTTCGGGACCGGCCCGGTCAAGGGCTTCGCGGTGACCCTCATGATCGGCATCGCGGCCAGCCTCTTCACCGCGGTCTTCTTCACGCGCCTGCTCTTCGACCTGCTGTACATGGGTCCCCACAAGCGCGAGTCGCTGTCGATCTGACCGCCATGTTCGAGCTCTTCCGCAACCCCAACTTCGACTTCATCGGCCGGCGACGCTGGGCCTACATCATCTCGGTCCTCTTCATCCTGGCCGGCTTCGGCTCCATGGTGGCCAAGGGTGGCCTGCGCTACGGGATCGACTTCTCGGGCGGCACCCTGATCCAGGTGCGCTTCGAGAAGGCGGTCCCGGTGGACCGTATCCGGCGCGCGCTCGAGACGGTGCGGATGGGGGAGAGCGTGATCCAGGAGTTCGGCGACACGCGGGAGTACCTGCTCCGGCTGCCCGCGACCGAGGCCGGCTCCGAGGAGGTGACCAAGCAGGCTTTGGCCGCCCTCGCCAAGGAGCCCGAGCTGGGCCCGCCCGAGGTCCGACGCGTGGAGTACGTAGGCCCCCAGGTGGGCCGCGACCTCCAGATCCAGGCGATCTATGCCGCCCTCTGGAGCGTCGCCGGCATCCTCGCCTACGTCGCGATCCGCTTCGACATGCTGGGCGGGATGGCCTCGGTCGCGGCGATCGTCCACGACGTGCTGATCTGCCTCTCGGCCATGTCGCTGACGAACCGGGAGATGTCCCTGCCGATCCTGGCCGCGCTCCTGACGATCATCGGGTACTCGGTCAACGACACGATCGTCGCGTACGACCGGGTGCGGGAGAACCGGACCAAGGGGGCTCGCCGCAAGGGTGAGTCATTCGCGACTCAGATCAACAACGCCATCAACCAGACCCTGTCCCGGACGGTGCTGACCGCCTTGACCGTCTTCTTCACGACCGCCGTTCTCTACCTGTTCGGGGGGAAAGTCCTGGAGGACATGGCGTTCGTCCTGACCATCGGGGTCGTGACCGGTACCTTCTCGACGGTCTACATCGCCGGCTCGCTGATCGTGGACTGGCAGGGCTGGCGCGAGCGGTGGATGGCGCGAAGGAAGAAAGCGGTAGCAAAAGCCTGATTTTAGTGGCAGAATTTGAGGTCAACCTGAGGAGGGCGCTGGGTTGACCCAACTGCAGACGCTGATCGAGGAGATTCCCAAGTACCAGCCCGCCGCTGACTTGGCCCTCCTGGAGCGCGCCTACCGCTTCTCCGAGCTATCCCACGAAGGGCAGCAGCGCGCCTCGGGCGAACCCTACCTGTCCCACCCCCTGGAGGTCGCCGGCCTCCTGGTCAACTTCAAGATGGACGTGACCACGGTGACGGCGGGCCTGCTGCACGACGTGCTGGAGGACACCAAGACCACCAAGGTGGACCTCCAGCGGGAGTTCGGGGCCGAGATCGCCGACCTGGTCGACGGGGTCACCAAGATCGGTAAGCTGGCCTTCTCCTCCCGGGAAGAGCGCCAGGCCGAGAACTTCCGGAAGATGCTGGTGGCCATGGCGCGCGACCTCCGCGTGCTGATGATCAAGCTCGCCGATCGCCTGCACAACATGCGAACCCTGCAGTACCTGCCCGCGGACAAGGCCCGCAAGATCGCCCAGGAGACGCTCGACATCTACGCCCCGCTCGCCCATCGCCTGGGCATGGCGAAGGTCAAGGCCGAGCTGGAGGACCTGGCCCTCCGTGTGCTCCACCACGAGGATTACCAGGAGCTGATGCGGCGGGTGGCCAAGCGGCGGCTCGAGCGGGAGGCGGAGATCAACAACCTGATCTCGCTCCTGCACGACAAGCTGGCCGAGGTGGGGATCGGGTCAAAGATCGCGGGGCGGCCCAAGCACTTCTACTCGATCTGGAAGAAGATGCACGAGGGCGGGCGGGAGTTCGACGAGATCTACGACCTGACCGCGGTTCGGGTGCTGACCAACTCGGTCCGCGACTGCTACGGCGCCCTCGGGGTGGTGCACTCCCTGTGGAAGCCGGTGCCCGGGCGATTCAAGGACTTCATCGCGATGCCCAAGGTCAACATGTACCAGTCGCTCCACACCACGGTCATCGGGCCCAAGGGCGACCCGGTCGAGATCCAGATCCGCACCTACGACATGCACCGCATCGCGGAGGAGGGCATCGCGGCCCACTGGCTGTACAAGGAGAAGCGGAGCGACCGCGACAAGTTCGACGACGCCTTCACCTGGCTGCGCCAGCTCCTGGAGTCCCAGAAGGAGACGAGCGACCCCAAGGAGTTCCTCGACAGCGTGCGACTCGACCTCTTCCCGGACGAGGTGTACGTGTTCACGCCCCGTGGGGATGTGAAAGCCCTGCCCGAGGGTGCGACCCCGGTCGACTTCGCCTACGCGGTCCACACCGACGTGGGCCACCACTGCGTCGGGGCCAAGGTCAACGGCAAGCTGGTGCCGCTGCGCTACACCCTGCGCCAGGGCGACATCCTCGAGATCGTCACGTCGCCCACCCAGCACCCGAGCCGCGACTGGCTCAAGATCGTCAAGTCCAACCGCGCCCGCGCCAAGATCAACCAGTGGCTCAAGATCGAGGAGCGCACCCGCTCGCTGGCCCTCGGCCGCGAGCTGTTCGAGCGCGAGGCCAAGAAGTACCGGCTGGTCCCGGGCGCGCTACTCGCCTCCGACGAGATGAAGAAGCTGATCGGCGAGCTCGGCTTCCCGTCCGCGGACGACCTGCTGGCCTCGATCGGCTACGGCAAGACCTCGATCCAGCAGGTGCTGGGCAAGCTGGCCCCCGCCACCGTCCACGACAGCGACGCCGCCACCGAGGCCAAGCCCGCGCGGCCCGCCCGGAAGGGGGAGGGCCCCGCGGTGCGGATCCGCGGGGTCGACGACCTGCTGGTGCGCTTCGCCAAGTGCTGCTCCCCGGTTCCGGGCGACGGCATCGTCGGGTTCATCACCCGCGGGCGCGGCCTGACCGTGCACGCGCGCGACTGCCTCACGGTGGCCAAGAACGTTCTCGACAAGGAGCGCCTGGTCACGGTGGAGTGGGGGGCGGCCGAGCCGGCCAAGCGACCGGTGCGCATCGCGGTCTACATCGGGCGCGACCGGCCGGGCCTGCTCGCCGAGATCACCGCCGCCATCTCGTCCCGGCAGGGCAACATCATCAAGGCCGAGATCACGGTCACCGACGATCGGAAGGGGCTCAACCACTTCGTGGTGGAGGTCGAGGACCTGCGCCAGCTGCAGGACATCATGCAGGCCATCCGCGAGGTGAAGGACATCGCCAACGTCGAGCGGGTTCGCGGCCTCTAGCGCCCGCCCGTGACCGCCCCGCGGTCAGCATGACCCGCCGGGAGTTCGAAGCCCTCGTCGACACCGCCCTCCGCCGCCTGCCCCGCGCCTTCCGCGACAAGCTCGCCAACATCGCCGTCGTGGTCGAGGACTGGGCCGACGACGCGACCCTCGACGAGATGGGCATCGAGCCTCCCGATACTCTCTATGGGCTCTATCGGGGGGTGGACATCACCCGCCGGGACTCCTCCTACGGCAACGTGCTGCCCGACACCATCCACATCTACCAGGGGCCGATCGAGGAAGACTGCGACGACCCCGAGGAGATGGCGGATCTCGTCCGCGACGTGGTGGTCCACGAGGTGGGCCACTATTTCGGCCTCGACGACGAGACCATGGATGGCATCGAGGGGGAGCGGGGCTAGCGCCCCAATCGCAAGATTTTTGCTTGACAGGAATTTCATTTGTCCCTATGGTTTCAGCATACGCTGAAAATGATGGCACAAGTGAAAGTGGACGTGAAGGGATGGCCAAAGCAGACGATATCAGGACGCTGGCGGCGCAGCGAGTGCGCGAGCTGATGGGCAAGGCCAGCGGCTGGGAGCAGCTTGTCGACGTCAAGTCTGGCTCCCAAAATATTGATTTATTGCTCAAATTCAAGATGGGCGACCGACCTCACGCCATCGCGATCGGTGTGACTTCCCTCGGCCAGCCCCGGCAGATCCGGGAGACGGTGACACGCCTTTCGGAGATCCGGCGAGAGATGCCCGAGGCCTATCCGGTGGCGGTGTCCCCGTACATCAGCCCCCAGAGCGCGGCCCTGCTGAAACGCAGCGGACTCGGCTACCTGGACCTGTCCGGGAACTGCTACCTGAGCTTCGAGAACGTGCTGATCGAGAAGGAGGGGAAGCCGAACCTGCGCCCCTCCACCCGGCCGCTCAAGTCCCTGTTCGCGCCGCGGGCCACCCGGGTCGTGCGGGTCATGCTGGTCGACCCCCAGCACGCCTGGCGGCTCGAGGAGCTGGCCAAGGCGGCCGAGGTGAGCCTGGGGCACGCCCACAACGTCATCAAGCGGCTCGAGGAGCTGTCCTGGGTGGAGCGCAACGGCCAGCAGCGCATCCAGCTCGCCCGGCCGGGCGACCTGCTGGACGCCTGGGTCGAGGCCTACTCCTATCGGCAGAGCGACGTCCAGGCCTACTTCTCGCCGGAGCGGATCACCCGGGGGCTGGTGGCCGAGCTCGGGCGGGCGGCCCACGAGGCGCGACGCCGCTACGCGTTCACGCTGCACTCCGGCGCCGCGCTGGTGGCGCCCAACGTGCGCTTCCCGGCCATCCACTGCTACCTCGAGGGCGATCCCGAGCCGGTGGCGAAGGCCCTCGGGCTGCGGCCGGGAGAAGGCGAGGGCAACGTCTACCTGCTGGCCCCCTACGATACGGGCGTCTTCTACGCTCCGATGGCCAAGGGCGGGCTCCCGGTGGTGTGCCTGCCGCAGCTCTACGCCGATCTCTATCACTACGAGCGCCGGGGGCGGGAGCAGGCCGCGCACCTCCGCCGCGAAGCGATGGGCTACTGAATCCCAGAGGGGAGGGAGGTGAGACCCCACATGCCGAAGCGCAAGAAGGCCGTCAAGAAGGGTGGCAAGAAGAAGGCCACCAAGAAGGGTAAGCGGAAGTAGTCAGCCGCGAGCGAGTTGTGAGTCTTCTCAGGAAAGGGGGTGACGACGTCATGGCGAAGAAGAAGAAGGCGGCCAAGAAGAAGAAGAAGTAACGCTGTTGTCGTGCGGTGGGGGGTGGCGGCCTCCCACCGGGACTCATACTAGATACTGCATAGCCTCGGAAGGACGGCGGGGGGTGGCGACACCCCCCGCCCCCTTTTCATGCTCGGAACCTCAGACGACCTTGACGACCTTGCCCGCTTTGAGGCAGCGCGTGCAGACCTTCATGCGCTCGACTCTGCCCTTGACCCGGGCACGCATCGAGACGAGGTTGACGAGCCAACGCCGCTTGGTCACGTTGTGGGCGTGACTGATGCGGTTGCCGACGGCCGGACCCTTCCCGCAGACATCGCAACGCTGAGCCATGCTGATCCCCTGCTGAGTTGTGTGTGGTTTGCCGGACGAAGCGTTCTTTTATAGCATGGCGACTGGCATGAGGCAAACCGTTGCCCCCGAGTAAGTCGACGGGCGCCGCGGGCCGCCGCGCGGGCCCGGAGGCGATCCATCCCCTCGCGACGGCGCTGCAGTTCGTCAAGGGCATCGGGCCGCAGCGGGCCAAGCTCCTCGCCAACCTGGGCCTCCACACCGTGGAGGACGCCCTCTACTACCTCCCGACGCGCCACGAGGATCGCAGCCAGCTCACGCCTCTCCGGAGCCTCAAGCCCAACGACGTGACCACGGTCTCCGGGACGATCCGCGCGATCAGCCCGCCCCCGCGCAGGCGGCCACGGGTGCCGCTGTCGGCGCTGCTGAGCGACGGCACCGGCTTCCTCACCTGCGTGTGGTTCGGCCAGGCGTACCTCGAGCGCGTGTTCCAGCGCGGCCAGCGGCTCATCGTCCACGGCAAGATCCAGCGCTATCGCTCGGGGCCGCTGCAGATGCAGGTCAAGGACTTCGAGATCGCGGAGGACGAGAGCGGGGAGGGCGCGGCCGAGCCCGGCGACGAGACCCTGCACACCGGACGTCTGGTGCCGATCTACGGGCTGACCCGCGGCCTCACCGCGCGGCCGATGCGACGGCTCATGAAGCGCCTGGTCGACGGCTACGTGGACGGCCTCGACGATCCCCTGCCGGACGCCCTGCGCGCGCGTCATCACCTGGAGCTGCTGAGCTTGGCCCTGCGCGCCGGTCACTTCCCCAAGACGGACGCCGACTACGCCTCCGCGCGGCGGCGCCTCGTCTACGACGAGTTCCTGCTGCTGCAGCTCGGCCTCGCGATTCGCCGGCACCGGCAGGGGAGGCAGCCGGGCCTCGCCATGAACCCGCCCGGAGCGCTGGCCCGGCGCCTGCTCGCCTCGCTTCCGTTCGCGCTCACGCCCGCGCAGGAGCGGGTGTGGCGCGAGATCCGGATGGACATGGCCGCGCCCTTTCCGATGAACCGGCTCCTGCAGGGCGACGTGGGCTCGGGCAAGACGGTGGTGGCCGCGCTCGGGATCCTCACCGCGGTGGAGTCGGGTTACCAGACCGCGCTGATGGCCCCCACCGAGATCCTGGCCGAGCAGCACCTGATGACTCTGACCCAGCTCCTCGAGCCCCTCGCGGTGGAGGTGGCGCTCCTCACCAATGCGGTGAAGGGCAAGGCGCGCGAGCGCGTCACCGCCGGGACCGCGGACGGGAGCATCAAGTGCGTGGTGGGCACCCACGCGCTGGTGCAGGGCGACGTGCGCTTCCGCCGCCTCGGTCTCGCGGTGGTGGACGAGCAGCACCGCTTCGGGGTGAACCAGCGCGCGACCCTCCGGGGCAAGGGCGAGAGCCCGGATGTGCTCGTCATGACCGCCACCCCGATCCCGCGCACGCTCGCGCTCACCCTCTACGGCGACCTCGAGGTCTCGGTTATCGACGAGCTGCCGCCGGGCCGGAAGCCGGTGGTCACCAAGGCTCGCACCGAGTCGGCCCGCCGGCAGATCTACGGCTTCCTGCGCGAGCAGGTGAGCGAGGGGCGCCAGGTGTACGTCGTCTATCCTCTGGTGGAAGAGTCCGAGGCGCTCGACCTTCGCGCGGCCACCGAGATGGCCGCGCGGCTGCAGGGGGAGGTCTTCGCCGATCTCCGGATCGGCCTGCTCCACGGGCGCATGGCCTTCGCGGAGAAGGACCGGGTCATGCGCGAGTTCAAGGCGGGCGCCATCCACATCCTGGTCTCGACGACCGTGATCGAGGTGGGCATCGACGTGCCCAACGCCTCGGTGATGCTCATCGAGCACGCCGAGCGCTTCGGCCTCTCCCAGCTCCACCAGCTCCGGGGCCGGGTCGGGCGCGGCCCGTGGAAGAGCTACTGCATCCTGCTCTCGGGGGCCGCGTCCGATGACGCCCGGCGGCGTCTCGACGCGATGACCGCCACCGGCGACGGCTTCAAGATCGCGGAGGCGGATCTCTCGCTGCGGGGGCCGGGCGACTTCTTCGGCACCCGCCAGTCGGGGCTGCCCGAGTTTCGCGTCGCGGATCTGCTGCGCGATGCGGCCGCGCTCGAGGCCGCGCGCCGCGACGCGGTGGCCCTGATCCGCGACGATCCGCAGCTCCTCGCCCCCGAGCACCGCGCGCTGCGTACCGCCCTGCTCCAGCGGTGGCGTGGCAAGCTCGACCTGGCCGGCGTCGGCTGATGCGACCCCGCCGCTGGGGCGCGCTGGGATGCGCGCTCGCCCTCGGGGTGGGCGCCGCCCCCGCGCCCGCCCACGCCCAGGACAGCGCCGAGCTGGCCCGCGCCCGACAGGTGCTCGAGTACTACCAGGCGTGCGAGCGCACGCGCCGCTTCGCGCCGTGCTGGAGCCTGCTCTCCACGCGGGTGCAGGCCGCGTGGAGCCGGCAGGGGCGGGGGACCGTCGACGAGTACGCCCAGGCCAAGGGCGCGGCCGAGCCACGCTTCTCGGATTTCCGCGTACTCCGGATCCGGCGGAGCCCCGCGCGGGTGGTGTTCGTGGTGGAGGCGAGCGGCGGCAGCGAGAAGAGTGCGATATGGGAGCGCGTGGAGTACGCCCTGCTCCGCGAGAGTGGTCAATGGAAGGTGGATGGCCGGCGGGTCGGGGCCTCCGAGACGACTCCGTGACCGCCCCTCACCCTGACGCCCCTCACCCTGCCCTCTCCCCATCGGGGAGAGGGTGATGCGCGTGCTTGCGGGGGCGCTCAAGGGCCAGCGCCTCACCACTCCACGCGGGCGCACCACGCGCCCGACCGCGGACCAGGTCCGCATCGCGTGCCTCGACACCCTGATGCCGTATCTCGAGCGCGGCCCCTTTCTCGACCTGTTCGCGGGCTCGGGCGGGGTCGGCATCGAGGCCCTTTCGCGGGGCGCGCCGTCTGCCACCTTCGTCGAGCAGGACGGCGCCGCGCTGCGGGCACTGCGCGACAACGTCGAGCGGCTGGGCCTTGGCGAGCGCGCGCGGGTGGTCCGCGCGGACGCCGCGCGCGCGGTGGCGGACCTCGCCGCAGGGGGCGAGCGGTTCGCGGTCGTGTTCCTCGATCCGCCCTATGAGGCCCCGCGCGCGGCGGCCGCGCTCGACGCGGTGGCGGTGGGCGACATCCTGCTGCCGGGCGCGGTGGTCGTACTCCAGCATCGGACGAAGGCGCCGCCGCCTGCATCGCCGGGGGCGCTCGCGCTCTGGAAGGCGCGCCGGTTCGGGGACACGACCTTGACTTTCCTGATCCCGAGGGTAGACTGATCAGCGTTTTCGGACATTTCCAGATCGCCCGATCTCGAGAAGGCGGGGGGAGAGCGTGGGCAAGCGAGCGGTGTACCCGGGGATGTTCGATCCCATGCACAACGGGCATCTCGATCTCATCGAGCGCAGCCTGCGCATCTTCGACGAGCTGATCGTCGCGGTGGTGGCCAACCCGTCGAAGGAGCCGCTGTTCACCGCCAAGGAGCGTCTCGAGCTGATCGACGAGTGCACGACCGGCATCGGGATGAGCCGGATGCGCATCACCTCCTTCGACGGTCTCCTCATCGACCTGGTGGACCGCGAGGGCGCCGACTGCGTGGTGCGCGGCCTGCGCGCGGTCTCCGACTTCGAGTACGAGTTCCAGATGGCGCTCATGAACCGCAAGCTCCGCCACACCGTGGAGACGGTGTTCATGATGCCGCACGAGCGCTACACCTACATCTCCTCGCGCCTCATCAAGGAGGTCGCGTCGCTGGGAGCTCCGATCACCGGCATGGTGCCGCCGGCGGTGGAGGAGCGCCTCGCCCAGAAGTTCGCTAGCCGCCGCTGAGAGAGGACACCATGCTCGCCGACCGGATGAAGGCCCTTGCCCCTTCGCCCACCCTCGCCATGCAGGCCAAGGCCCGCGCCATGCGCGCGCAGGGCATCGACGTGATCTCCTTCGGCGCGGGGGAGCCCGACTTCGACACCCCCGCGCGGATCAAGGCCGCCGCGATCCGCGCGCTGGAGACGGGGCAGACCAAGTACACCGAGGTCGGGGGTGTTCCCGAGCTACGCGCCGCGGTCTGTCAGAAGCTCAAGCGCGACCACGGCCTCGAGTACGCGCCGGACGAGGTGACCGTCTCCTGCGGGGCGAAGCACACGCTCTACAACATCGTGATGGCGCTCGTGAACCCGGGAGACGAGGTGCTGATCCCGAGCCCGTACTGGGTCTCGTACCCGGAGCAGGTGCAGCTCCTGGGCGGCGTGCCGGTGCCGGTGCCGACGCACGAGTCGACCGGATTCGACCTCGATCCCGCCGCGCTACGGGCCGCGGTCACGCCTCGGACCAAGATCATCGTGCTCGACAGCCCCGGGAACCCGACCGGCGCGGTCTTCTCCCCGGAGGCGCTCGCGCAGGTGGCCCGGCTCGCGGTCGAGCGTGACCTCTGGGTCGTCTCCGACGAGTGCTACGAGTCGCTCACCTACGAGGGCCGCCACGTCTCGATCGCCTCGCTCTCGCCCGAGATCAAGGCGCGCACCATCGTGGTCAACACGTGCTCGAAGGCGTACGCGATGACCGGCTGGCGCATCGGCTACGCGGCCGGCCCCAGGCCGATCATCCGCGCGATGACCGACGTGCAGAGCCAGGTGACGTCGAACCCCTCCTCGGTGGCGCAGTGGGCCGCGGTCGAGGCGCTGGGCGGTCCGCAGGACGAGGTCGCGAAGATGGCGGGCGAGTTCGACCGCCGCCGCCGGTTCATCGTGCCCGCCCTCAACGCGATCCCCGGGGTGAGCTGCGTGATGCCGAAGGGCGCGTTCTACGCCTTCCCGAACGTCTCCGGGCTCTTCGGCAAGCGCGGGAAGGGCGGCGTGCTCCGCGGCTCCGCCGACGTCTGCGCGTTCCTCCTCGACGAGGCCCGCATCGCCACGGTGGCCGGGGTGGACTTCGGCTCCGACGCCCACATTCGCCTCTCGTACGCGACGTCGCTCGACAACATCCAGGAGGGCCTGCGACGGATGGACACCGCGGTCCGCTCGCTCCAGGGCGCGTAGATGAAGATCGAAGGCTCCGCCGACATCCCGGCCGCGCGCGACAAGGTCTGGGCCGCGTTCCTGGATCCCGCCATCCTGGCCCAGGCGCTGCCCGGCTGCGAGAAGCTCGAAGCGATCGGGCCGCACGAGTACAAGGCCACCATGAAGGTGGGCGTCGCCGCGATCAAGGGCACGTTCGAGGGCAAGGTCAAGCTGAGCGACCTCGAGCCGCCGCACCGCTATCGCATGGCGGTGGAGGGGAGCGGGGGGCCGGGCTTCGTCCGCGGCGACGCGGGCATGCAGCTCTCCGACGTGGACGGCGGCACCCGGGTGAGCTATGACGCGGACGTGCAGGTCGGCGGGCTGATCGCGAGCGTCGGCCAGCGCATGCTGGGCGGCGTCACCAAGATGATGCTCGACCAGTTCTTCACCCGCATGACCGAGCTGCTCACCGCGCAGAAGGCGTAAGGACCGCCACGGCGTCGGCGCTCCTGCTGGCGGGCCTGCTCTCGATCGCAGCCGCCGCCACCCCGCAACCGGTCACGGGAGACTGCGCCGGCGGCTCACCCGACCAGCCGTCGCACTGCATCTACCGCGCCGCCTTCCCCAGCACCGGCCTCGTGTCCCGGTGCCGCACCGACCGTGACTGCCGGGTCGGCTACTACTACGGCGATCCCGAGAAGCCGGTCTGGCTCGAGCCGCCGCCCGGAGTCGCCACGCTGCCGCGCCCCGAGGTGATCTGGCACGATGCCACCTTCGCGGAGGTCCGGTTCGAGATGGATCCCGCGCGGCATCTCTCCTACTTCTTCGAGGCGAAGCGTCGGCGCCTCTCCGCCCCCCAGCCCGACGTGCTGGGTGTGGACATCCGGCGTCTGCTGATGGCGCAGCCGGATGGGACCGCGATCGCGGTCCGCCAGATCTTCTCCGCGCGCGAGGTCGCCCGCATCGAGCGGGCCTGGGCGCCCGGCCTCCCGCTGCGCGAGGCGCTCACCGCGATCCACTTCGACCCCGACGGCCGCCTCACGATCACGTGGCTGTCGGGCGCCTCGCGCGCCGCTATCACCGAGCGGATTTCCGTCCCTAGCATTCCGCGTTGAGGGGAGAGCTGGCGAGGGGCCGGGGGCGCGGGGGGTGGCAGGGGATCCGACTGACCACGGCCCTTTATGCTCCGGCCATCTTTGGCAGGATTTCCCAACCTGGGCGGATGGAGCCTTCGATGAAGGTTGGCGGGAACGGGTCAGTCGGACCCCCTGCCACCCCCCGCGCCCCCGGCCCCTCGCCGGCCCGTGTTCAAACCTCCAGCCTCGGCCTTCAATCTGATTTCTGAAGCTCGCTCCAGATTTTGATTGGTCTGAAGTCGAAGGCTTGGTGGTGATCAAGCTCGCGGCACGCGGGCGGGGTGGGCGGGGGAGGGGGTCGAACTGACCCGTTCCCGCCGACCATTATCGAAGCCGCCAACCGCCCAGGTTGGGAAATCCTGCCAAAGGCGGCCGGAGCGAAGCGGGCCGTGGTCAGTCGACCCCCTCCCCCGCCCACCCCGTCCGCGTGTTACGACGCCTACGAAGAGTGCGCCGCGGCGACGGAAGAAGGCTGGCGGAGCGGCAGCGTGAACGGCAGCGTGAGGAAGACGACGAGGCCCACGACGGTGAGCGTCAGCCGCACCCCGCCCCAGTCGCTCAGCAGGCCGTAGGCGAAGGGCGACAGCGCGGAGGCGCCGATGCCGAGCGTGTAGAAGATCGCGTAGCTCCGCGCGCGGCGATCGCTCGAGACCAGGTCGGCGACCGTGCCGTAGAGGACCGAGGAGGTCCCGTTGAGCGCGATGCCGAGCGGCGGCAGCGCGAGCAGGCAGGCGCCGAGCGGCAGGGTCAGCAGGAGCAGGATGCCGACGCCGGTCGCGGCCTCGGTGATGACCACGGTGCGGATCACGCCCACCCGGTCGGCCAGGGCCCCGCACGCGAACTTCCCGATGGCGCCGCCGATGAAGACCAGCATCAGGGCGAGCCCCACCGACTGCACGGTGGCGCCCTTGGCGATCAGCAGGAAGGGCAGGAAGGTGAGGAAGCCGGTGCGCGTCGAGTTGTCGATGACGTGGATCGCGGAGAGCGCGCGGTACGCGCGCGGATCGCGGATGCCCCAGCCGGCGGCGCGCGGGGCCCCGGCGCTCGCGGGGGCCGGCGCCTCCGCCCGCCCGGCGCCCAGGCGTCCGAGCAGCGCGAGAATCGCGGCGGCGGCCAGCAGGCCGATCACCGCATAGACCTCGACCGCGCGCCGCCAGCCGAGCCACGGCAGCGCCAGCGCCACCGCGGCCGGGACCGCGACCTTGCCGAGGTCGCCCGAGAAGTTGTAGGTGCCGAGCGCGGTGCGGCGCCGCCCGGTCTCGTAGGCCCGCGACACGAGCGATGACGACAGCGGGTGCTGGCAGCCCGAGCCGAGCCCGCCCACCGCGAGGCAGACGAGGAGGGCGAGGAAGCCGCCGGTGAGCCCGGCGGCCAGGAAGCCAAGCGCGGTCACCGCGGTGCCCGCCGCGAGCAGGCGCGCCTCGCCGCGGCGCTCCGCGAGGATGCCGGCCGGCACCTGGAAGCTCGCCATCCCGCCGGTGTAGAGGGTCTTGAGCAGCCCGACCTGGGCGAAGCTCAGGCCGAACTCGGTGGCCCACACCGGCAGCAGGATATAGAGGATGTCGGAGAAGCCGTCGTGGACGAAGTGCGCCCCGCAGGCGGTCGCGAGGATGGCGCGGGCGCGGCGACTCATCGCCCGCGATTGTTTCACATCCGCGCGGACGCGGGCAAATCGAGGCGGGCCGGCGTCGGGTGCCCCAGCAGCATGCGGAACATCATGACGTGGGAGACCACCAGGGCCGGCACGATGAACGTCGGGATGTAGTAGGCGGCGCCGAGCTGCACGTTGTGAGTGAGCCCCTGGTAGAACGCATTGACCAGGTCGAGCAGGCCGATCACGTTGAAGAGCCAGGTCAGCGGGATCGCGACGCTCGCGCGGGCGCGCAGCGCCACGAGCGCGGCCAACGCGAGGAGGCCGGCCAGGAGGTCGCCGTAGCCGGCGCCGGCTGCGAAGGCGGCCGGGAGCGTGCCGCCGACCATCGTCGGCACCAGGAACACGAGTCCCATGTGGCGGGAGGCGTGAAGGACCAGCAGGGGCTGGAGCGCGCGGTCCACCGGCAGCGCGGCGAGGCGCGGGCTCACGTACCACCGTGCGATCAGGGTGAACAGGACGAAGCTCAGGAGCACCTGGAGGCCGAAGATCTGCTGGATCGTCATGGACTCCTCCTGGCGGTGGCCGGGCCGGGCGTTCGCCACGCTCCGAAGTGGACCGCCGCGACGTTGATGATCCCCATCGCCACCAGCGCAGTCGCCATCGCGGCGAACAGCCTGTTTGCGAGCAATGGCATTCATCGCGTCTCGGCAATGGCGACCGATTCCGGGCTGTCACCACGACAGTTCGAAAGGCGTTTCCTCGCGCAGGTCGGCGTGCCG
>Ga0209388_1000077_pt1 | contig 17204 bp, 20 predicted proteins | sample Rivendell_Oct201_7_FD_188348 | JGI IMG/M metagenome (GOLD analysis project Ga0209388, IMG submission 188348) | Vadose zone soil and rhizosphere microbial communities from the Eel River Critical Zone Observatory, Northern California to study diel... | ecosystem: Environmental > Terrestrial > Soil...
CCCGGCGGTGCCGTCGATCGTGGTGGAGGTCAGCGTGGCGGATCGCCGCATCGTCATCGATCCGCCGGAAGGGCTGCTCGAGCTGTGAGGATCGACATCGTCACCCTCTTCCCGGCCATGCTCGAGGTCCCGCTCACCCAGTCGATCCTGGGCCGGGCCCGGACCCGCGGCCTGGTCGACGTCCGCGTCCACGACCTGCGGGAGCACGCGACGGGGCGGCACCGGGTGACCGACGAGCCGCCGTTCGGCGGCGGGGGCGGCATGATCCTCAAGCCGGAGCCGCTGGCCGCCGCGGTGGACGCGCTGCGGCCCGGCGGGGCCGACGCGCGGGTGATCCTGCTGGGGCCGGCCGGCCGGCGCTTCAGCCAGGAGGTGGCGCGCGAGCTCGCGGATCGGCCGCGCCTGATCCTGCTCTGCGGGCGCTACGAGGGCGTGGACGAGCGGGTGTCCGAGACGGTGGTGGACGAGGAGCTGTCCGTCGGCGACTACGTGCTGAGCGGGGGCGAGCCGGCCGCGCTGGTGGTGACCGACGCGATCGTGCGCCTGCTGCCGGGCGTGCTCGGCGACGAGGACGCGCCCGCGCGCGACTCGTTCGCACGCGGGCTGCTCGAGCATCCGCAGTACACGCGGCCCGAGCTCTTCCGCGGCGCGGCGGTGCCCGAGGTGCTGCGCTCCGGCGATCACGGAAGGATCGCGCGGTGGCGCCAGCTGATGTCGCTCTGGCGCACGTGGCAGCGGCGGCCCGATCTCCTGGAAACGGCGGATCTCACGCCGGAAGAGCAGAAGTGGACGGACGGCTTCCGGCAGGGCCGGACCCCGGCCGATTTCCTGGACTAACTTCAGCGAGCGAGGAGCGTCAGATCATGGAAGCGATCCGAATCGTCGAGGCGGGCGATCTCAAGAAGGACCGGGGCGGCTTCAAGCCCGGAGACACCGTCAAGGTGATGGTCAAGGTCGTCGAGGGTGAGAAGGAGCGGCTGCAGGCCTTCGAGGGCGTGGTGATCCGCCGGCGCGGGGGCGGCACCGGGGCCTCGTTCACGGTGCGCCGCATCTCCTACGGGGTCGGGGTGGAGCGCACGTTCCCGGTGCACTCGCCGCGGATCGACAAGATCCAGGTGATGAAGCGGGCCACCGTGCGGCGGTCGAAGCTCTACTACCTCCGCGACCTGGTCGGCAAGGCGGCACGGCTCAAGGAGAAGCGGGTCGCGGTGGTCCCGGCCTCGGGCGAGCACTCGAGCTAGACCCGGCCGTGGCGCCGGAAGCGCCCTACCGGTTCGAGAGCGCCGCCTGGCGGCGGGGGGTGAGCCGTCTCGCCGGCGTCGACGAGGCGGGCCGCGGGCCGCTCGCGGGGCCGGTGGTGGCGGCGGCGGTGGTGCTGGCGCCGGGGGAGCGGATTCGCGGGGTCGACGACTCGAAGCGGTTGGACCCGCTGGAGCGGGCGCGGCTGTTCGAGATCATTCACGCGCGGGCACTGGGAGTGGGCGTGGCGGTAGTGGATCACCTCACGATCGATCGCATCAACATCCTGCAGGCGACCCGTCTGGCCATGGCCCAGGCGCTGGGCGCGCTGGCGCTGGAGCCGGAGCTGGTGCTGACCGACTTCGTGGAGGTGCCGGGCCTGCGGTGCCCCCAGCGGAACCTGGTCGAGGGCGACCGGCGCTCGGCCTCGGTCGCGGCGGCCTCGATCGTGGCCAAGGTGACGCGCGACCGGATCATGGAAGAAGCGGATCGGGAGTTCCCGCTCTACGGGTTCGTCCGCCACAAGGGCTACGCGACCCCGGAGCACCGGGAGGCGCTCGAGCGCCACGGCCCCTGCCCCCTGCACCGCCGCACCTTCGCGGGGATCTGGAGCCAGCTGACCCTCTTCTCCCGTACCGAGCTGCAGTGGATCGACGCCGATGCGTAAGGAGTAGTGCACGTGCCCACCGACACTCGAAAGGTCACCGGAGAGAGAGGGGAAGAGGAGGCCGCCCGCTTCCTGGCCCGCAGCGGCTTCGCGATCCTGGACCGCAACGTCCGTACCCGCGCGGGGGAGATCGACCTCGTGGCGAAGGAGGGCAAGACCCTCGTCTTCGTCGAGGTGAAGACGCGCCGGGACATGGAGGGCGACCCGCCCCAGGCCGCGGTCAACACCCGCAAGCAGAACCGGCTCGGCAAGCTCGCCCACGGCTATCTCAAGCTCAAGCGGCTGCGGCAGGTCTCCTGCCGCTTCGACGTCGTCTCGGTGATCTTCAACGACGAGGGCGCGGTCAAGGCGATCCGGCACATCCCGAACGCGTTCTCCGTATCCGCCTGGTAGTGCGAGGCGCAGCCAAAGGCGAGCCGAGCGCATACCAAAAATGCCTAAGGAAGTAGAGGAGCGCCCGCCGCACCGCGACGAGCTGTTCCGCACCACCCTGCCGCTCGATCCCGGCCGCACCGCGCTCCTCGTCGTCGACATGCAGCGCGGCTTCGTGGAAGAGGGCCAGGCCATGGAGGTCCCGCCGGCCCGCGAGGCGCTGCCCCGCATCCAGGAGCTGGTCGGCATCTTCCGCGAGAAGGGCCTGCCGGTGGTCTTCACCGAGTTCACGTACTCGCCCGCCGCGCCGCTCCTGGTCGGCCAGCTGCACCCGGAGCACCGGCGGGCCGCGCCGGGCGCCGCGACCGGCTTCGGCCGCCCCTCGTCCTCCTGCCTCGAGGGCGACCCGAGCGCGAGCGTCGTCGCGGAGTTGGCGCCGCGGGCCGACGAGCTGGTGGTGCGCAAGCACTACTACGACGGCTTCAACGGGACCGTGCTGGATGGGGCGCTCCGGGCTCGCGGGGTCACCACCCTGGTGGTCACCGGGACCATGACCGACGTCTGCGTGCTCGCCACCGTGATCGGCGCCTTCAACCGGGAGTACCGCGTTCTGGTGGTGGACAACGGGGTGTCCACGCTCTGGCCCGAGATCCAGCGCGCCACGCTCGACATCATCCGCCGCGCCTACGCCCGCGTCCTCTCGGCCAAGGAGCTGGCCGACGAGCTGGCGCGCTGGTGAGGAACGATATGCTAAGGTCGACCAATGAGCCACGGACTGCGCTTCCACGGCTGCATGCCGGCCAACATCCTGCCGTTCACCGCGGACCTCGCCATCGACGAGCCCGCCTACCGCAAGCATCTCCGCTGGCTCGTGGATGCCCCCGGCGTCACCGGCCTGGTGGCCAACGGCCACGCGGCCGAGGTGGCCTCGCTCACCCGCGAGGAGCGCCGGCGCACGCTCGCGATGGCCCTCGACGAGGTCGCGGGCAAGGTCCCGGTGGTCACCGGCATCTACTCGGACGGCACGCTCGAGGCGGTGGAGCTGGCGCGCGACGCGCGGGCCGCGGGCGCGACCGGGCTGCTGGTCTTCCCGCCCACGCTCTTCATGTGGGGCGCGCAGATCAAGCCGGACATGGTGCTCCGTCACTTCCAGACGCTCGCCGACGCGGTCGACCTGCCGCTCGTGGTCTTCGAGTACCCGGTCGCCTCCGGCATCGGCTACAGCCCGGAGACGCTGGCCGAGCTCTGCAAGATCCCGACGGTCGCGGCGGTCAAGGACTGGTCCAACGAGATCGTCTCCTACGAGAAGAACCTGCGGGCGGTGCGCGCGACGGGGCGCCCGGTCGCGGTCATGTCCTCGTTCACCATGTCGCTGATGGCGAGCTTCCTGCTCGGCGCCGACGGGTGCATCTCCGGGATGGGCAGCGTGACCGCGGACGTGCAGGCGGCCCTGTTCGCCGCGGTGCAGGCGGGCCGCCTCGACGAGGCGCGCCGGCTCAACGATCGCATGGCGCCGCTCGTCAACGTGTTCTACGCCCCGCCGTTCGTGGACATGCACAACCGGATGAAGGAGGCCCTCGCCATCCTCGGCCGGATCCCGGCCGCGCACGTGCGGCCGCCCCTCACCGCGATCTCCGACGACGAGCGCCACCGCATCCGGCTCGCGCTGCGGGCCTCCGGCCTGTCCCCCTAGCCGCGCTCGCGGTGCGGTCTCGCAACTCGACCGTGTAAGTGCACCCTTGCACGGTGGAGGGCTTTACGGTATAAAACCCGCCAATCTCTCCGTCCCAGCGAGGTCGAATGGCAGGTCCGGCCGGTCGTAGCCCCGACGAAGAAGCCCTGCTCCAGAAGGCGATGCGGGTCCTCCCGGGAGGTGTCCTGGGCGGATACTATGCGCCGCAGGAGCTCGCGTTCGTGGTCCGCGAGGCGCACGGGCCCCGCCTCTACGACTTCTCGGGCCGCGAGTACATTGACTACATCCTGGGCAGCGGCCCGCTGGTGCTGGGCCACGCCCACCCCGCGGTGGTGGCCGCGGTGGAGGCGCAGCTCCGCAAGGGCACCACCTACTTCCAGCTCAGCGAGCCCACCCTGTCCCTCGCGGAGGAGATCTGCCGCGCGGTGCCGTGCGCGGAGCAGGTCCGCTTCTGCGGCAGCGGCAGCGAGGCGACCTTCTTCGCGCTGCGGGTCGCGCGCGCCCATCGGCGGCGGGACAAGATCCTCAAGTTCGAGGGCGGCTTCCACGGGGTGCACGACTACTCCTTGATGAGCGTCGGCCCGCGCGAGCCGAAGGCGTTCCCGGCGCCGACTCCGGACTCGGCCGGCATCCCGCACGTGATCCAGGGCGAGGTCCTGATCGCCCCGTTCAACGACCTGGCCGAGGCCGAGGCCATGATCGAGGCGCACCATCACGATCTCGCCGCGGTGATCATGGAGCCGTTCCAGCGGCTGATCGTGCCGCAGCCGGGCTTTCTCCAGGGCGTGCGGGCGATCACCGCGCGGCACGACATCCCGCTGGTCTTCGACGAGATCGTCACCGGCTTCCGCTTCGCCTACGGCGGCGCCCAGCAGTACTACGGGGTGGTGCCGGACCTGGCCGCCTTCGGCAAGATCGTCGGCGGGGGCTTCCCGCTCGCCGCGGTGGCGGGCCGGCGCGACTTCATGCGGCACTTCTCCCACGACCTCGACGGCACCGGAGAGTTCGTGCAGCAGGCGGGCACGCTCAACGGCAACCCGATCGCGGCCGCGGCCGGCCTCGCCACCCTGGCCGAGCTGCGCCGACCCGGCAGCTACGAGCGCCTCTTCGCGACCGGGGCGCGCCTCAAGCAGGGGCTCGAGGCGGCGGCCCGCCGGGCGGGGCTGCCGGCCCAGGTGGCGGGCGAGGCGCCGGTGTTCGAGATCTACTTCACCGACCGGCCCATCACCGACTACCGCGCCACCCTCACCGCGGACCGCGACCGGCACGCCGCCTTCACCCGCGAGATGCTCGTGCGGGGCGTGGTGAAGGCGGCGCAGAAGTTCTACGTCTCGCTCGTCCACACCGACACCGAGGTCGCCCGCACGCTGCAGGTCTTCGAGGAATCGCTGGCCGCGGTGGCGGGAACTTCCCACTGAGCGGCTCGATTACAGAACAACAGGAGGCTCTCCCCATGGCCAATCACGGCATCGAGCACGTCGAGGAGTTCTGGTATCGCGGCAAGATCACCCGGCGGCGGTGGCTCGGCCTGAGCGCGGCCGCGGCGGGCGCGCTCGGCTCCGGCCTGCTCGTCCCCGCCCCGTGGCGGGACGCGTTCGGCCAGGCCAAGCCGTACAAGATCGGCACGCTCCAGCCTCTGTCGGGTACCGCGGCGGCCGGGGGCAAGACCGCCCTCGTCGGCGTGCAGATGGCGGTGGACCGCATCAACAAGTCGGGCGGGGTCAATGGCCGCCCCATCGAGCTGATCGTCGCCGACTACGAGTCCAAGCCCGACGTGGGGCGGCGCAAGGCGGAGAAGCTGGTGCTCGAGGACAAGATCGACGCGCACGCGGGCGGCTACCTCTCCAACGTGTGCCTCGCGTGCATGCCGGTGTACGAGGAGCACAAGCTGGTCAACATGATCACAGTGTGCCTCGACACCACGATCACCACCTCCAGGTGCAGCCGCTATACGTTCAGGCCCTTCGACTTCGCCCCTTCCCAGGCGGTGGCCATCGCCCCGCACATGGTCAACAAGATCGGGAAGAAGTGGCACATCGCGTTCGCGGACTATGCCTGGGGCCAATCAACGCGTGATGCCTACGTCGAGCAGATCAAGAAGAACGGCGGCGAGGTGACGGGCACCACCGGGGTCCCGCTCACCACCTCGGACATGACCGCGTTCCTCAGCAAGATCAGCGGGAGCTTCGACGGCCTCTTCGGCATCTTCTTCGGACCGCAGGGCATCTCCTTCGTCAACCAGAGTTTCGACCTTGGCCTCTCGAAGAAGGCGCGGATCGCGGGCGACGGAGCCATCGTGGTGGCCACCAGCTTGCCTGCCATGGGGGCCAAGGCCGACGGGTTCGTCGGCGTCGACCGGTACATCCCGCTGCTGGAGGGACCGTTCAACACCTCGTACCACAAGAAGTTCCTCGACGACTCGGTGGCGCGCCTGACGCCGATTGGCGTCACCCTGCCCGATCGCTACGTGCAGTCCAACTACGAGGGGGTCAACTTCCTCAAGCTCGGCATGGAGCGGTCGAAGTTCCGCGGGCGCGAGGACAGCATGAAGCTGATCGAGGCGCTCGAGGGCATGGAGGTCAAGGAGTCCGACGACTTCCCGCAGGGCGACAAGACGCTTCGCAGGGAGGACCATCAGGCCTTCGTGCGCGAGTTCATCTTCGAAGTCCGCGACATGAAGTACAAGATCCTCGACATCATCCCGAAGGAAAAGACGGTCGTTCCGCCCGCGTGCAAGTTCGCGTAGCCGCGTGACGGCCTCCCACGCTGAGGCGCCGGGCGCCCCGGTCCAGTCGGACCGGGGCGCCCGGGACCCGATCCTTCGAACGGACGGGCTCACCATGCGCTTCGGCGGCCTCACCGCCGTCGGCAACGTGAGCCTGACGGTGCCCCGGGGCGAGATCCGCGCCATCATCGGCCCCAACGGGGCCGGCAAGAGCACCTTCTTCAACTGCGTGACCGGCGTGCTGAGCCCGACGAGTGGGCGCATCTTCCTGAACGGCGAGGACGTGGCGGGGCTGCCCCCGCACCGGATCTCCCACAAGGGACTCGCGCGCTCGTACCAGATCACCAATATCCTGCCCGGCGCGACGGTGCTGGAGAACGCACGCATCGCGGCCCAGTCCCGCCACCACGGCTGGAGCCTCCTGCGCCATCACCGGAGCTACCGCGATCTCCTCGAGCGGGCCCGGTCGGTCCTCGAGGCGGTGGGCCTCCTCGAGAAGGAGGCCGAGCTGGCCGCCAACCTCTCCCACGGCGAGCAGCGCAATCTCGAGATCGCCATCGCGCTGGCCACCGATCCCCAGCTCCTGTGCCTCGACGAGCCGACCGCGGGCATGAGCGTGACCGAGACCCACGCCACCGTCGAGCTGGTGCGGCGCATCGCCCGGAACCTCACCATCCTCGTCGTCGAGCACGACATGGAGGTGGTGATGAACCTGGCCCACCGGATCACCGTGCTCCATTACGGCGAGGTGCTGGCCGAGGGGACGCCCGACGAGATCCAGTCGAACCCGCGCGTGCAGGAAGTCTACCTGAAGGGCTGATGCTCACGCTGACCGACGTCCACACCCACTACGCGAAAAGCCACATCCTCCACGGCATCTCCCTGGAGGTGCAGCCCGGCGAGGTCGTCGGGCTCCTCGGGCGCAACGGGGTGGGCAAGTCCACCACGCTGAAGAGCATCATGGGCCTCGTGCGGCCCTCCCAGGGGCGGATCACGTTCGAGGGCCGCGACATCACCGGCATGGCGTCGCACAAGGTCGCGCACCTCGGCATCGCCTACGTTCCGGAAGACCGGCGCATCTTCAAGCTCCTCACCGTGATGGAGAACCTCCGGACCGGCCTCGACCGGGGCGGCCTCACCGAGGGGCGGCGCAAGGAGCTGCTCGACAAGGTCTACGAGAGCTTTCCGGTGCTCGGGGAGCGGAAGCGTCAGCTCGGGGGCACGCTGTCAGGCGGCGAGCAGCAGATGCTCGCGATCGCCCGCGCGATGATGCTCGAGCCCAAGATCATCCTGCTCGACGAGCCGACCGAAGGGCTCATGCCGCGCATGGTCTCGCAGATCCGCGACATCATCGCCCGGCTGCACCGGGACCGCGTCGCGATCCTCCTCGTGGAGCAGGACGTCGGGCTGACCCTCGGCGCCTCCAGCCGCTGCTACATCATGGAGAAGGGCCTCATGCGTCATCACGGGCCCTCGGCCGATCTCAAGGCCGATCCGGCGGTCATCCACCAGTACATGGGAGTGTGAGCGGTGTTCGAGCAGATCCTCGTGCAGACGGTCAACGGGCTCGTCAACGGGATGGTGCTCGCGCTCGTCGCCTCGGGCCTGACCCTGATCTTCGGCATCATGGACGTGGTCAACTTCGCCCACGGCGACCTCGTGATGCTCGGCGGGTTCACCGGGGCGGTCACGGTGGCCCACACCGGGAACTTCTGGCTGGGGCTGCTGGTGGCGTCGCTGGCCCTCGCGGTCTTCGGGGCGCTGCTCCAGATCACCACGCTCCGTCCCCTGATCGGACGCGATCCTCTGACCACCATCATCGCGACCTTCGGCATCTCGCTGGTGCTCCAGAAGTACGCCCTCTGGCAGTTCGGCCCGACGGCCCAGAACATCCCGCAGCCCATCCCCGGCCGGTTCGAGCTGTTCTACCTGCAGTACCCCTGGTATCGCCTGGGCGCCGCGGTGATGGCCGGCGCCATCATCGGCGCGCTCTATCTCTTCCTGAAGTACGGCAAGTACGGAATCTGGATCCGCGCCACCACCCAGGACCGGGTGATGGCCTCTGCGATGGGCATCCCGGTGCCACTGGTCCACACCGGCGTGTTCGCGATCGGCTCCGCCATGGCGGCCGCCTCCGGTGTGCTGTTCGCACCCCTGGCCGCGGTGACCCAGACCATGGGCTTCGACTTCACCCTGCGCGCCTTCATCGTGGTGGTCGTGGGCGGGATGGGCAACCTGGGCGGATCGATCCTCGCGGCCCTCTTCATCAGCCTGCTGGAGGCGTACGCCTCGCTGGTCGTGAGCCCCTCCCAGGCCGTCATCGTCTCGTTCGTCGCCTTGATCCTCACCCTGCTCTTCCGGCCGACGGGCCTGTTCGTACCCACGCCGAAGTGACGCCCATGGCCTCCCCGACGAACCGCAGGTTCTGGATCGTGTTCCTGGCGGTGGCGGCCGCCCTCGCACTCGTCCCGCTCGGGCTTCCCGAGTTCTGGCGGAAGTTCCTCACCGAGATCCTCATCTGGGGACTGCTCGCCATGTCCTCGGACATCCTCATCGGCTATACCGGCATGGTGTCCTTCGGGCACTCCGCCTTCTTCGGGCTGGGGCTCTACGGCGCGGCCGCCGCGCTGCTGGTGCTGCGCTCTCCCAATCTCTGGGCCGCGATGTTCGTGGGGCTCGCGACCGCGGCGGTGATCGCGATCTTCGTGGCCTACTTCTCGACCCGCCTGCGCGACATCTACTTCGCCATCACGACGCTCGTCTTCTCGCAGATCTTCTACGTGGTCATCTTCACGTGGACCGACCTCACCGGCGGGGAGAATGGCCTGTACTTCAGCCAGCCGCCGTTCACCATCCCCGGGCTCTGGAGCGTGCGCTTCTCGACGGTGAGCCTCCACTGGTTCATCCTCGCGGTCGTGGCGATCTCCTACCTACTCCTCCGTCGCATCACCCAGTCGCCGTTCGGCATGGTGCTCCAGTCCATCCGGGAAAACGAGCCGCGGACCCGCGCCATCGGCTATCACGTGGAGCGCTACAAGATCGTGGCCGTGATGCTCTCGGGCCTGTTCGCCGGGCTCGCCGGCGTGCTCTACGCGATCCAGCACCGCTTCGCGGCACCCGACTTCGTGTTCTTCACGGTGTCGGGCGAGGTGGTGATCTTCAACGTCATGGGTGGGATGGGCACCCTCGTGGGCCCGCTGGTGGGCGCCGCGTTCTTCTTGCTGCTGCGCGAGGGCCTCTCCCGATTCTGGACCGAGTACTATCTGATCCCGCTCGGCATCGCCTTCACCGCCATGGTGATCTTCATGCCCCAGGGGCTCCTGGGCTTCTGGAAGCGACGGCTGAACCAGTAGGGATCCCGCGCCCCTCAGACGCCGGTCGAGCCGAAGCCGCCCGTTCCGCGTCGGCTCTCTCCCAGCTCCCGCACCTCCACCAGGCTCGCCCGCGCCACCGGCTGGATCACGAGCTGCGCGATGCGCTCGCCGCGGCCGATGGTCACCGCCTCGGTCCCGTGGTTGACGAGCAGCACCCCGATCTCGCCGCGATACCCCGAGTCGATGAGGCCGGGCGCGTTCAGCACGGTCACGCCGGCGCGAAGCGCCAGCCCCGATCGCGGCAGCACCAGCCCCGCGTAGCCGTCGGGGATCGCCATGCGCAGCCCGGTCGGCACGAGCTGGCGGCCGGAGGGTGGCAGCGTCACCGCCGTCGCCGCCGCGAGGTCGAGGCCCGCGTCACCCTCGCGCGCATAGGCGGGGAGCGCGAGGCTCGGATCGTCGCGTATCACTTCGATGCGGACCACGGGATCGAATCGATCGGTCACTCGAGGCGTCTCCGCGAAGGGATTGCGCGCGCTACTCGTGCGCGCTCGCGAAGAGTAGCAGAAACCGAGGCCGGCTTGACAAAATTGGGAGTGCGCCGCCGAGCGTATCGATCCGCAACTACTCAATAGTACAGGCATATTTTGCTGGCCTCCTCCTTGCTCTTCCACTGATCGCGGTTGCAGGCAGACCCAAGCGAGGAGGCGGCGGACATGCTGGAGCGACTGGGACCGTCGGGCCTGCTGAGGCTGGCCACGGTGATCACGCTGGGAGCCTCGCTCCTGCTCTCCGGCTGCGCGGCGTCTACCCACGAGGCGACCCAGACCGCCGCCGATGAGAAGGAAGGCTGGAGCCGCTGCGATCACGGCCACCCGGGCACGATCACCATCGTGTGCTGGAAACGCTAGGCGACTCGTGATGCGCGCGCGCGCCGGTCTTCGCCCCCTGCTCACGCTCGCCGTCGTGCTCGCGCTCGCTCCCGCCGCGCCCGCGCGCGGTGAGAACATGGCGGACTTGGCTCCGGAGATCGCGCGCCTGCGCGCACGCCTGGCCGACAACGCGGCGCGGGAGCAGCACTGCTTGGCCGGGGCGACCCAGCCGGTGTGGACCGCATCGCTGGCCACCGACCTCAAGGATCTGCGGGATCGCGCCCGCCAGGCCGCCAGCGAGGGCGCCGCCGCGGACGCCCAGCGCTGGAAGGATCTGGCGCGCAAGGCGGAAGCCCTCGAGACGCAGGCGGCGGTGAACGCGCGCACCGGCGCCGAGCTATTCCAGAGCCAGCAGATCGGGCTCGACTGTCTGGATCGCTTCGCAGGCGAGCGCGAGGCCCTGCACGCCTCCCTCGAGGTGGCGGTGGCCGATCCGGCCGCCTACGGCGACTCGCTCCGGCAGGCGCGCGAGCACGGCGCCGCGCGGCTCCGACAGGACCTGGCGCGGCTCCAGGAGCGGAGCCGTGCGCTCTCCGCGCAGTGGAAGCGGACCCCGCCGGAGGCCGGCGTGGGCGCGGCCGGTCTCAAGGCCGAGATCGACGGGCTGAGGCGCCGCCACACCGTGGTTCTCGAGAGCGAGGCCGCTCGCACGCTGGCCGACCCGTCCCTGCGGGCTGCCGAGGCCCTCGTGGCCGCCGCGGCCGCGTGGGAGCAGGAGCGCGCGACGGGAAGCCGGCTGGCGGCGGCGCGGGACGAGGCGGAGCGGCGGCTGGTGACCCGGGAACGCGACGAGGCGGGGCGGGTGGCGCGCGACTACTGGGCGACGGCCGAGCGACTGCTCGCCCGGTGAAACGGGCCGCCTACGCGGGCGGGAACAACGTCCCCAGCAGCTGGCGGAACTCCTTGAGCTTGAACGGCTTGGCGACCACCGGCAGCTTGGAGTCCTTGAGGAATTGCCGGTAGCCCGGCGCTTCGTCCTCGCCGGTGATGAAAACGAACCCCGGCGGCGCCGCCGGCCAGCGCTTGCAGATCTCCTCGTAGAGCTTGGGCCCGTCCATCTGCGGCATCTGCAGGTCGCTCACCACCAGGTCGTAGGCCTGCGCCTCGAATAGCTGGATCGCAGCCGTCCCGTTCTCGGCCGGATCCACGGTGTGCCCGTCCGCCGAGAGGGCCTCCACCAGCAACTCACGCATGTGCTCCTGATCGTCGACCACGAGGATGCGTAGCGTCCGCATACCCCGAGTCTAGCAGAGAGGGCCGCCTGGGCGTATCGGTTGGAACACGGGAGGTGCGCCCCGAGGGAACCACCGGCGCGGCCTTGCGTTAGCACCGGTGACATGTGGCGCTTCGTCCTCGCGATCTGCCTCGTGGCCTCGTCTGCCGCCGCTTCCGGGGCCGCCGGACCGGCCGACGTCGCACGGGGTAAGTATCTCTTCGGCGCCGCCGCCGGCTGCGGCTGCCACACCGAGCTCAAGGGACCGCCGAACGCGGGCGGCAAGAAGTTCGCGGGCCCCTTCGGGACGGTCTACTCGGCCAACATCACACCGGACCGAGAAACCGGGATCGGGGCCTGGACGGACGAGCAGATCATCACCGCCATCCGGCTTGGCCGACGGCCCGCCGGCGAGCGGCTCTTGCCGGTGCACCCGTTCACCTCGTTCAACGGCATGGCCGAGGAGGACCTCCACGCCCTCGTGGCGTTCCTCCGCACCGTCCCGCCGGTGCATCGAACCAACACCCCGAAGAAGATCGTCGTCCCGATGTTCGAGAGTGTCTTCCTGCCGGTCTGGCTCGCCACCTTCGCCGCCCGGGAGACACCGCCGGCGGCGGCGCCCGTGGCGGGTCTTCTTCGCGGTGAGTATCTGGTGCGGGCCGTCGGCCATTGTGGCGAGTGCCATACTCCGCGCTCGGCCATGACGATGGCGGTGGACAGCTCGCGCTTCCTCGGCGGGAACTCGAAGAGGACCGGCCCGGAAGGAGAGGCGGCGCCCAACATCACTCCCGACCGGGGCACCGGCATCGGAAACTGGACCGAGGAGCAGATCGTCACCTACCTCGGGACTGGCAACCGCCCCGACGGCGACGTGGCCGGCGGGCTGATGGGCGGTAACATCCAGGGCACCCTCGCCGGCTACAAGGACATGACACCGGAGGATCTACGCGCGATCGCGCGCTACCTCAAGAGCATCCCGGCCGTTCGGAACAAGGTCGACTAGCCGAGCGGTATCCGTTTCGAGACATTGACGGATGGGATCGATATTCCCACACTGGGCCCGTGCTCGCGCGCGTGCGCTCCGCGACGCTCTCCGGAATCGAGGCGGCCACCGTCTTCGTCGAGGTGGACGTGACCGCGGGATTGCCGTCATTCACCACGGTGGGGCTTCCGGATTCCACCGTGCGGGAGAGCCGCGACCGCGTCCGCGCCGCGATCCGCAACGTGGGCCTCGAGTTCCCGATCGACCGGATCACGGTAAATCTCGCCCCGGCCGAGCTCCGCAAGGAGGGCGCGGCCTTCGACCTGCCGATGGCGGTCGGCATCCTCTGCGCCACCGGCATCGTGAAGCCGGCCCGGCTCGATCGCGCGCTCGTGATGGGCGAGCTGTCGCTCGACGGTAGCGTACGGCCGGTGCGCGGCGTGCTCCCGATCGCGCTGCACGCGCGCCGGGAGGGCTTCGCGCCGCTGCTCGTACCGGCGGCCAACGCGGCCGAGGCCAGTGTGGTCGCGGGCATCGAGGTCATCGCCATCGCCACACTGCACGACGCGGTCGAGTACCTCAACGGTGAGCGTGAGATCGCCCCCGCGCGTCCGGACGACGACTCCGGCGCTCCGGCCGCCCCGGACCGCGACGGGCTCGATTTCGCGGACGTGCGCGGGCACGCGCACGCCAAGCGCGGCCTGGAGATCGCCGCGGCCGGCGCCCACAATGTCTTGATGATCGGGCCGCCCGGCACCGGCAAGACGATGCTGGCCCGCCGGGTCGCCTCCATCCTGCCGCCGCTCTCGCTGGAGGAAGCGATCGAGGCGTCCACCGTGTGGAGCGTCGCCGGCCTGCTGTCGCCCGGTCAAGGCCTGCTCGGGGTGCGGCCGTTTCGCAGCCCGCACCATACGGCCTCAGAGGCCGGCCTCATCGGAGGCGGGGGCGTCCCCCATCCCGGCGAGATCAGCCTGGCGCACCACGGCGTCCTCTTCCTCGACGAGTTGCCGGAGTTCTCCACCCGGGTTCTCGAAGCACTCCGGCAGCCGCTCGAGGACGCGCGCGTCGTCGTCTCGCGGGCCGCGGGCACCGTGGCCTTCCCGGCCCGCTTCCAGCTCGTCGCGGCCGCCAATCCCTGCCGCCGCGGCTGTCCGTCACTCCCGAGCTGCGCCTGCTCGCCGCCGGAGCGCGTGCGCTATCTGGGTCGCCTCTCCCGGCCCCTGCTCGACCGCATCGATCTCCACCTCGAGATCCCCGCCCTGTCCCACGCCGAGCTCACCGCCAGCGCCGCGGGCGAGCCGTCTGCCGCCATCCGGGCCCGCGTCGTCGCGGCGCGCGCCCGGCAGGTCGCCCGGTTCGCGGGTACCGCCATCCACGCGAACGCCCGCATGTCGGGCCGCCAGACCCGTCGGATCTGCACGCTCCCGGCCGACGCCGCGCGCCTGCTCGGCCTGGCCGTCACCCGCCTGGGACTCTCCGCACGGGCCCACGACCGTCTCCTCCGCGTGGCCCGCACCATCGCCGACCTGGCCTCAGCCGACGCCATCACCACCGAGCACATCGCCGAGGCCATCCAGTACCGCACGCTCGACCGCGTCCGCTGAGGACCCCGACGGCTTGCCTCCGCCCGCAGATGTGAGAGGATGGCGGCGGTTTCAGACCCTCACCTCCGGAGGATTCGATGACCCAGCCCGGCAGCCCATCCGCGACGGCGTCAGCGTCTCATTCCATGGTGCTCGAGCGCGAGCACACCGCCCTGATCGTGATCGACGTGCAGGAGCGGCTGTTCCCTGCGATGGACTCGGATCATCGCGAGGAAGTGATGCGGAACCTCAAGGTCCTCGCCGCGACGGCCCAGCGCCTTCAGCTGCCGACCTTGGCGACCGAGCAGTATCCCAAGGGGCTCGGGCACACCCTGCCGGAGATGAAGGCGGCCCTGCCGACCGGGCTCGAGCCGATCGAGAAGGTCGCGTTCTCGTGTTGGGGAGTCGAGGCGTTCCGGAGCCGTCTGACTGCGAGCGGTGCCCGCCAAGTCCTGCTCGGGGGCATCGAAGCCCACGTGTGCGTGCTGATGTCGGCCCTCGACCTGCTGGCCGCCGGTTACGGGGTTCACATCGTGGCGGACGCGGTCACCTCGCGGACTCAGGCGAACTGGCGCCTCGCCATGGACCAGCTTCGTCAGGCCGGAGCGGTCGTCACCACCACCGAGACCGTCCTGTTCCAGCTGCTGCGGCAGGCCGATTCCGATGACTTCCGGGAGCTCGCGCGTCTGATTCGCTGATGTCACGGTACTTCGACGTCCGCAATACGGTGCTCCTGGTGGTCGGCTACGGCATCCTCCCCGAGGAGGAGGACCGTCCGATCGCGTACGAGCTGAAGCGCGCGATCGGTTCGCGCTGCCAGGGATCGCCGGACCGCAGTGCGGTGGTCGTGACCGACATGTGGATGCTCAACCAGGAGATGGCGGAGATGTTCCCCGCCATCGCGATCGGCGGGCCCGCGGTCAACGCCTTCACCGCCCAGGTCTACGAGGACCTTCCACTCGCCTTCACGCGGGACCAGCAGGTCTTCATCCAGATGAACCACGAGCAGGGCAAGCGGGCCGCACTCTGGGGAATGGATCGGCACGCCACCGAAGAGGCCAGCGAGTTGTTCGTGAAGGAGGGGCTCCTCGATCGCTTCCTCGACCTGGTCTGGCACCGGCCCGCGTAGCCTACCCGGGCGCCTCCGGGCCAAGGGCGGGACCGAAGTCACGGTACCGCGCCCGGCAGTGGCGCGGAGGATTCGTGGGCACGTGGTCGAGGTCCGATGAAGAGTCACCGGATCACCCTGCCCGCGTAGGTGGGGGTGACGTACAAGCCCGTCGAAGGTCCCCCGCGTCCTGTGCGCCGGTCCGCTGAAAACCCGCGCGATCGGCGGGGAGCTGACTAGCGGACCGCGGTCGGCGTCGTCGCCTTCGGATCCAAGCGTCGTAGAGCCGCGAATTCGCCGTCGGCCAGCGCGACCTGCCCGGCGCCACGGTACGCCTGTGCGAGCCAGAAGCGGAAGCTGGGCGCCGAGGGATAGAGTTCCACCGCGCGCGCCAGCGGAAGAATCGCGTCGTCGGCCCGGCCCTGATCGAGAAGGGCCTGCCCGAGAAAGCGGAGGGTCTCACCATCACGGATCAGCTCCACCGCGGTTGCGAGATTGGCCCGAGCCCCGTCGGACCGGGCGATGCCACGAGCCCGGCGCAAGAGCGGGATCGCCTCATCCGATCGTCCCTGGACGAGATAGAGCACGGCGAGGCGCTCGGCGCCGTCTGGCGCATCCGGCTGCCGCTGCATGTAGCTCCGCAAAGCGGCCTCTGCCTCGACATAGCGCCCGCGGATGAGCGCTACGGAGCCAAGGTTGAGGTGACTTAGGGCGTACGTCGGCCTCAGCGCCACCGCCTGACGGAGGTGCTCCTCCGACTCGCTCAGGCCCTGCGGGTCTCGACGGTGATGCATGAGGGCCACGCCGAGATTGTTGTGGCAACGGGAGCACAGCGGATCGAGATTCACCGACCATCTCCAGAGCGTTTCGGGGTCGCGCCACACGTAGCTCTGGCTCCACGCCGACACCGCGAGAGCACCGATCACCAAGACGATCCCACCCTCCGCCATGATCGTCGCGCCGCGCCGTACCTGCCCGGTCCGGCAGAGCGCGAGAAGGCGCACGAGCCCATAGCTCCCCAGCAAGACGAACCCGAGCTGGGCAAGATAGCTGTAGCGGTCCGCGACCATCTGAACGCCCGAGTGCAGGACCCCGCTGACCGGCGCGACGAAAGCGGCGGAATGCGCCCAGGCCGCCAGGGCCCCGGGGGCGTGACGGCGGAGCGCGAGCAGCACGCTCGTCACCACGAGCAGGGCGACGAGCGGAAGCAGGAAGCGCGGATCCAGGAGGCTCACCTGGCTGGGCACTTCGTACAGCGGGGACAGGTCGGCGGGCCACACGAGCTTCAACGGGTAAAAGCAGACGCTGTAGGCGAACAGCCCGATGCGGGCCGCGATCCCGTAGCTGCCATAGTCGGTGAACTCGGCTCCCTGGCT
>Ga0209388_1000080_pt1 | contig 16524 bp, 17 predicted proteins | sample Rivendell_Oct201_7_FD_188348 | JGI IMG/M metagenome (GOLD analysis project Ga0209388, IMG submission 188348) | Vadose zone soil and rhizosphere microbial communities from the Eel River Critical Zone Observatory, Northern California to study diel... | ecosystem: Environmental > Terrestrial > Soil...
CCACGCCGTCAGCGGCGGCTGCAGGTTCACCACCGTCAGCGCCGGCCGCCCGTGCGCCTGCACCGCCTGCTCCAGCTCGTGCAGCGACCCTACGAAATGCGGCTCCCAGCCACGGACAGGGGCGATGCGCCGGACCACCACGGCAAGATCCAGCGATTCGTCAAGCACCAGGAGATTCACGCGGAGTCGTTCCTCCCGACACCCTAGTCCGGGGTTGCGGTGCTGTGCGTAACCTGGTTGCCACCGCGCTGCGTGGCCTGCTCCAGGTAGGCGAGCGCCTGCGACAGCAGAATCGAATCGGTGTGGCCGTCGTGCGGGAAGGACACCTTCCCGACGCTCACCGTGAGCCGCTGCGGGCGGCCTTCCGGACCCTCGCGGAACGCGACCTGCTCGATGTTCGCGCGGATCCGCTCGGCCACTCGCAGCGCATCACTGCCGGCGGTGTGCAGCAGGATGACCGCGATGGCAGACGAAAGCTGGCCGACCAGGTCCGTCGCCCGGACAAACTCCGGGATCTTCTCCGAGAGGGCTCGCTCGATCTCCTCGCCAATCTGTTGCCGGTCGCCGGGGACGTCGGGCCGCAGAATGCAGACCGAGAAGAAGTCCTGGTACCGCGTCGCGCGGCCCGCCTCGCGAGTCAGCAGATGACGGAATGAGTCCTCATGAAATACCCCTGTCTGGGTATCCATGAATTCGGTCACGTATCCCTCCCTTGCTGTGACAGGTTAATTCCCGATCTGGGCGCGGCCAACGCCGGGCCGGTGCCGGAGCGATCCCTGAGCAAGTCTTGCGCCACGGGCGCAAGAGTGGTCCGATCCGGCCGGGGCGGGGGAGCCCTATCGCGACGGTTTCACTGCGAGTTGCGCGTGCGCTGCGAGGGAGGACGCGGAAGCGAGACTGACTGCGGGGGCGGTACTTGCGACGCCTACGCTAGGAGTTGAGGAACGGACTTAGGTAGTCACCGGGGCAAACGAAGCAAATCATTTCCTACCCGAGCCTCGCTCGGGTCGATCGTCCAGCCCGACCTGGCGGATCTTGTACAGCATGGCCTTGTAGCTGATCTTCAGCAGGCGCGCCGCTTCGGCTCGGTTCCATCGCACCTTCTCGAGCACTTCCTTGATCACCGCCTTCTCGGCCGCCATGGCCGCCCGGCGGGCGATGTCCTTGAGCCCCATCTCCGCTTCGGGGATGGCGGTGCCGACCGTCGTCGGTGGTGCGGCCGACGGCGCGGGCGGCGGAGTGCTCTCGGGCTTTGGGGCCCACGGCTTCTCGCTCCGGAGGGCGATCTCCTGGTGCACGAGGGCCTCGGTCTGGAGCACCACCGCCCGCTTGATCATGTTCTCGAGCTCCCGGACGTTGCCGGGCCAGGAGTAGTCCTGGAGCAGGCGCATCGTCGCCTGGGAGATCTTGAGCGCGTCGCGGTTGTACTGCCGACAGAACCGCGCCATGAAGTACTCGACGAGGACCGGGATCTCCTCGCGGCGCTCGCGCAGGGGCGGAATCGAGATCGCCACCACGTTCAGCCGGTAGTAGAGATCCTCCCGGAACATCCCGGTGGTCATGACCGACGCCAGGTTCCGGTTGGTGGCCGCGATGAGCCTCGCGTCCGACGTGATCACCTCGCTGCCACCGACGCGGAAGAACTGCCCATCCTGCAACACGTGGAGGAGCTTGGCCTGCAGACCGAGCGGCATCTCCCCGATCTCGTCCAGCAGGAAGGTGCCTCGGTGGGCCAACTCGAACTTGCCCGGCTTGCGACGATGGGCTCCCGTGAACGACCCCTTCTCGTGGCCGAACAGCTCCGACTCGAGGAGGTCGCCCGGCAGCGAGGCACAGTTGACCTTGAGGAACGGCTTGTCCCGCCGGTCGGAGATGTAGTGGATGGCCCGGGCCACCATCTCCTTGCCCGTGCCGCTCTCGCCCTGCAGCAGGATGGTGGCATTGGTGTCGGCCGCCCGCCGCACGATGTCTTCCACCGCCCGCATCCGCTCGCTGTTCCGGAACAGCAGCTCGACGTCGAGCGGGGCCTGGGGTGCCGCGGATCCGTTGCCCCCCGGCGACGTGATGATCGGCGCGGCATCGGTCTGGGCCAGGGCCGCCTTCAGGACATCCTTGAGGGCCTGGCCGGCGACCGGCTTGACAAGGAAGTCGTAGGCCCCGGTACGCATGGCCTTGACCACAAGGTCCCGCTCGCCGGTCGCAGAGAGGATGACCACGGGCACGTCGGCGCTCTCGAGCTTGACCTGCCGGGCCAGGTCCAGGGCATTCGCATCCAGATGATCGACGTCCAGGAGGACCAGCTGCGGATGAAGGCTCGACAGGAGAGCGAGCGCCTCGGCACCCGTCCCGGCCTCGAGGACGGAGTAGCCGGCCTCCTTGACGACCCGGACCAGTGCGGCCCGACTCTCCGCCTTGCCGTCGACGACGAGAATCGCTCCGGGAGTCATGGGGCGGCGATCAGACCCGGGCGGCGCCGGGTGAACCAGGCCCTTGACGACGGGGACGCGGGTCCCGATACTGGCACCCGGCGAAGCCAATGAAGATCCTGGTGGTGGATGACGATCCCTCGGTGGCCGAGATGATCGCGGAAGCGGTGAGGACCTTCGGCCATGAGGCCGTGGTCGCCCTCGACGGCACGGAGGGTCTGCGCCTGCTCGAATCGGCCACGGTCGACGGGGTGTTCCTCGACCTGGTCATGCCGGGCCTGGGAGGCCTGGCCGTCCTCACGCGAATCAGGAGTCGGTTTCCCCACGTACCGGTCGTGATCCTCTCGGCTCATGCCGGGGACGAAGAGACCCGGGAGGCGATGGCGCTCGGCGCGTCGGAGGTGATCATGAAGCCTGCCGGACTTGCCCAGTTCACCGAGGTCCTTTCGCGGCTGACCCGCTTGTAGTGCGCGGGGGTAAGGCTTCCCACCAGATTGCCTCATTCTTTCCGAACATTTTCACTCTTGCCCATCTTTATATGAAAAGCAATACCCATTCACGGAACTTAGCACGACGGTCACGGTGCGCAGTGGCTCGTCACGTGGCGGATGCGGCGTATCTGGGTGATTCTCTTGCAGCGGTGGGGCCGTTCTGAGATGATCATGACGTGATGAGTCGCATGGTGATCGGGATGGCGATCGGGTCCGGGCTCCTATTCGTCACGCTGGCCGCTCCGGCCACTGCCCAGAGCCCCATCGAGATCCGTGCGACGGCCCCCGAGAAGCCCCAGCAGCTCCGGATCGTCGAGCCGAGCGAGGCCACCCGCCAATCCACCCGCCCCCGCGAGGCCGACTTCTACCGCGAGGACGTCCGGGTCCGCCACGAGCCGGCGTTCATCGAGCCGTTCGTGGGCCAGACCCAGGGCGGGACCAAGTACGGGCTGTCCGGCTGGACCTCACCTACCACACCGGTCGGCAGCTATGTGTCGCAGGAGCCCTGGGCCCGGAGCGGATGGCCCGCACTGGGAATCACGGTGGTATGGGATTCGGTGCCGGCGGCCTCGACCCCGCGCGTGTCCAATCCTCGCTGAGCCGCGGCGCCTAGCGCCCGGCATCATGCGCTCATCCTCATGCCCCTCCTGAAGGGTAATCTCCACACCCACACGACGTTCTCGGACGGGCGCCTGCCCGCCGACCAGGTGGTCGCACGCTATCGCGAGCTCGGCTACGACTTCCTCGCCATCACCGACCACGACGACCGCATTGACGACGAGTACTGGTTCCAGATCCCGCCCGGCGACGATCGGATGCTCGTGCTCGCCGGCGTCGAGATCGACTACCGGCCGCTGGGGCAGCACGTGGGGAAGGTGACCGGGGATCAGGAGACGCTCTTCATCCTGAACCACCCGGCCCGCTACTCGCTCACCGTGGAGCAGACGCTCCGGCGCATCCGCACCATCACGCGCGACGGCCTGCCGATCCACGCGGTGGAGATCACCGACACCGGGGTCTACCAGGCGGAGTACGACGTCGACACGATCCCTCTTCCCAAGGTCGCCACCGACGACGGGCACCGGGACGAAGACTTCGGGCGCGCCTGGGTCGAGGTCGAGGCGGCCAGGAACCCGGACGCGATCCTGCGCGCGATCAAGGCGGGGGAGTTCTCGGTGAGGTTCGCCGGCGCCCGCCGGCAGCGCTTCGGTAGCTGGGGTCGCTGACCGCGCTCAGGCGCCCGGCGACTTCGCTCCGATGCTCCGCAGGAGCAGGGGAGCCAGGGCCGGGACCGCCTCGGTCAAGAGGTCCGGTCGCCCGCGACAGAGCCACTGCACCACCACCTCGTTGAGCGCGCCGAGCCACGCCAGCGTGGCCACCCGCGTGTCGAGGCCCGGGATCGATCCCTCCGCGACCGCCTCGTCGAGATGCGTCTGGATGAGCGACGCGAAGCGGTCGTGCACCTCGAGACGCTTGACCTGGTACGCCGGCCCCAGGCTCACCGATTCGAGAAGGAGGATCTGGGCCAGCTCCCGGTGCCGGGCGAAGGTCTCGAGCCCCGCGGCGAGCGCGGCCTCCACCTTGCGGAGTGCGCCCTCCGCTCCCCCGATCGCGGCGGCCACTGACCCGGCCAGTCGTCCCGCGAACTCGTCCACGAGCGCGAGGAAGAGGGCCTCCTTGTTCGGGAAGTGGTGGTAGACCGCGCCCTTCGACGTGCGCGACACGCGCACGATGTCGTCGACCAGGGCCCTGTGATAACCTTTCTGCGCGAAGACCTCCAGCGCGGCCTGGAGAATCTTGTCGCGGGTCGCCCGCGTCGTCATCGTCGGATCACAGGGGCCACATCAGGGGAGGTCGCATGCTGATTCGTATCGGTCACAGCCCGGATCCCGACGACGCGTTCATGTTCTACGCGCTCACCGCGGGGAAGGTGAAGATCCCCGGCATCACCGTCGAGCACGTCCTGGAGGACATCGAATCGCTCAACCGTCGCGCGCGTACCGGCGAGCTCGAGGTCACCGCGATCTCCGCCGCCACCTACACCCTGGTCCACCCGACCTACCGGATGATGGACCCCGGCGCGTCCATGGGGAAGGGCTACGGCCCCATCCTGGTGGCGCGCGGGCCGATCGAGCGCGCGCGGCTCGAGGAGAAGGTGGTCGCGATCCCGGGCAGCCACACCACCGCCGCGCTCCTCCTGCGCCTGTACGTGGGGGATCCGCCCACCATCGAGGTGGCCTTCGACAAGATCCCCAAGGTGGTGCTGGAGGGACAGGCCGACCTCGGCCTGCTCATCCACGAGGGACAGATCACCCACCAGCGCATGGGGCTGGTCAAGGTGCTCGACCTCGGCGAGGAGTGGCAGAAGGAGTCCGGCCTGCCGCTGCCGCTCGGGATCAACGTGATGCGCCGCGACCTGGGCGAGGAGACCCACCGGAAGCTCTCCCAGGGCCTCCGCGATTCGATGGACTATGCCTTCGCCCACGTCGACGAGGCCCTCGACTATGCGATGCGCTACGGCCGGGACATCGACAAGGAGACCTGCCGCCGCTTCGTCCTCATGTACGTGAACGACTACACGATGCGGCTCGGCGACGACGGCCGCGCCGCGCTCCGCCGGCTCTACGAGATGGCTCACGCGAAGAAGCTCATCCAGACCATGCCGCCCGTGGATCCCATCTAGGCGGCCCGTCCTGGGCTCAATACGCCTTGATGATCTCGTAGTCGGTGGTGCGCTGGGCGGGGGTGAAGCCGGCGTCGCGGATCAAGGTCACGATCTCCTCCACCGACGTCTTGTTCACGAAGTCCGCCGCCGCGTGCACGTTCTCCTCGAACAGCGTGCCGCCGAAGTCGTCCGCGCCCCACGACAGCGCGACCTGCCCCGCCCGCTTGCCCTCGGAGAACCACGAGGCCTGCACGTGGGGGAAGTTGTCGAGGTAGAGCCGCGACACCGCCAGCATCCGCAGGTAGGCGGTCGGACCTTTGTAGTGCTTGATCCACTTCTCGAGCAGGGTGTTGCCCGGCTTGAACGACCACGGCACGAACGCGGTGAATCCCCGATGCTCGTCCTGGAGGGCCCGGATGCTGTCGAGATGGTCGAGGACGTCCTCGGGCTGCTCGACGTGGCCGTACATCATGGTCGCGGTGGACCGGAAACCCTGACGGTGCGCCTCGCGGTGCACCTCGAGCCACGCGTCGGGCCCGCCCTTCTTGGGCTCGACGCGGCGGCGCACCCGCTCGGAGAGGATCTCCGCGCCGCCGCCCGGGATGCTCGTCTGACCCGCCTGTTTCAGCTGGCTCAGGATCTCGGGGACCGGCTTGCCCGCCACGTCCGACATCGTGCGGATCTCCGAGGCGCTGAAGAAGTGTGGGGTCACCGACGGGAAGCGACGCCGGGTCTCGCGCACCAGGTCGAGGTAGTACTGGAGCGGCAGGGCCGGGTTGTGCCCGCCCTGGAGCAGCACGGTGGTCGCGCCCTCGCGGGCCGCGAACCCGACCTTCTCGAGCACCTCGTCCACCGTGAGGGTGTACGCCTCCTTGTCCCCCGGTCGCCGGTAGAAAGCGCAAAACTGGCAGTCGGTGATGCAGACGTTGGTGTAGTTGGGGTTCGTGTCGATGACGAAGGTCACCCGGCGCTCCGGGATGCGGCGGAACCGCACCTCCTGGGCCAGGCTCCCCACGTCGAGCAGCGGGGCGTCGGTCAGGAGCCACTGCCCGTCGATCCGGTCGAGCCGCTCGCCGGCCTCGACCTTCGCCTGGATGCGGCTCAGCACGAGCCGGCTCCGAGCTGACCGCGCAGCCGGAGGAACTCGGCGGCGCCCTTCTCCTCATCGGGACCCAGACGGAAGCTGAAGTTGCGGAGATAGGCCGCGACCTCGGCCGGGCTCCAGCCCAGGTCGCGATGGGTGGCCGCGATCCGCGGCAGGGCCTCCATCCCGCGATCGAGCGCGGCGTCGAGCGCGGCCACGAACGCGCGCCGCTCCGGGGCGGGCACACGCGCGGCCACCGCCCAGCGCGCGAACACGAAGGGCAGGCCGGTCCAGTCGCGCCACTCGAGGCCCAGGTCGAACACGTGCGGCGCCGCGGGTCCGCGGGTGAGCCGCTGGATCGCCTGGTCGCCGATCAGCAGCACCGCGTCGCAGGGCTCGTCGGCGCCCACCCAGGCCGCCGGCTCGACCCCGTGGCGCAGGGCCAGCAGCACGCGCAGCAGCTCCACCGACGTGGAGGTCTCCCCGGTGATGCCCACCCGCGCGCCGGCGAGCGCCGCGAGCGGCCGGTCGGCGAAGACGAGGACGCTCCGCGCGCCGGTGGGGCATCCGATCCCGTAGGGCAGGGGGACGAGACGGGACTCGAGCCGCACGTAGTCCATGAGCGACAGCGGCCCCGCGTCGAGCTCGCCGGTGGCCATGGCCTCCCCGAGCCGACGGGGGATCAGGTCGACCAGCTCCACGCCCTCGAGCCGGTGGAAGAACGGCTCGCAGTTGAGATACGGGATGCGGCCGACGCGCAGCACGGTCAGCTCCAGACCTTGACCACGTTGTAGAGCGCGTCGCGCTCCACCGGGATCTTGCCCGCGTCGCGCACGATCCGGAGGATCTGCTCGGTGGCGAGGCCGGCCGGGCTCGCGGCCTGGGCCATGTGCGCGATCTTCTCGTCCTCGAGGGTGCCGTTGACGTCGGAGGCCCCGAAGTGCAGCGCGAGCGACGCGGTCGCCTCGCCGATCATCACCCAGTACGCCTCGATGTGGGGAAAGTTGTCGAGGAGCAGGCGCGAGACCGCGATCGTGCGGAGGTCGTCGGTCGGCGGAGTCTGCCGGGGCACGAGCTTGGTGGTGCCGGTCTGATAGGAGAGGGGGATGAACGTGATGAAGCCCCCCGAGCGGTCCTGCTGCTCGCGGAGCCTGAGCAGGTGATCCACGCGCTCCTCCATGGTCTCCACGTGGCCGTAGAGCATGGTGGCGTTGGTCTTGAGACCGAGCGAGTGGGCGATCCCGTGGATCTCGCACCACCGGTCCGCGTCGGCCTTGCCGGTGAAGTGCAGGAGCTTCTGCAGCCGCTTGGAGAAGATCTCCGCGCCGCCCCCCGGCATCGAGTGGAGCCCCGCCTTCTTGAGCCGGGTGAGCGCCTCGCGGGGCTCGATCTTCCACCGCCGCCAGAAGTAGTCGATCTCGGCCGCAGTGAACGCCTTGATCTGGGTCTCGGGCCGCCCGTGGTGGATGGCCTCGATCATCCGCTCGAAGTACTCGAACGGCCAGTCCGGGTGGTGGCCGCCGACGATGTGGGCCTCGCGCGTGCCCGGCTTGATCATCGCGAGGACGTCCTCGATCGTGTTCTCGAAGGCGCCCTCCTCGCCCTTCTTCCGGGCAAAGTCACAAAAGCTGCAAGAGAGCACACATACATTCGTCGGGTTGATGTAGCGGTTGAGAACGAAGAAGACCTGGTCTCCATGAAGGCGGGACTTGGCGAAGTCCGCCATGCGGCCCACCGCGTGCAGATCGTCCGTCTCGAAGAGGACGAGACCGTCCGGGCGGGAGAGACGCTCTCCAGCCTGGACCTTCTCCCAGATGCCCGTGAGTCGGGCATCGCGGAAGCGGGGCGGGGCGGGTGCGGCGACGGCCATGTCTGCCTCCATGTTGGGGTGGGTGGCCAGACCGACTGGTCGGTCTGAATTCTAAGTAGGCACCGAGACGGATGTCAAGGTTCCGCCGGGGGACTACTTGATCGCCCCGACCGTGAACCCGGCGATGAAGCGGTCGAGGAAGAAGTTGTAGAGGATAGCGAGGGGCACGCTGGTGATCAGGCACGCCGCCATCAGCGACCCCCAGTAGTAGACGTCGCCGCGGATCAGCGCCACCGGCACCCCCACGCTGACCGTCATGCGGCCCACCGACGAGATGAAGGTCAGGCTGTAGACGAACTCCTGGATCGTGAGGGTGAGCGCGAAGATCACGACGGTGAGCAGGCCGGGCACCGCCAGGGGCAGCACCACGCGCGTGATGGCGCCGACCCGGCTGCAGCCGTCCACCATGGCCGACTCCTCGACCTCCTTCGGCAGGGTCTTGAGGAAACCCATCAGGAGCCACGTGCAGAACGGCACCGTGAACGTCGGGTAGATCAGGACCAGCGCCCAGAGCTGGTTCTGCAGCCCGAGCAGGGCCACCAGCCGCGAGAACGGGATGAAGAGGAGGGTGGACGGGATCAGGTAGGTGAGGAAGATCCCGATGGAGAGCCGCTCGCCCCAGCGGCCGGTCAGGCGCGCGAGACTGTAGGCGGCCGGGACCCCGAGGACCAGTGTGATCGCGACCACCAGGCCGCCCACCCAGAGGGTATTGAAGAGCCAGGTGAGGTACAGCGTGTTGTTGAACAGGATCTGCAGGTGCTCGAGCGTGGGGGGACGATTGAAGACGAACGGATTGTGCGCGGTGTTGGACGCGCCCACGTAGAGATCCGCGTTCTGCTTGAACGCGGTGATCAGCATCCAGTAGAAGGGGAAGATCGCGAACGCGGTGAAGCCCAGGATGAGCGCGCGGTGGCCCACCACCGCCAGGATCCTCCCGCCCCGGCGCCGCGCCACCTAGGCCACCTCGGCCCGCCGCGAGATCCGCAGCATCACCACCGCCATCACCACGAGCAGCGGCACCAGGAAGATCGCCACCGCCGCGCCCCGGCCCACGTCGCCCCCGAGCACCCCGTCCTGGAAGGCCAGGCTCGCGAGCACGTGGGTGCTGTTGTAGGGCCCGCCGCGGGTGAGCAGGTAGACCACGCTCATGTCGGTGAAGGTGAACACGACGCCGAAGAGCACCGCCACCGCCAAGATCGGCAGCATCATCGGGATCGTGATCTGGAACGTCTTGGCCAGCGGCCCGGCCCCGTCGATGTCGGCGGCCTCGTGCACCTCCCGGGGGATCGAGGTGAGGCCGGCGAGCAGGATGACGGTCGAGAACGGCAGCATCCGCCACACGTGCACGGTGATGATCGCGATCATCCCGAGCACCGGGTCGCCCAGCCAGTAATACCACTGGCCGGGGCCGAGCCAGCCCGCCACCTTGAGTAGCCAGTTGATCACGCTGAAGGTGGAGTCGAAGATCCACAGCCAGCCGAGGGTCGCGAGCGAGATCGGGGCCGCCCACGGGAGCAGGATCAGGAACCGGACCAGGAGCTTGCCCCGGAACGGCTTCATCAGCGCCCGGGCCAGGACGTTCCCCATCACGATGACCAGAGCCTGCGAGACGAACGTGAAGACGAAGGTGTTCCACAGGGCTCGTCGGAACACCGGGCTCGACACGACGGCCCGGAAGTTCTGCAGGCCCACGAAAGAGAAGTCGAGGCTGCCCGCGGAGGAGTTGGTGAGGCTCAGGAAGACCGCCAGCAGGAACGGGATCGCGACCAGCAGGAAGATGTAGGTCAGCGCGGGGGCGAGAAGGACCTTGCCGAGCCGGAGGTCCCGGCGCGAGAGGGCCTCGACGGGCGTGGCCCGCGGTCGGGGAAGAGCGATGTCGGGACTCGCCATCGTGGTCACGACCGGGCCGGCGGGGCTGAGGTGCCCGCCGGCCCGGTCGCGGATCAGCGCGGGAGTGGCCTAGCGGTCCTTGGACCCGCCGGCGACCATCCCCTTCTTCCGCCACTTGGTGAAGATCTCCTTGCAGCGAGTGGTCGCCTCGGTCAGGGCGTCCTTGGGCGAGAGCGCCCCGGTGGCCGCCTTGGCGAACATGTCGGTGATCACGTAGGTGTCGAAGATCTCGCCCTCCGCGGGGTTCGCGAAGCCGGGGTAGCCCAGGTTGGTCGACCAGGGCAGGGCCTTCGCGAGCAGCGAGAGCTTGTCGCCCGGCTGCGAGCCGAACGGATCGGCGTTGCACTGCTTGGCGATCCAGGCCGCCCCCGACTCCGCCTTCTTGTTGATCGGGGTATTGGGCTCGGCGGCCGCGCCGTAGAACGACGGGAAGTTGTAGAGCTTGCTCCCGAGCATCGACTCCCGCGAGGCGTCCACCAGGGCCACCAGGAACTCCTTCGCGATGTCCTGGCTCTTGGAGAACTTCCAGACCACGTAGCCGCTCATCACGTGCTCGGACGCGAGCTGGATCCCGGTGGGGCCCTTGAGCGCGGGCACGAAGAAGTAGTTGTCGAGCACTGGCAGCTTGTTGTCCTGCGCGGTCCGGTACGCCGAGATCGAATTCAGGATGTACGCGGTCTCCTGGGCGTTGAACGCCTGGTTGTTCGAGGCCGCGTTCCACGACAGGACCGCCTGGGTCATGCCCACCGAGTAGAGCCGCTTGGCGTACTCGAGCGCCTTCAGGGTCTCGGGGGAGTTCAGCACCAGGTTGCTGTCCTTGTCCTGGATCGAGCCCCCGTGGCACCAGAGGATGTTGCGCACCGCCATGTTGGAGTCGATGTCCTGCGAGAGCCCGACCCCGATCGGAATCTGCATCTGCGGCGCCACCTTCTTGATCTCGGGCGCCGCCTTCACCAGATCCTCGTAGGTCGCCGGGCCGCTGGGCATGCCGATGTCGGTCCACACCTTCTTGTGGTAGTTGCCGGGATCCGGGACCCACATGTCGGACAGGGCGAACTGCTTCTTGGTGAGCGGGTTGTAGGTGCTGCGGGTGGATAGCTCGACCGGCCTGCCGTACTTCTTCTCGAGCGTGCCCGACACCTCCTTGAGGTCGATCACGTGCTCCTCGAAGGCGCTCGCCAGGCCGATGAACATGTGGACGTCGTGGCCGGACTGGGCCGCCACCTCGGCGGTCGCGCGCGGCACCACGTCGCCGAAGCCCACGTGGTCCACCGTCACCTCGACCCCCCGCTTGGCGCCCCACTCCTTCGCCCACGGGTCGAACCACTTGTCGTAGGCGGGCACGAAGTGCGCCCACTGGAGGACCTTGAGCTGCTTGTCGGCCGCGCCGGCTCCACGCACGAATACACTCGGCCCGGCGGAAGCGGCGGCCGCTCCGACCGCCACGAGCTTGGCACCCTTGAGGATGAATTGCCGGCGACTCTGCATGGCCACCTCCGTTGGTGTGGGCATCGGTCGGGCCGGCGAAGACCGGCCCGCTTCCAGTCAACGAGCGTACCATACGGGTCCGCGGAGACTGCGATCCCACGACGCGGGAAGGCGCGAGCCGGCGTGCTATCCTAGGCCCCCGTGAGTGGCGAGCCGGTCGTTTACTTCGAGGATATCCAGCTCGGCGAGCAGTATACTTCGCCCGGCCGCACCGTGACCGAGGCCGACATCGTGATCTTCGCGGGCCTGAGCGGCGACTACAACGTGCTCCACACCGACGCCGAGCACATGAAGGCGTCGCTGTTCGGCGAGCGCATCGCCCACGGCCTGCTCGGGCTGTCGATCCAGCAGGGGCTCCTCGACCGGGTGGTGCCCGGGCAGGCGGTCGGCCCCCTCGCCGCGGTGAAGTGGAAGTTCAAAGGACCGATCAAGATCGGCGACACCATCCACGTCGAGGCGCGCGTCTCGGCCAAGAAGGACGGCGAGCAGCCACGCGTCGGGCTCATCACGCTGGAGCGCCGCGTGGTCAATCAGCGCGGCGAGGTGGTGCAGGAAGGCGAGACCGACCACCTGGTCGGCCGCCGGCCCGCCTGAGGGATAGAGGAATGGCGGGCGGGCCGGCCGAGCGGCGGCTCTACTTCGAGGACGTGCAGACCAACGTGCCCCTCGAGACCCCGGGCATGACCCTCACCGAGACCCACGCCGCGCTCTTCGGCTCGCTCACCCTGACCCCTCCGTCCGAGCCGGGGGCGATCCCGGATCTCATCCCCCTCTGCATGTCGTCCGGTCTCGGCTGGCGGGTCCCCCAGCCGCCGCTCGTGGTGCTCGCGTTCATGGGATTCGAGTGGCGCTTCCTCAAGCCGACGCGCGTGGGCGACACCATCCGTAGCGTCTCGACCACGGTGGCCAAGCGCTCGATGAAGGAGGGCGGGGTGGTCATCGAGGAGCGCTCGATCCTGAACCAGCACGGCGAGGTCGTCCAGAGCGGGCGGCTGACCCTGCTCGTGGCCAAGCGGCCCCCGGCGTGAAGCGGGCCGGCTGGCTGATGGCGGGCGCGGCGCCCGGGCTCTGGGGCGCCTACACGTGGGGCTCGCACCTGCTCACCCTCGGGTCGATCTGGCGCGGACCGCGCGAGCACCGCGCGGTCAGCCTCACCTTCGACGACGGGCCGGACCCCGAGTGGACGCCGCGCGTCCTTGACGTGCTGGCGCGCGAGGGCGTGCGCGCCGCCTTCTTCCTCATCGGGCAGCGCGCCCGGCGGGTGCCCGAGCAGGCGCGGCGCATCGCCGGCTCCGGCCACGACCTGGGCAACCACACGTGGAGCCACCCGAGCCTCTGGCGCTGCGGGCCGGCCCACACCGAGTGCGAGATCGCCGACGGGCACGCCGCCATCGCGGACGCGGCGGGCGCGCCGCCCCGCTTCTTCCGCCCGCCGTGGGGCAAGACCAACCTCGCGATGTTCGGGGTGGCTCGCGAGCTCGGGACGCCCTGCGTCTTCTGGACGGTGCAGCCGGAGAGCCGGCGCCCCGTCGAGCCGGCCGAGCAGGCGCGGCGGGGGCTCGCGCGGGCGCGCGCGGGCGCGATCTACGACCTGCACGACGCGGACGGGGTGCCCGGAGCCGGGCGCCGGCTCGTGGAGTACCTGCCCGCCCTGATCGCGGGCCTCCGCGCCCAGGGCTACGCGCTGGTCCCCCTCCGCGAGCTGCTGTAGAATCGCGCCAACCCGAGCGCCCCACGACAAAGGAGTCTGCGATGGCCGTCGATCCCCGCAAGCGCAGCCGCGTCCTCCTCGAAGGCACCGACCGAGCCGCCGCCCGCGCCATGATGAAGGCGGTCGGCTTCAGCGATCAGGATCTCTCGCGCCCCCAGATCGGCGTGGCCCACAGCTGGATCGGGACCATGCCCTGCAACTGGAACCACCGGAAGCTGGCCGACAAGGTCATGCAGGGCATCCGGGCGGCGGGCGGCACGCCGATCGAGGTCAACACGATCTCGATCACCGACGGCATCACCATGGGCACCGAGGGCATGAAGGGCTCTCTCATCAGTCGGGAGGTCGTGGCCGACTCGGTGGAGCTGGTCGCGCGCAGCCACATGTTCGACGGCATCGTCACGATCTCCGGCTGCGACAAGACGATCCCGGCGATGACCATGGTGCTGGGGCGGCTCGACATCCCGGGCCTCATGCTCTACTGCGGCTCGATCATGTTCGGGCGCTGCGCGGGCTCGGAAGGGCCGTTCGCGGGCCGCAACCTCACCATCCAGGACGTGTTCGAGGCGATCGGGGCCTACAACGCGGGCAAGATCCCGCTCGAGCAGTTCAAGGACGTGGAGGACCACGCCTGTCCGGGCGCGGGCGCCTGCGGCGGCCAGTTCACCGCCAACACCATGGCCACCGCCTACGAGATGCTCGGCATGTCGCCGATGGGCTGGAACGACATTCCCGCCGTCGACCCCCGGAAGGAGGAGGTCGCCTTCGAGTCGGGCAAGCTCGTGATGGAGCTGGTGCGCCAGGGTCTCACCCCGCGCAAGATCGTCACCCGCAAGAGCTTCGAGAACTCCATCGCGGGCGTCATGGCCACCGGCGGCTCCACCAACGCCGTGCTCCACCTCATGGCCACCGCGCGGGACTTCGGGGTCAAGCTCGCGATCGAGGACTTCGACCGCATCTCGCGCAAGACGCCGGTGGTCGCCGACCTGAAGCCGTGGGGCAACTACACCGCGCCCGAGATGTACGACGCGGGCGGCATGGCGGTGGTGGGCAAGCGCCTGCTGGAGGCGCGCCTCCTGCACGGGAGCGAGAAGACGGTCACCGGCCGCACCATCGCCGAGGAGGTGAAGGCCGCCCCCGAGCCGGCGGGCCAGCAGGTGATCAAGCCACTCGCGAAGGCGCTGAAGTCGGAGGGCGGCATCGCGATCCTGCGGGGCAACCTCGCCCCCGGCGGGTGCGTGATCAAGCTCTCCGGCCAGAAGAAGTACGCGCACCGCGGGCCAGCGCGCGTCTTCGAGGTCGAGGAGGACGCCTTCCAGGCGATCAAGAAGGGCAAGATCAAGCCCAACGACGTGATCGTGATCCGCTACGAGGGCCCCAAGGGCGGGCCCGGCATGCGCGAGATGCTGCACGTCTCCGGCGCGCTGCAAGGCGCCGGTCTCGGCGAGAGCGTGGCGCTCATGACCGACGGCCGCTTCTCGGGCGCCACCCACGGCTTCATGATCGGCCACATCGTGCCCGAGGCAGCGGAGCGCGGCCCGATCGCGGCGGTGCGGAACGGCGACACCATCTCGATCGACGTGAAGAAGCGGCGGCTCGATCTCGAGGTGCCGGCGGGCGAGATCAAGAAGCGCCTGGCCAAGTGGAAGGCGCCCAAGCCGCGCTTCACCACCGGCGTCTTCGCCAAGTACGCGGCCGGCGTGGCCGACGCCTCGGTCGGCGCCTATACATAGGTAGTTCCCGCCTCATCCCCCTCTCCCCTCAGGGGAGAGGGCAGGGTGAGGGGTGGTGTAAACGAGGGGCGGCGACGCCGAACGCTACCCCAGCCGGATATCCAGCCACCCCTCCGCGGTGACCCGCGCGTGCTCTCGCTCGCGGATCAGCACGGTGGTGGTCGCCGACTCGAAGATCGCAGGGCCCTTCACCTCCTGGCCCTCCGCGAGCCCGTCCATGTCGTACACCGGGATCTCCATCCACCGCTCGAGGTACACCCGTCGGCTCCGCGGCGCGGCCGGCGCGCTCACGCGCCGCGATTGCTCGGCGGGGAGCGCGGGCAAGCGCCCGATCACCGCGGCCCGCACGTTCACCAGCACCACGTCCTGACCGGGCGCGCTGTAGGTGTAGAGCTCCTCGTGTCGCCGGTGGAAGTGGTCCACCACCTGCTCCATCAGGTCCTTCGCCTCCACGTCGACCCCGTCGAGCGGCACCTGGATCTCGAAGGTCTGCTCGCCGTAGCGCATGTCCACCGAGCGGCGCACGTCCACCCGGCCCGCGAAGGACTTGCCGAGCCGCCGCCGCCCCTCCGCCTCCATCTCCGCGAAGAGCCGCCGCAGGCGCCCGGCGCCGACCTGGCCGGCCTCGCCCACGTGCGTCCGCACGAACTCGTAGCGCAGGTCGGTGGCCAGCATGCCCCACGCCGAGAGGACCGAGGCGACCCGCGGCACCACCACGCGGCCGATCTCGAGCATGCGCGCGACCTCGGTGATGTGGAGCCCGGCCGCGCCGCCGAAGGACAGCAAGGCGAATCGGCGCGGGTCGGCGCCGCGGCGCACCGAGACGAGCCGGATGCCCTCGGCCATGTTGGTGTCGACGACGCGGTGAATGCCTTCCGCCGCCGGGACCACGCCCAGGCCGAGCCGGCGCGCGATGCCCTCGACCGCGGCGTGAGCCGCCTTCGGATCGAGCCGCGCGCGCCCGCCCAGGAAGCCCGCGGGGTCGAGCAGCCCGAGGACGAGGTTGGCGTCGGTGACGGTGGCCGCGGTGCCCCCGCGCCCGTAGCAGGCCGGACCGGGCACCGCGCCCGCGCTCTCCGGCCCCACGTGGAGGATGCCGCCCGCGTCCACCCGCGCGATCGAGCCGCCGCCCGCGCCCAGGGTGTGGATGTCGATGCTCGGCAGCG
>Ga0209388_1000081_pt1 | contig 16513 bp, 16 predicted proteins | sample Rivendell_Oct201_7_FD_188348 | JGI IMG/M metagenome (GOLD analysis project Ga0209388, IMG submission 188348) | Vadose zone soil and rhizosphere microbial communities from the Eel River Critical Zone Observatory, Northern California to study diel... | ecosystem: Environmental > Terrestrial > Soil...
ACCGCCGACACCAGGATTTTCAGACCCGCAGCCATCTCCCGGCGCGGACGGATGATCTGTTCGTATCCGTTATGATCCGTGGCTTTCGGCGCGTCGATCTAGCCTGTGCTTCCGGATCAGGACGGATAGAAACGCATGATTCGGTCCGAGTTGAGTTCGAGTCAACCAGGGCGGAGCGTACGGCTCGGATTCGTAGAAAGGCGTAGGACCCACCCGGCAACACGGGTTCAAATCCCCAACGGGACCCGAATCCCGTTGCGGGCCTTAGGGTCCGAGGTGTCGTCTGGCGTCGGGCCGCGTGAGGCCCCCTAACCGTCACGCCAGGACCCCGCCCCTCCCAATAGCTGATCCGAAAGCATCGCGGCTCCCGGGGGCGCCCAGGGAGCCCTTGCCGTTGTTCCGCTGTCGACTTCCAGGCCACGTCGCCACGGTCTCTGGCCTGCGATCGCGTCGCGATCAAGCCGCATCCGGGGGTTCCCCCTCCTTCTGCCACTTCAGGTACACGGCCATGAATTGCTCGGGGAGCCGCTGCTCCAACGGCCGAGCATCGACGAAGTCCCATTTCGGGTTCTCCAGATCCCCGGAGCAATGCTGCCGGACCAACCGGGCGAGGACGTCGAGGTCGATCACGGCCTTGATGCTCTTCACCTGGTCCCCTCCGAGCTCACCCACGCGAGGCACCACCGATCCATCCGCCCATGCGCTCGGCGCCATCGCCTGCAGGAACTTGACAATCTGACTCGGGTCCTTCTGGAAGAGCCCCATGAGGTACGCCTGCGTGGCCTCACGGCCCTCGGCGCGCCACCACTCGAACAGCAGCGCCCGCTGCTGCGGCAGTTCGGGGTCGAAGAGGACCTCTCCGACCGCGACAGCGGCCTTGATCCGGTCCACCAGGGCCCTCCGGACCTCCATAGTCTCCGCGGCGTCCAGCGTGTTCGCCTCCGCCTTCTCAGGCTTGTCGGTGACATACAGCCATTCGACGACCTCCGCGCCGAACCAGAGCGGATCTGCGGCCGCCACCACTCGCGTGGCCGCGGCCACGCGCACCGCGCGGTCGGGGATCCGCCGGAGCAGATGGGAAATCAGAATCGCGGCCTGGGCCGGGGGCTCCGCGAACGGAAAGAGGGCTCGAGGGTTCGGGATGTTCGTCGCCAGCGCCGCGATCCTGGCGGCTAACCGCTCGGCGGCATCGACATGGATCGTGTCCTCCACGGCGCGCAGCTTCTCGATCAGACGTCGAGCCGATCGCCCGACCAGGCGGGTCGTCAGGAGCCGCTCCACCACGGCGTCGTCACCCAGGGTGGCGGCATCCACCAGCGCGGCCAACTCGGCATCGGGGATGTCGCCCGGCGAGATCGCGTAGGTGAAGTATCGAGAGCAGTATTCCGGCGCGCTGATCCGCCGTCCACGCGACCAGCGAGCCAGCCAGTCGCTGCCATAGCTCATGCGGCCCAACGCGCCACTGACTCGCGGGAAGAGATCGATCATCAGTCTGGTGACGGCCTCGGCGTGCTCGGGAGGCATGGTCTCAAGGATAGGCTTCAGCAGCGCCGCCGATCGCGCAGCGCCTGCGCCTCGCGCCTGGCGCTCGGGTTCGACCCCCGAGAAGTGCACGTGATGCTCGCGAACGATGTCATACACCTCGGGGAAGAATGCGCGGAGGGCCTCAACGAGAAGGAGATCGACGGGGTTGGTCTCCCCCTTGAGCATGGGAAGGGCGAAGAGCAGGCCGTTCCCGTACCGCTTAGCCGCGCGGGGGGTCGTCAGCCGCACCGCCACGCCTTGGTCAAAGCCGGCCACGAACTCTCCGGCCTGCTCTCGGGGCAACTCGATGCCAGCGGCGTCGAGCGCGCGGTTGACCTGGTCAAAGCACAGCGCGCGCAGGTCCTCCTTGGCGGCGACCGGCAGCTTCAGCGGTACCTGGATGATCTTCTCGAGGAAGGCCCGGCCCGCTCGCTCATCACCACCGCCGTATCGTTCGCCGAGGGCCTGGGCGACCGCCGTGTCGTCAAAGGCGAGGACGTAGCAGATATTGGGGAAGTCGGCGCATGCCTTGATAAGCCGAAACAGCGTGTGCGTCTCGTGCCGGTCGAGGCGGTCGATGTCATCCACCAGGATCACGATCCGCTTGCCGGCCTCGGCGAGAGCCTCGGTGAGCCGCCGGCGTAGCTCCTCGAGATCCGGCCGGGCCTTGGCCTTCGCCAGCTCCGCGACTTTCCCAGCTCGGCCGTCCACCGCGGCGCCATACCGACCCGCGACCTCGATCCAGCCGGCGACGACCTCGCGCTTGGTGGACAGGGTGGCGCTGATCTTGTCCGCCAAAACCCGAAAGAATCCGGCCAGCATTGCGGACTCATCGGCGAAGCGCCAAGGATTGAAGTCCACCGGAAGCGTGGTTGGCGACGCCGCGAGTTCGGCACGAACAAAGTTCAGCACTGTGGTCTTGCCATCACCCCACGGCCCGTGGACTCCGACCACGAGGCTCGCCCCCTTGGGCAACTCCCGAAGCACGTTCGCGATCCGGCGCGCAAATGGCGCACGGTTCAGGACATCCTCCTGGGGCGTCGCGAGAGGCCGGTCGCCGGAGAAGTCGGCCGTCCCCGGGTCGGTCATGAATTAGCGCTCCTCCTGCAGGACACGAAGTCTCCGAGCTCGATCGGCCGCCTGGCTGACCGAGCAAAGCGACCCCCTTCTCCGGCTGGGCCCCAGCGTGGGCTCACGTCAGCGAGATCTCGCCCAGCCTGCAGGAACACCCGAACCGGTCGCCAGGATGAGCGCCCAGGTCCGCCCCCCACTGCTATCCTTGGGTATGCCATCAGCCAAAGTAGTGTCACACAGACCGGGATACTTCGGCTGCGCGGCTACAGGGGGACTACGGGTCGACGATCACCGCCCGCCGAATGAGCTTTCCACCCAGACTCTCTGGAATGGTTACACGAGTCCCGTCGCGGTCCCGAAGGCGACGGTGCGGCGGATCGCCAGAACCAGCCGCGACTCCGCGCGAATCGCGGTCAGGTTCCGGGTGAAGAAGATTGGGTCGGCGCTCGTCGCCGAAGGGCAGAGGACTTCCAATCCCGCGTGCATTTCTGGGCAAGACTTTAGCCGTGATCCCGGTCATGCTGTGGGGAGATCGATAGCGGTTGTTGCGGGGCCCCCTATCACCGAAATCGATTCACCTCACCTTTCAGGTCGACGTCGTCCGGTCGCCGATCCCGCCTGATCCTGTCTGAGGGCCATCCGCTAGTCTCAATACACGGGGTCATCCGGGAATCAGACTCAGTGAGGCCAGGCGGTCAAGCACGGCCTCCCGCGGAGTCACTCCCGGATCTCTGCGACTGGGCCTCTTCCCGCCGGGCCTGAAGCGAGATCGCCACAGCCCGTTCGACGACATCGAAGACCTACCGGTCGTTCACCGACTGCGTGCATGAAAATCGACGGCCCCGTCCTTCATGGCCTGGCCGTCGGCCGCGCGATGCTGGCAGGCTTCATCGTCGAGAGCGCAGTTGGCCGTTCGAGCGGATGCGCCGCCGCCTCGCGAGTGGCTAGGAGTTGGCCCCGCAGCGCGTCATTGCGTCTCGGATCGCCGTACAGCTTGGTGTGGATCGTGTCCCCGGTCACAGCAGGCTAGTCTTTCCCCCTGGCCCCCTTGGCCAAGAGCAGCAACCCTAGTATCAGGGAGTTGGGAATCGTCGAGAAGAGGTCACAGTGCATCGAACCCGGGTCATGGAGGAAGATGCGGGCCGGCTCACTGACCGGACTCGTCCAGTTGGCCGACAAAGCGGGTGTCATCGCAGTCACGTTCTGAGCGTCTCGGCTCTGGCCTCGGGCGTCGCAACCGATGGGGTTGGACCAAGGTCCCATATCGCGCGCAGCCCCGCGAAGTACGATGCACTCGAACCCTAGGACTCCATGCACAACGTCGGTCGCCTGATCTCCGTCGTTGACGATGATCTCTCGGTGCGCCGGGCACTCGGGAGATTGGTCAAGGTAGCGGGATACTCCGTTGAGACGTTCGCGTCGGCCCACGAGTTTCTCGCCTCATCCCCGTCGGACCGGACCGCCTGCCTGGTCTTGGATATTCATCTGAACGGCATGAGCGGGTTCGACCTCGCAGAGCACCTGATGGCGGAGCGGGTCGCTATCCCGATCATCTTCATCACGGCACACGATGATGCCGACACTCGCGAGCGCATCGCGAGATCCAGACCGGCCGGGTATCTGGCGAAACCCTTCGACGGACAAACGTTGCTCGACGTCATCGGGAAGGTTGTCGGATCGGCGTGATGCGCGCCGCGTCTGCTGACTCCTGTCAGTGAGTGGGCGTCAGCGGTTCCTTCTGGCGCACGTGGGAGACCGAGGCTGTCTGTGAACTCGTCCAACTTGTCCCGCGAGATCAGGTCCGATCAAGAATTCCTGTCGCAGATGCTGGGCGTGAATCGCGGGAGCGCCAGTGAGGCGGCCAGCGCGTTGCAGAGGGCGGGGCTGATCCGCTACCGTCGTGGGCGGCTCACCATCCTCAATCGTTCGGTTTGGAAGCGGCAGCCTGTCAGTGCTACCGCATTGTGAAAGGCGAGTTCGATCGCCTCTTTCGCGCCTAGCCTCCGTCGTACCCCGCCTCCCGTGTCTCGCAGATAGCTCCCTTCGCTCCGCCCAGTCCCGCTGACCTCCTATGTCGGGTATCCGACAGACATTCGCGGTCTTGTGCACCTACCATAGTGGCGGCCGGGAAATGGGCTGTTACACTTGACGGGAGACGCCTTGCGAGGATCCTCCTCAGGTCCGCTCGCGACCGAGCGATGCGTGATCGTGGGCGCGGCGCCGGGCGGGAGCGGCTGAGATGGGGCCGCGACACCTGCTTGACCGTGTAGTGCGCCGACGGGCGAAGCTCGTGCCGGAGGAGCGCTTGCGGTTTGAGACGCTCCTCTCAGAGCTCTCGGCCGGGTTGATCCACCTCGCGGCCGCCGACGTCGACGCGGCGATCGAGCGTGGGTTTCAGCAGGTCGTCACGTTCCTGGGAGTGGATCAGGGCCAACTCGACGAATACGCCGGAAGTGAGCCGGTCGTTCGCATCGTCTGGGCGCGTCCGGGTTTCGAGGACATGCCGCGCCTCATGGACGACGAGCAATTCCCCTGGGCGGCGGAAACCCTGCGGCGCGGACAGGTCGTCCGCTTTTCCCGGATCGATGAGCTTCCGGCGGCGGCGCTCGATCGGGCCAACCTTCGGCGCGCGGGCACGCGCTCGAAGATCTGCCTGCCCCTGCGCGCCAGCGGTCCCATGCTCGGCGTACTCTCCTTGGGCGCCGTCCGTTCTGAACGCGCCTGGTCAGATGATCTGGTGGAGCGGCTCCGCCTCCTGAGCGCGGCCTTCTCGAACGCGCTGGAGCGGAAGCGGATGGAGCTCTCGCTCGCGGAGCGCTTGCGCTTCGAGAGGCTGCTGTCCTCCCTGTCCACGGCGTTCAGCCACCTGTCCGCTGCCGATTTCGATCGGGAGGTCCAGCGCGGGCTGCGCCAGGTCGTCGACTTCTTCGGCGTCGATCGCGGCAGCTTGATCGAGTTCTCCCGGGACGGCACCACTGCGCGTTCGTGGGCGATCGAGGAATGGATGGACGTCGGCAAGTTCCCGTGGATGACGGCCCGACTGCGAAGCGGCGACGTCGTCCGCTTTGCGCGGCTCGAAGAGCTTCCGGATGAGGCGGCCGTGGACCGGCGGAGCTACCTCAGCAACCGCGTCAAGCCCCAGGTCGCGGTGCCTCTGCTGGTGAGCGGCATCGTCGTGGGAGGGCTCGTGTTCGGCACCGTCGGCGCCGAGCGCGCGAGGTCAGACGAGCTGATCGAGCAGCTGCACCTCCTCGGAGAAGTCTTTGCCAACGCATTGTCACGCAAGCAGGGGGAGCTCGAGGCGCAGCGACTTCGCCAGGATCTGACGCACATTGGCCGGGTGTCGGCCCTCGGCGAGCTCACCGCGTCGCTGGCCCACGAGCTGAACCAGCCGCTGACTGCGATCCTCAGCAACGCGCAGGTGGCCGAATGCCTGCTCGCCGCCCCCGCCCCGAATCTCGAAGAGGTGCGCGAGATCCTGCGCGACATCGTGACGGACGACAGGCGGGCCACCGAGGTGATCCGGCGGCTGCGTGCCCTGGTCAAGAAGGGCGGCCTCGAATTCGTACTCCTCGACCTCAACGAGCTCGTCAGAGAAGTGGCGAGGCTCATGCAGAGCGACGCGATCGGCCGGGGCATATCGCTGGGCCTCGAGCTCGCCGCCGATCTGCCGACCGTGCGAGGCGATCGGGTTCAGCTGCAGCAGGTGGTGCTGAACCTGGTGCTCAACGGCCTGGACGCCATGCACGAGTCCGGCGCGGGGCAACGGACCCTCATCATCCGGACGGCCAGGGACGTCGCGGACGCCGTGGCGGTCTCCGTGCAGGACGCAGGGACCGGGATCGATGAGAAGAACGTGGACCAGTTATTCCACCCGCTCTTCACGACCAAGACCGAGGGGCTTGGCATGGGTTTGGCCATCGCGCGCACCATCGTTGACGCGCACGGGGGCCGGCTGAGCGCTGCGAACAACGTGACCGCCGGGGCCACGTTCCAGTTCAGCTTGCCGGTGAGCCGCGAAGGCGCGTCATGACCCGGCGGACGAGCCTTCCAGGTTCGAGTCCCGTTTCGCTTGGACAGGTCAGTAGTTCAGTAGGAACTCGAACATGAGAGGGCGCGGCCGTATCTCTGGGGAATACTGGCCCCGAGTGCCAATCCCAACTAGGGTGCTACGCGAGCCCTCATAAGAGCTTGGTGATATGTCAGCGGAAGATTCTGCTGGCGCACGCAGCTTCGCCGGTCTCGGGGTTGTCGACGCGATTTCGATGGTTGCAGGGTCCGTAGTCACCAAAGTCGAACTGCCTGATCTTCGAGGTGGACCTCATCTGACCAAAGTGAAACATACCGCCAACCTCCTGACGTTCTTGCGGGTCCCCTTCTCGGGGCTCGTGGCGGTATGAGGACGCCCCTGCTCGCCGCCGCAGCCCTGGGCGCGATTAAGGGCGGCCTGTCCGTCGTTCCCACTCTCACTCAACTCTTCATCGCTCCGAAGGTGAGCCCGCTCACGATGTGTTTCTGGACGAAGAGCACCAGCACCAGGACCGAGTTTGGTGTGGAGGGCGGCTAAGCGAACCGTCCCATCCGTCACTTGAAGACGGGCGTTGAGAACATTCATACTCCTACCACGAACCGAAGACATGCGGCATGTCTGGCACTGGTCGGAACGGTCAGGCTAACGGTTCTGCTGATGACGGGTGTCATCTTCGACGTACTGAATGTTCTGCACGGTCTGATTCCGGCCACTAGATTGTTGACAGCCTTCATCTACGCCTTCGCTGGCCTGAGTGCGGTGGTGTTCCTGGCCGCCTTTCACAAAGCACACGCGTGATTCGCGAAGGATTCGTCGAGATCGGCTGGGCTTCGGGAACGGACTACGATACCCACGCCGTGGCTGGAGGACACCGCTATGGTCGTGTACGCGTTCGACGTGGATGAGACACTGGAGGTCAGCAAGGGTCCTGTGAAGCTGGTCGATCTCGTCACCTTGCACGAGCACGGCCATATCGTCGGCCTCTGTGGGAATTGGGCGATGGTGACACTGCACTGTCCGGACTGGCACCATATCTGCTCGTTCGTGGGGCCATGCGGTATCGAGAAGGACGACTTTTTGCGCCAGCTGCGGCAGTACATTCCGGGGGATGACTACGTGATGGTCGGCAACATCCTCGGCATGTCCGGTGCGAGCGACGACCGCGGTGCTGCGGAGCGCGCAGGCTGGCGCTTCATCCAAGAGAGCGAGTTCGCCAAAGGGGTGCGCTGAAGAGGCGGTTGGGGCCATGGAGGAGGGAGGCGACCAGAAACAGTGTGAGCCGAAGGCCACCCTGGGGGGGATTCCGTTTTGGCTGGGCGTCATTTTGATGGTTGAGCTTTGGGATTTATCCTGCGTATCCGGCGGTGCGCTTCTTTTCGATCTCGGCGTGGCGGAAGGAGGAAGTGGCAAATGGGGCTGTGGGCTGAGCTGGGGGATGTTCTTTCTGGGGTCGGTGCTGATCGGCAAGAAGGGCGTGGCCTACCTCAGGCGCGACGCTTCTGCCGATGAAGGTCGGTAGATTTGCCGACGAGCCGATCACCCTGGTACTAGGACAGGCCGAGGCCACTTTGTCAGTCAGCGCGATGTGTTGTCGTGCAGACACGCGACGACGCGATCACTGCGCACGAGTTCGTGCGGCCTTCTCTGCAGCCAACGCGCACCAGCCCCTCCGTGGAGTACATGCCGCTGCACCACTGGGGCCGCAGGGGCGTCGCTGACCACGAGAAGTCCTCGGGGCCCGATGCCTGTCGTCTTCCGGCCCATCCGCTCCAAGGAATCCGAGCGTCGCCAGTGGCTCGTCAGGCTCGTCGCTAGCGCCACGCTCGTCAACGGGCTCGCCAGCATCGGTCAGCCGCTCCTCATTCCCTTTGACCGTGAGCCCCGGCTCATCACGCTGGTGCTCCCATTCGAGCTCTACCACTGGAGCCGATCGCTGACAGTCGCGTTCGGGTTCTTGCTCGCCTACCTCTCTCTTCATCTGCTCCATCGCCGCGCCTTGGCGTGGTGGCTCGCTATGACGATCTCGACGCTGGCATTACTCACCCAGCTCGTGTGGGGTGGTCTCTGGTACACTCCACTGGTGCCGGCAGCCACCCTGACCCTCCTGGTGGCGGGCCGTGATGCGTTCACCGTCCGCAGTGAGCCGATCACCCTCCGCCAGGGCCTCACGCTTCTGGTCATGAGCCTGCTGCTCACCCTAGGCTACGGGGCAATCGGACTCTGGCTCCTCGGTCCTCCAGGCTTTGGTCTCACATTCCACTTCGGGCATGCGCTCATCCTCACCCTCCGTGAGGGTGCCCTCCTCGGGAATCCGGATCTTGTCGCGCAGACTCGGCAGGCCCAGTGGTTTCTCGATTCCCTGCGACTCCTCGGCCTCCTGGCCGCACTCGTCGGCGCCGCGAGCCTCTTCCGTCCGGTGGCCTACGAGCTGCGGACCCTTCCCGCGGAACGTGCCCTGGCCAAGGACATCGTGTCCCACCATGGCCGATCGGCGTTGGACTTCTTCAAGCTGTGGCGGGACAAGTCCTACTTTTTCTCAGAGACCCGGCGCAGCGTTATCGCCTATCACACCGCAGTGGGCGTCGCCCTCTGCCTGGGCGACCCGGTTGGCCCGGGAGAAGAGGTGGAGGACACGGTGCGGAGCTTCCTCCGCTTGTGTAAGGACAACGCGTGGCGAGTTGCCTTCTATCAGGTGCTGCCTGACCTGCTCCCCCTCTACGCCCGGTTTGGCTTCGCGGTGCTTAAGATCGGCGAAGTCGCTGTGGTCGACCTGGACCAGTTTGCCACCCAGACCGTCGAGCGTCGGGAGTTTCGGCGCGCTCGACGTCAGTTCCGTGAGATCGGCTACCGGGTGATCCGCCACCTTCCGCCGCACGCCCCCGCCCTGCTGGACGTCGTCCAGCAGGTGTCGGACGAGTGGCTCGCCCTTCCCGGGCGTCGGGAGCGCAGGTTCACGCTTGGGCGCCTCGAGCGCAGTTACATCGGCGAGACATCCCTGGTGGGACTCCACACCGCAACCGGTAGCCTGGTCGCCTTCGTCAATGAGGTCCCGGCGTACCGGCCCGGCGAGGCGACCATCGATCTCATGCGCCACCGGCTCGAGATTCCCCACGGAGGCATGGACTACCTGCTGATGGAACTCCTGCTCCTCTTGAGAGGCGAGGGGTACCACACCTTCAACCTGGGGCTCGCGCCGTTCGCCGGGGTGGGTGACCGTCCGGGAGCCTCGCTCCAGGAACGCGGGCTCCATCAACTCTTTGAGCACCTCAATCGGTATTTCTCCTACAAGGGGCTCCGCCACTACAAAACCAAGTTCGAGCCGGCATGGGAATCTCGCTTCCTCGTCTATCAGGGCGGCCCCTCCGGACTCGTTCAGACTGCCCTCGCCCTTGCGCGAGCGACCGAAGGCTAAGTAGAGTCCCGCGGGCCTGCGTCGCTTCCCAAAGTCCTCGACAGTCCCAGGCTCGGGGTGACCGGACGGGACGAGGCCTGGGCGCATGGCCGCTTAGTGCCGGGATGAGGGTTGGACCAAAGGCCAATATGCGGCGTTCCGACTGCGCTGGTAGCGTCCTATGCAAGGATGCAGTTGGCTTGGACGGCAGCGCATCCCATATTCCGGAGGAGGCCCACATGCGTGCACGGCCCGGATCTGGAACGGATGGTTCTCCTGCTACACGCCCTGTCCACTCCAATGCGGCACTTCGAGAGGGATATGCCACCCAGCGACGCCCACGGCGATACCCGAGATTCACCGTGTCGTGGCCCGTGGTGGTGGAGGCCGGGAAGCGGGTCTTTCTCCTTCAGGCCGTCAATGTCAGTGGCCGGGGGGCCAAGGTGGGGCCGACGGAGCGGCTCGGTGAGGGCAGCGTCGCTCAGCTGCACTTCCACCCGCCCGACGGGTCGTCGCTCGATGTCGAAGCGATCGTGTGGCGCGTCGACCGAGACGGGCTGGCCTTCTTCTTCACCGACGACCACCAGCGACGCCTGACTACCCTGCTCGCGCAGCTCGCCGGGGTTCCCCCGGCGTTGTGGACGACCCCGCTGAACTAGACAGCGCGGCGAACAACGGGGCGGCGGACGGGACCCCAGGTTCCGGCCGTCCACGACGGTCCGAGAAGGATCTCGGCCGCATCTTCGAGGATCTCGCGGAAATATGGGAATCGGACGCGCGCAGCTCCTTCTGCGTCAACTCTACTTCCAATCCCGCCCGCACGGGCAGGTGTGGGAGTCGCCAGTGTGTCCGGGACTCTCATGGCATTGATGGCGGTAGCCATCGTCGAGAATCCTATGCAGCCGGCAGCGGGGTGGCTCGGTCCAGTACTGAAGAGCTCCCGCCTTGGGGCACGGTGGCACAGGATCCCGCCACTTTGTACGCCGGGGTAGTATCGACATCGGGGATTCGCTCCGGGCTCAGTAGTGTCGCGGCACTTGCCCTTTGGCTCAGGGGCTCGCAAGCTCCAATTTCAGACCGCACCAGCAGGCGTGAACGGTTCTGTTATGCCCCGGCTGTTTGTGGCACCGATGGAGCTTGCCATCTGGGAGGCGTTTGGGAACACCGCAGTAGTCCTTTGATCGCCGATCGGTTCTCCGATCGGCTGGCACCTGCGGACACCATTCCGCCATGCGCCAACTCACCACGCTCACTCAGGCCACTATCCTTCGATTCACTCGGGTGCTCATCATCGAAAGACTGTTGCCACTCGCCGCCTTAGTACCCGAACACGAACCTAGGTTCCGTATCCCACCGCTGGTCTGAGATCGGCCCGTAGGCCGCCGGGGGGGCGGCCAGTTCAAATCAGCTCTACTCCCAACCCTTTGGGACATTCACAGATGACCGATCCAGGGCGGCCGTCGACGGACAGCCGAGCAGCCGTAGGGTGCGCTCCAGATCAGCTCGCAATATCTCAATGGCTCGGGCGATCCCTGCTTCGCCCGATACTGCCAAACCGTAGGCATAGGCGCGTCCACAGAGGACCGCGCGAGCCCCGAGGCACAGTGCCTTGACGATATCGGTGCCGCGGCGAATTCCGCCGTCCATCCATACCTCAATCTGACCGTTTACCGCGGCCACCACCTCTGGTAAAGCCCGCAACGAGGCCGGGACGCCGTCGAGCTGACGGCCGCCATGATTCGAAACCGAAATTGCTGCAGCGCCGGCATCAATGGCGCGACGCGCGTCGTCGCCGGTCAGGACCCCTTTGATCACGACCGGACCGCGCCAGCAATCGCGGATCCAACGCAGGTCGGCCCATGTCACCGCGGAGCGCGCGAGTGCGGCATTGATATCGACGAGCGGCATGGGCCCCTTGCCGGGAATGACAACGTTGGGGAGCGCCGGCAGACCGCCGTCCAGTAAGAAACTGATGAGCCAACCTGGACGGGAGAATATTTGCGGAAGAAATGGAAGCTTCTCGAGCAGGCTGCCGCTGATCAACTCCTTCATGCCGTTCCGATAGTCTCGCTCGCGGATCCCGGATACGGGGGTATCGATGGTGACCACCAAACCGGCGAACCCCGCGACGCGTGCTCGTTCAATGGCCGCCTCGGCGGCTGTCCGCCCGCCCATCAGATAGAGCTGGTAGAACACAGGCCCGGACGAACCAGCTTTCACGTCTTCCAGTTTGTGTCCCGAAATGGTGGAGAGAATATAAGCAGTGCCAGCCTTGCCGGCGGCCCGAGCCGCCGCCACTTCGCCGCCCGAGTGCATAAGACGGCTGTATCCGACAGGACCAAGCAAGAAGGGAAGGGCAAGGTCGAAACCCAACACGCGGGTACGCAAATCGCACTCCGAGATCGCGACTGCATGGCGCGGTCGGAATGTCACATCCTCAAAGGCGCGGCAATTCTCGCGAAGCGTTACCTCGCCTTCCGCGCCGCCGTCCAGATAGTCAAACACGGCTTTCGGCACCCTGCGACGCGCCAAAGGTCGCAGATCCTCGATGCAAACGACACGGGGGGATGCTACCTTGCGGGACGCCCTCGTCATCGGTAATTCCAGGTTCTGGCATTCTTCATCGAGTGGTTGTCGGGGGAGCCATTGGCCTTTCGCGAGTCAACTGGCCCGAGATTAGCGTCGGGGCCGGGACCGGTCAAGACCGCAGAACTAGATCGGCCGTGTTTGCCGACTGTCACGAGAGGGCTTGACAGCACCGGGAGCCGGAGTCTGATTCTTCACCTGGCCACCGCCTCGATTCCTGACGAGATTCCGGGGTCTCCTTTCAGAGACACCGCTCGTCCGGTCGCCCCGCTGCTCACGCCCCGCTCCCTGTACGATGCGCCGGAGAATGCACTCCCATGGTCCTGGACGGACAGCAGGAGCATGAGGTTGGACCAAGGTCCAGTACGCTCGCCAGCGGACGCCGAGTAGAGTGAACATCGGCAGGCAACTGTGACGCGTCCGACTAGCAGCTTTTCCAGTGAGGCACTGCAGAGGCGTGTGCCGAATGTCCGGGATGACACGACCTGGTGGGCATGGGCTATGAGGCAACCGAGAGCGCGGAGGAAGTGCGATGAGACCGAATGAAGGCATCCGGCGTGCCGCAGTGGTATTCCTGCAGGCGACACTAGTTGTGGGGTCTCTAAGCGGTTGCGCGGTGGCGAGTCGCCCGGCCGACGGTGCCCTCGATCTACCCCATTTCGCGAGCCAAGCACCCTCCAAGGAGAAGGGATCTTCTCCCGGGTTGAGCGTCTCCGCGGAGGCCATCTGGGTCCCGTGAATGTCGGCAGCATCATCACGGGGCTGGGACTGATCCGCAGGAGACGGCCCAAGCAACAGGGTTGGCATAGGCCTTTGGGCCAGTATCGGATCCTTCGACGAGCAGGCATTGCTCGGCGTCGTTGGGCGGATCCAACGGAGGAGATCGCCTCGTCCTCGCAGGATTACTCGTTGAACGAGCGAGGCCAGATTGTGTTTCCGCTGGCGGGGATGCGGCTCTCTAAGTTGCGGCGGGTTTTCCAGCTAGGGGGAAGGCAGGCAGACGGGCTACCAGGCTAGGTGGCCGTTCTGGTGCGCCAACTCCAAAACAGATCGTAGTGGGCCCTTGGTCCACTATCCAGGCCGGACAGCGCCCGCTACGCTTCGAGTGTCCTACTCACACATTCTCCGAAGTACCAGGAGGTGCTCCATGCAAGTGCCAGGGGTTTGGGGTGCTGTGATCGGTAGCATTCTCACCATGATCGTGGGGTTCAATTGGGGAGGCTGGACGACGAGCAGCACGGCGCACGAAGTGGCGCTGAAGCAGGCGGATGCCGCGGTCACTACAGCGCTGGTACCAGTCTGTCTCGCAGGAGAGAAAGCCGATGTGGCCCGGGCCAAGAAGCTCGGCGAGCTCACGGCCATCACGTCGTCGTATGATCAGACAGAATTCGTGATGAAAAGTGGATGGGTGACATTCCCGGGGCAAGTGGACCCCAATCGTGCGGTGGCAGAGGCCTGCGCATCCGCACTCCTCAAGACTGCTGCTGCGAAGTAGCGCCTCGGATCTCCGATCACCCGCGATGGCACAGCATCGTGGGAGGGCGTCTGGGATGGCCTTGCCGGTTCGGCTTGACGTAACAGGCGTTGTCTGCGGTTTCGCTCCCCACTCTCAACGCCACCCCTGAGAAAGCCGGGCCCCAACGTGTGCCCAATTCGGGCGCACTCAGACTCATCCCTCACTACTGCGTTCAGACGATTTCGCTTGACGTATGGCCTAATGACGATATATCTTATATAAAGACTGCGTAGGTATAGATGACCATAGGAGATGTCTAGAGAGGAACACGCCATGACCACCATGACTCGCTGGTCCCCCTACATGCCGAAATTGCACTTTCACCACCACCACGACGTCAACGGACTGTTCCCGAGGTTCTTCGACGGCCCCGCGGACGAGGCGGTTCAACCGGCCGCATCGTGGCTGCCCGCCGCGGAAGGGCGGCTCGAGAACGACACCTATGTCATCCAGCTCGCCCTGCCGGGCGTGGATCCGAAGGGCGTCGAGGTGTCCGTGATGGACAACGTCCTCACCGTCAAGGGCGAGCGCAAGGCCGACCCCGACAGCGCGGGCAAGGACTATTTCGTCCGCGAGGTCGCGTACGGCGCATTCGAGCGGCGCTTCGCGCTGCCCGAGGGCGTCGACGCCGCCCAAGTGGAGGCCAAGGGCGCGAACGGCATGCTCGAGGTGCGGGTCCCCGCGCCGCGCGCCACGACGCGGAGGATGATCGAAGTCAAGGCCGCCTAATCGAGCTCGGCCGTCGCCAGTCGAAGGGCCCGTTTTGAACAGGCCTTCCGCAGGACCGTGGGGGATCAATCCCCCGCGGTACTGCAAGTGCTGTTGATCGGGACCTGCCAGATCGTTGGCCGTGACGTTGCGGTGAGAAGGCACCCCGCTAATCGGGATCACCCACCACGTTCCACCCCTTACCATCGGGAGGCGAGCGAACCATGAAGATTCGTCCGTTACATGACCGCATCCTCGTCAAGCGCGAGGAGGAGAAGGAAGTCAAGAAGGGCGGCATCATCATTCCGGATACCGCCAAGGAGAAGCCCCAAGAGGGCAAGGTCATCGCGGTAGGCAACGGGAAGGTGAACGAGGACGGCAAGAAGATCCCCTTGGACGTAAAGGCCCACGACCGCATCCTGTTCGGCAAGTATTCCGGCTCCGAGGTGAAGGTCGACGACCAGGAGTATCTGATCATGAAGGAAGAGGACGTGTTGGCCATTATCGAGTAGCCGCGCCCAGCGCCCAGCGCCAACCCGACCTGGCCCAACGGCTGGGTCATTCCATCGAGCGATCGGAGAGGAGCACCAGATGCCAAAGCAGATCCTGTTCAGTGACGAGGGGCGGGCCGCCCTGCTCCGCGGCGTCAGCATCATGGCGTCGGCGGTCAAGGCGACCATGGGCCCGAAGGGCCGCAACGTGGTCATCGACAAGAAGTTCGGCAGCCCGACCATCACCAAGGACGGAGTGACGGTCGCCAAGGAGATCGAGCTCAAGGACAACTACGAGGACATGGGGGCCCAGATGATCAAGGAGGTGGCCTCCAAGACCTCGGACATCGCCGGCGACGGGACCACAACCGCCACCGTGCTCGCCCACGCCATCATCCGCGACGGGCTCAAGAACGTCACCGCCGGGGCCAACCCGATGGGACTCAAGCGGGGGATCGACACGGCTGTGGACGCGGTGGTCCACGAGCTGAAGACAATGTCCAAGTCCACGAAGGATAAGAAGGAGATCGAGCAGGTCGCCTCCATCGCGGCCAACAACGACAAGACGATCGGGAGCCTGATCGCCGAGGCCATGGAGAAGGTGGGTAAGGACGGGGTCATCACCGTGGAGGAGTCCAAGTCGGCCGAGACCGCGCTCGACGTGGTCGAGGGCATGCAGTTCGACCGCGGGTACCTCTCGCCGTACTTCGTCACCGACCCGGAGCGCATGGAGGTCGTGCTCGAGGATGCGCTGATCCTGATCTATGAAAAGAAGCTGAGCGTGATGAAGGACATGCTGCCGCTGCTCGAGCAGGTGGCCCGCGTGGGCAAGCCGTTTCTGATCGTCGCCGAGGACGTGGAGGGGGAGGCCTTGGCCACGCTCGTCGTCAACAAGCTCCGGGGCACCCTGCACTGCGCGGCGGTCAAGGCGCCGGGCTTTGGCGATCGGCGCAAGGCCATGCTGGAGGACATCGCGACCCTGACCGGTGGCAAGGCCATCACCGAGGACTTGGGCATCAAGCTGGAGAACATCACGCTGGAAGACCTGGGCAAGGCCAAGAAGGTGGTGCTGGACAAGGACAACACCACGATCATCGACGGGGCCGGCAAGACGGCGACGATCGAGGGCCGCATCAAGCAGCTCCGGGCTCAGATCGAAGAGACCACCTCGGACTATGACAAGGAGAAGCTGC
>Ga0209388_1000085_pt1 | contig 16258 bp, 19 predicted proteins | sample Rivendell_Oct201_7_FD_188348 | JGI IMG/M metagenome (GOLD analysis project Ga0209388, IMG submission 188348) | Vadose zone soil and rhizosphere microbial communities from the Eel River Critical Zone Observatory, Northern California to study diel... | ecosystem: Environmental > Terrestrial > Soil...
ACGAAATGGCCCCATTCGTGGATGAGGATGAGGATGCCGATGACGACGACGAACGCGATGACGGTGGTCAACGGACGGCCCTCCCGGGCGACCCGGCTGCCGCGGCAGCGGGCAGCCAGCTTTCCACGAGCCGACGCGTCTCGGTGTCCACGTCCACGCACGTCTCGATGCTGTCGAGGGGGCGCGGAGACACGCGGTCGAGGGCGCGGGCAATGAGATCGGCGATCTGGATGAAGCGGACGTGGCCTTCGAGGAAGGCGGCCACGGCGACTTCGTTGGCGGCGTTCAGGATCGCGGGCGCGCAGCCCCCGGCCGAGAGAGCCTCGCGAGCCAGCCGGAGGCACGGGAAGCGCACCGGATCGGGCGCTTCGAAGGTGAGCGCTCCCACCTTGGTCAGGTCGAGCCGCTCGTCGGGCCAGGGCAGCCGGTCCGGATGGTTGAGGGCGTAGAGGATGGGAATGCCCATGTCGGCCACCCCGAGCTGCGCGATGACCGAGCCGTCCACGTACTCGACCAGCGAATGCACGACCGACTGCGGATGCACCACCACCTGGACCTGCTCGGGCCGCACGTCGAACAGCCAGCGCGCCTCGATGACCTCGAGCCCCTTGTTCATGAGGGTGGCCGAGTCCACCGTGATCTTGGCGCCCATCCGCCAGGTGGGATGGTTGAGCGCCTCCGCCACCGTCACCCGCGCGAGGTCGGCCGCCTTCATGGTCCGGAAGGGGCCGCCGGATGCGGTGAGCAGGATGCGGCGAATCTCGGATCGATTGTGGCCCTCGAGGCACTGGAAGACCGCGCTGTGCTCGGAGTCGACCGGCAGGAGCGCGACCCCGCGCTCCCGGGCCGCCGCGGTCATCAGGCTGCCCGCCATCACCAGCGTCTCCTTGTTGGCGAGCGCGACGCTCTTGCCGCTCTGGATGGCGGCCATGGTCGGCAGCAGGCCCGCGCCGCCCACGATGGCCGAGAGGACGACGTCGGCCTCCACCTCGCGGGCGAGCGTCACCAGGCCGGCCGGGCCCGCGAGCAGCTCGGGGCGCGGGGTGGGCAGGGCCCGGGCCACCGCGTCCATCGCGGCCGCATCCGACAGGGCGAGCGCGCGGGGCCGGTGACGCCGGCAGAGCTCCACGATCAGCTCCGGGTTGGACCCGCGCGCGGCCATACCCTCGACCCGGAACTCCTCCGGGAAATGCTCGACCAGCTCCAGCGTGCGCCGCCCCACGGAGCCGGTGACACCCAGCACGGTCAGCCGCTTCATGCGCCCAGAGACCTCGCGTAGGTTGCGTAGTAGAAGAGCACCGGGGTGTTGACGAGCAGGCTGTCCACGCGGTCGAGCATGCCGCCGTGCCCGGGGATGAGGCGGCCGGTGTCCTTGGTGCCGACGCTCCGCTTGATCGCGGACTCGATGAGGTCGCCGGCCTGCCCCACCACCCCCAGCAGCAAGCCCACGAAGAGCGCGCCGTGGAGCGAGAGCGCGGGGAAGAACCACGCGCGCGCCCCGAGGGCCGCGAGCGCCGACATCACGAGCTGGGCCGCCGCGCCCTCGATCGTCTTGCGCGGGCTGATCGACGGAGCGAGCTTGTGGCGCCCGAGGGTCGAGCCGACCACGTAGGCCGCGGTCTCGCCGAGCCAGGTGACCGAGACCAGGAGCAGGATCCACTCCACCCCGTGCTCGAGATCTCGCAGCCAGAAGGTGTAGCCGAGCAGCCAGTTCACGTAGCAGACGCCGAAGAGCGTGACCACCACCGGCTCCCACGCGGCGCGTCCGGCCACCTCGGCCCGGAGGAACCCGATCGCGCAGATGGCCAGGAGCACCGCGGTGAAGGTCACCCGCTCCGAGATCGGCAGGGCGAAGCTCGCGGTCAGCACCGAGCCGCCCACCAGCCCGATGAACCGCAGGGTGCGGACGCCGGCTCGCTCGAACATGCCGGTGAACTCCCACTGCCCGAGCGCGCCCACCAGCACCATGGCGGCCCCGAAGAGCCACATCGGCCCGTCGATCACCATCCACACGAAGAGCGGGAGCAGGACCAGCGTGCTGAGCAGCCGCCGCACGAGAGCGGCGGAGCGGGAGGGGCCGGCCGCCTCGACCGGGTGCGGGATGCGCACACCCTCGGCCTGGGACATCACACTCTCCCGAAGCGACGATCCCGCTGCTGGAAGTCGGCCACCGCGAGGCAGAACTCACGCGCGCCGAAGTCCGGCCACAGGGTCGGGGTCATCCACAGCTCGGTGTAGGCGACCTGCCACAGGAGGAAGTTCGAGAGTCGCAGCTCGCCGCTGGTGCGGATGAGCAGATCCGGGTCGGGCACCCCGTCGGTGTAGAGCGCGCGCGAGACCCGGACCTCGTCGATGTCCTCCGGACGGAGCGCGCCGCGCTGGACCTCGCGCGCGAGGGTGCGGACCGCGTCGACCAGCTCGTCGCGCCCGCCGTAGTTGAAGGCCATGAGCAGGGTGAGCCCGGTGTTGGCCGCGGTGGTGTCGATGAGGCGCTGGATTCCCTGCCCCACCCGCGGGGGCACGCCCTCCGGCCGGCCGATCATCCGGAAGCGCACGTTGCGCTCCATCAGCTCGGGGAGCTCGCGCTCGATCGAGCGCTCGAGCAGCGCCATGAGGGTCGAGACCTCCTGGTGCGGGCGCTGCCAGTTCTCGGAGGAGAAGGCGTAGAGGGTGAGGAACTGGACGCCGAGCTCACCCGCGGTGCGCACGATGTTCCGCACCGCCTTCACGCCCTCGCCGTGGCCGGCCACGCGCGGCAGCCCGCGGCTGGTGGCCCACCGGCCGTTGCCGTCCATGATGACCGCAACGTGCCGGGGCACCGGGCGCGCCATGACGCGCTGTCGGAGGTCGTCCTCCGGGAGCGTCGACAACTCCGCCACCGACACCCCCGCCCCGGCCTTCGCCGCCATAGCAAACGATGTTACGTGAGCCCCCCACGGATTGCCAGTAAAAAGGCCGAAATACAGGCGAAATCGGCCCGCGCGCAGACAAATCAACCGCCGACTATCCGCCTGGCCCCGCAGTAAACGCGCGTCCGCCCGCGGGAGTAAACGAGCGTCCACCGACATGGGGGAGTGCGGGGGCCATTTCTGGGCCCCCGCAGATGAAGAGACTGAAGAAGTAAACGGTTGTCCGCCCCGGTCGCCCGCGGCGGTTGCCCGCCTACACGGTAAGGACTTCCTGCTCCTTCTTCTTGGTGAGCTCGTCGATCTTGGCGGTGAAGCGATCGGTCGCCTTCTGGATCTGGTCGTGGCCGCGGCGCTCCTCGTCCTCGGAGATCTTCTTCTCCTTGGCGAGCCCCTTCATCTTGTCGTTGGCCTCGCGCCGGACGTTCCGGATGGCGACCCGCGCGTCCTCCGCGAACTTGCCCACCGACTTCGCGAGCTGCTTGCGCCGCTCCTCGGTCAGCGTCGGCATCGTGAGCCGGATCACCTTGCCGTCGTTGCTCGGGGAGAGCCCGAGGTCCGACTTGACGATCCCCTTCTCGATCTCCTTCAGCTGGGTGGCGTCCCACGGCTGGATCAGGATGGTGCGCGGGTCGGGCACCGACACCGACGCCACCTGGTTGAGCGGGGTCGTGTTGCCGTAGGCCTCGACGCGCACCCCGTCCAGGAGCGCCGCGTTGGCGCGGCCGGTGCGCACGCTCGCGAACTCCCGCGCGAGCACGTCAACGGCGGCCTGCATGCGGGTCTCGAGATCCTTCTGCACCGCTTGTTGCGTCATGGCCTACCCCTTCGCGGCGATCGCGTCGGTGGAGACGACGGACCCGACCGGCTCGCCCGTGACTATCCGTCTGATGTTGCCGCTTCGCGTGAGGTCGAAGACCACGATCGGCAGCTTGTTGTCCATGCACAGCGAGATGGCCGTGGTGTCCATCACCTGTAGCCCGCGATTGAGCACCTCGATGTAGCCGACCCGCGGGAGCCGCACCGCGGTCTTGTCCTTGGCCGGATCGGCGGTGTAGATCCCGTCCACCTTGGTCGCCTTCAAGATCGCCTCCGCGCCGATCTCCACCGCGCGCAGGGCCCCCGCGGTATCGGTGGTGAAGAATGGATTACCGGTGCCCGCCGCGAAGACGACCACCCGGCCCTTCTCCAGGTGACGGATGGCCCGCCGCCTGATGTAGGGCTCGGCCACCGCGCGCATCTCGATCGCGGAGAGCACCCGGGTGGGCACGCCCGCCTTCTCGATCGCATCCTGAAGGGCCAGCGCGTTGATCACGGTGGCGAGCATGCCCATGTAGTCGCCGGTGGCGCGGTCCATGCCGCCCGCGCTGGCCGCGATGCCGCGGAAGATGTTGCCGCCCCCAATGACCACCGCCAGCTCGACGCCGAGCCGCACCACCTCGGCCACCTCCTCCGCGATGCGGCTGATGACGTCGGGATCCATGCCGTAGCCCTGGCTGCCCGCGAGCGCTTCGCCCGAGATCTTGAGCAGGACGCGCTTGTAGGCGGGAGCCGCGCCGGCGGCCATGGAGGCCTAGCTCTCGCCCACCTGGAAGCGGGCGAAGCGCTTGACCACGATGCGCTCGCCCATCTTGGACGTCGACTGGTCCACCATGTCCTTGAGGCGGGTCTTGCCGGACGCGTCACGGATGAACGGCTGCTCCAGCAGGCAGGACTCGGCGTAGAACTTCTCGAGCTTGCCCTCGATGATCTTGTCGACGACCTGGGGCGGCTTCTTCTGGTCGGCCATCTGCTGCCGGTAGATCTCCCGCTCCTTCTCCACCACCGCTCCCGGCACATCTTCGCGCGACACGTATGACGGATTCGCGGCCGCCACTTGCATCGCCACGTCCTTGACCAGCTGCTGGAAGTCGTCGGTGCGGGCCACGAAGTCGGTCTCGCAGTTGATCTCCACCAGCACCCCGATCTTGCCGCCGGGGTGGATGTAGGAGGCCACCACCCCGTCCTTGGCCTCGCGGTGGGCCTTCTTGGCCGCGTCGGCCAGGCCCTTCTTGCGCAGGTGCTCGATCGCGCCCTGCATGTCGCCCTTGGAGGCCTCGAGCGCCGCCTTGCAGTCCATCACTCCCGCCCCGGTGCGCTCCCGGAGCTCCTTCACCTGTTCCGCCGAGGATGCCATGCCGTGAGTGTCCTCGCCTCGGGGCGTCAGGCGCCCGGCTCCGCCGTCGCCGACATCTCGGCCTCGGTCACCAGCGGCAGGTCCGGCGAAGCCGGGATCTCCTCCACCTCCTGCTTGGCGAGGGTGCCGCTGCCCTCGATGATCGCGTCCGCGATGCGCGAGGTGATCAGGCGCACCGAGCGGATGGCGTCGTCGTTGCCGGGCACCGGGTAGTCGATCCCGGAGGGGTCGCAGTTGGTGTCCACGATGGCCACGATCGGGATCGCGAGCCGGCGGGCCTCCTCCACCGCGATCGACTCCTTCTTGGGGTCGATGATGAAGATCGCGGAGGGCAGCCGGTCCATGCTCTTGATGCCCACCAGCGCGCTCTGGAGCTTGGCCCGCTCGCGCTCGAGCCCGATGACTTCCTTCTTGGGCAGGCGTTCGTACTCGCCGGTCTCGCTCATCTCGTCGAGCTTCTTGAGCCGCGCGATCGACTTGCGAATCGTCGTGAAGTTGGTGAGGGTGCCGCCCAGCCAGCGGTGGTTGACGTAGAACTGCCCGCAGCGGGCCGTCTCCTCCAGCACCGTCTCCTGGGCCTGCTTCTTGGTGCCCACGAACAGCACGGTGCCGCCGTCGGCGGCGAGGTCGCGCACGAAGGCGTAGGCCTCGCGGAACTTCTTGAGGGTCTTTTGTAGATCGATGATATAGATGCCGTTGCGCTCGCCGAAGATGTACTTCTGCATCTTCGGGTTCCAGCGCTTGGTCTGGTGGCCGAAGTGCACCCCGGCCTCCAGCAGCTCCTTCATGGTCAGCGATGCCATGGTCCTGCCGTCCTTTCCGTCGTCGTTCGGTTGGCCTCCGGTCGCGAGCGGCCGGCCCCCGGAAAGGGGGGCGACACTTCCCCGGGGGCCGACGCGGCCCGCGGAGACCGAAGCTCGCAACCGTGCGTGTTAGGTCGTGTACTTCGCGTTGATTCGAACGTACTCCTCACTGAGGTCCGATGTCCACACCGCGTCCTCGCCCCGTCCCAGTTCCAGGTCGATGGCGATGGTGTAGCTCGTCCCGCCCATCACCTCGTGAATCCGGTCGAGGCGGGCTCCCGCCCGCAGCATCCCCTTCTCCACGAGCAATTCGCCCCCGATCGCGATGGCCACCCGGTCCGCGGCCACCCGGGCCGGGCCCTTGCCCAGCGCCATCATGATGCGGCCCCAGTTGGGGTCGGCGCCGTTGATCGCGGTCTTCACGAGCGGCGAGTTGGCCACCGAGCGGGCGGCCAGCACCGCCTCCCGCCGGGTGCGGGCGCCGCGCACCGCGATCTCCACGAGCTTCGTCGCGCCCTCGCCGTCCTCGACGAGCATGCGGGCGAGGCGCTCGGTGATGGCCTCGAGCGCGCGCGCGAACTGGCGCAGCCCCTTGCCTCCGCGCTCGAGCGACGCGTTCTCGGCCAGCCCGTTGGCGAGCAGGGCCACCGTGTCGCTGGTGGACTGGTCGCCGTCCACCGTGATGCGGTTGAACGAGCGGTCGACCGAGCGGCGGAGCACGCGGGGCAGCGAGTCGCGCGCCACCATCGCGTCGGTGGCGAGGAAGCAGAACATCGTCGCCATGTGCGGCTCGAGCATGCCGACGCCCTTGGCGATGCCCCCGATGGTGACCGGCCGGCCCGCCACGTCGACCCGCAGGGCGGCTTCCTTCGGCCGCGTGTCGGTGGTCATGATGGCCTCGGCCGCGAGCCGCCCGCCCTGCGGCGAGAGGCCCTTCACCAGCTTGGGCAGCCCGGCTCGGATCTTGTCCATCGGCAGCGGCTGGCCGATGACGCCGGTGGAGGCGATCAGGACCTGGCGCGGCGGGATGCGCAGCAGCTCCCCGGTGATCCGGGTCATCTCGCGCGCGTCCTTCACCCCCTGCTCGCCGGTGCACACGTTCGAGCAACCCGCGGAGGCGAGGATCGCCTGGGCCCGGCCGTCACGCACGTGCTCCTGCGAGACGAGCACCGGCGCGCCCTTGACCTGATTGGTGGTGAACACCGCGGCCGCGCGCGCGGGTGACGACGAGTAGACGAGGGCCAGATCCTTCTTACCGCTCGGCTTGATGCCCGCCGCGATGCCGGAGGCGAGGATGCCGGGCACGGCGGTGATGCCCCCCTCCAGCCACTGAAAGTCCGCCATGCGGGCTACGGATACACCGGAGGCGCTTCGAGACCGGTCCGCTCGTCCCACCCCATCATGATGTTGAGGCTCTGGATGCCGTTGGCGGAGCCGCCCTTGCCCAGGTTGTCGAGCGCCGACACGCACACCGCGCGCTTGGTGCGCGGGTCGGCCACCACCGTGACGTCGCAGTAGTTCGAGCCCACCACCGACCGGGTGGTCGGGCGCTGGCCCTCGTCGAGCACCCGCACGAACGGCTCGCCCGCGTAGAACTCGCGGTAGAGCGCGACCAGCTCCGCGCTGGTCGCCGGCCGGGTGAGCGGGACCGACGCGGTCGTGAACAGGCCACGGTTGAGGGGAACGAGGTGAGGGGTAAAGCTCACGATCACTTGCTGTCCCGCGAGGGCGGAGAGCTCCTGCTCGATCTCCGGCGTGTGGCGATGGGTGGCCAGGCCGTAGGCCTGCACGTTCTCGTTGGCCTCGGTGAAGAGATACATCGGCTCCGCCTTGCGCCCCTGCGCTCCGGCCCCGGTGACGCCGGACTTGCCGTCGATCACGATGCCGTCGACCGCGCCCCGACCGCTCTTGAGCAGCGGTGCGGTCGCGAGCACCGCCCCCATCGGGTAGCAGCCCGGCGAGGCGACGAGCGAGGCGCCCGCGATCTGCTTGCGGTGCAGCTCGGGCAGCCCGTAGACCGCCTCCGCGAGCCCCGCCGCGTCCTCGTGCGGAGCCTTGTACCAGGTGGTGTAGAGCGCGGCGTCCTTCAAGCGGTAGTCGGCCGAGAGGTCGATCGCCTTCTGGCCGCTCCGGCGCAGCACCGGCATGAGCCGCTGCGACTCCATGTGGGGCAGCGCGAGGAAGACCAGGTCCGATAGGGCGGCGAGCCGCTCGGGGTCGATGTCCTGGAAGACGAGGTCGCTGAGCCCGCGCAGGTGCGGGTAGCTCTTGTCGAGGCGCTCGCCCGCGAGGCGCTCCGAGGTGACCGCGGTGATGCGCACCTTGGGATGCACGGAGAGCAGACGCAGCAGCTCCGCGCCCATGTATCCGCTGGCTCCGGTGACCGCGACTCTCAGCATGGCCGGATCCGCGCGCGGGCTACCGCTTCGAGTACTGGAACTTCGACCGGGCGCCCGGCTGGCCGTACTTCTTGCGCTCCTTCATCCGCGGATCGCGGGTGAGGAGGCCGGCCCGCTTGAGCGTCTGGCGCAGCTTGTCGTCGAACTGGAGCAGCGCCCGCGCGATGCCGTGGCGGACCGCGCCGGCCTGCCCGGTCGGCCCGCCGCCGCCCACGTTCACCATCGCGTCGAACTGGCCGAAGGTGTTGGTGAGCTGGAGCGGCTGGGAGATCACCATCCGCAGCGTCTCGCGCGGGAAGTAGTCCTCGAAGGGGCGGCGATTGATCAGGATGCGGCCGTTGCCGGCACGCAGCCAGACCCGCGCCACCGACGTCTTGCGGCGTCCCGTTCCATAGAAGCGAGTGACGACGGCCATGGGGCTCCTCAGCGGGCGCGCGCGCGCGTGGCGAGCGGCTCGGGCTTCTGGGCGGCGTGGGGATGGTCCGCCCCTTTGTAGACCTTCAGCTTCTTGGCCATCGCGCGGCCCAGGCGGCCCTTGGGGAGCATGCCCTGCACCGCCCACTCGATCACGCGCTCGGGATGGGTCTTGATCATCCGCTCCGCGCTCACCTCGCGGAGGCCTCCGATGTAGCCGCTGTGCCAGCGGTAGATCTTGTCGGTCAGCTTGCGCCCGGTCAGGTGGATCTTCTCCGCGTTGATGACCACCACGTGGTCGCCCACGTCGAGGTGCGGGGAGAACTGCGGCTTGTGCTTGCCCCGGAGGACCGTCGCGACCTGGGTGGCCAGACGGCCCAGCACCCGGTCACTGGCGTCGACCAGGAACCACTTGCGCTCGACTTCCTCTTCCTTCGGCATCAGCGTCGTCATGATCTCGTCCGGAGTCCCCCGTTGAATGGCAACGGGTAATCATAAAGGAACGGCTCTACCCGGTCAACTGCCAGGGTCAACTGCGAGACCGTCGTGGGCGGGGCCGGGCCGCGGCCTTGACCGGCTTGGCCGTCTTGGTCTTGCCCGGGAAGGGGCAGAGGGCCTCCACCGGGCAGGTGGGGCAGGCCGGCTTCCGGGCGAAGCAGACCCGCCGGCCGTGGAGGATGAGCAGGTGGCTCGCCTGGGTCCAGCCCGGCTGGGGCAGCACCAGGCAGAGCTGGTCGTGGATCTTCTCGGGGTCGTCCCCCCGGGCCAGGCCCAGGCGCTGCGAAACCCGGAACACGTGGGTGTCGACCGCCAGGGCCGGGATGCCGAAGGCGTTGCCGAGCACCACATTGGCGGTCTTCCGCCCCACCCCGGGCAGCGCGACGAGCTCGTCCAGGGTGCGGGGCACCTCTCCACCGTGACGCTCGACGAGGGCCCTCGCCATCCCGGAGATCGAGCGGGCCTTGGCCCGGAAGAACCCGGTCGAGTGGATCAGGCGCTCGAGGTCCGGGAGCGGCACTCCGGCCCAGTCCTGCGCGCGGCGGTATCGCGGGAACAGCTCCGCGGTGACCGCGTTGACGCGCTCGTCGGTGCACTGCGCCGACAGGATGGTGGCCACCAGCAGATCGAGCGGGGTGTCGAACCTGAGCTCGGTGCGCGCGTCCGGGTAGACGCGGGCGAGACGGCTCAGGATCTGGCGGGCGCGCGCCTTCTTGGCGGGCAGGCTCTCGGCCATCAGCGTGACTCCTTTGGCAGGCAAGACGGATCCGGATCTCGACCGATCTCGACCCGCCCTGCCCCGATGGAGATCGGGGCGACCGACACCGCCATGGGCAGTCGACGCAGGCGCGGGGTCGGGTCGAAGTTTCTCACGATCCAGCGCACAAGGAGACCGGGCAGGCGCACGCCCCCGTAGCTGGCCCCGTCGACGTGCAGGGTGAACGGCGCGGGCGCAGGCCCCGCGCGGTGGTTGGCGTGGTCCCACTCCGGCGGGCGTCGATCGATGGAGAGCCAGACCGCCATGACCGCGGCCAGCCCCAGGAGCAGCGCGGCCAGAGCCCCGGTGGCGCGTCCGGTCATCGGCCCGGCGCGGGCTCGGCGGCGCGGGCGACCAGCAAGATCGAGATGCCGAAGGGCAGGGAGACGAAGCGCAGGAGGGTCGCCTCCGCGCCGAAGCCGCGGGCCAGCATCCGGTTCACGAGCGGGGCGGGACGCTCGAGATCGTGGCTGGGCCGGTGCAGCGCCGCCCGCACGACCCGCATCGCCATGATCGGCGGCGCGAGCAGCGTGTTGAAGTAGGTGACCCGGTCGACCGCGAAGCCCGCCGCCCGGACCACGGCGCGCAGCGAGCCCGCGGTGTAGCGGCGCCGGTGGCCCAGGAGCTCGTCGTGACGGCTCCAGAGCCAGGCGTAGGCGGGCACCGTCACCACCAGGCGGCCGCCGGGCGCGAGCAGGCGGCGGCACGCCCGCAGGGCGCCCGCCTCGTCGGTGACGTGCTCGAGGACGTCGAAGAGACACGCCGCGTCCCACCGCCCCGCCTCGAGCGGGATGTCGTCCGGCAGCGAGCCCGCCCGCACGTCGAGGCCGCGCGCTCGCGCGATCTCGCGCAGGACGGGATCCATCTCGACCCCGACCGCGGTCCCGAGGCCCGCGAGCGCCTCGAGCAGGCCGCCGCTGCCGCAGCCGACCTCCGCCACCCGGCGGCCGCCGCCCGGCAGGAGGCGGGCCATCTCGGCGAGGAGGATCGCGCGACGGCCCTGGAACCACCAGTGGGCTCGGTCCTCCTCGGCGTGCACCGCGGCGTAGGCGGGATCCATGGTCAGGCCGCCCCGTCGAGCGCCCGCCGGATGGACTCGATCCGCTCGCGGGCCGCCGCGGGAGTGAGCGGCGCCGGCTGATGGTCGACGCGCCAGATCGGCGAGCGCAGATCCGGGTCGGCGGGCAGGCGCGGGACGAGGTGCCAGTGGATGTGCGGTACCTGGTTGCCGAGCAACTCGTAGTTCATCTTCACCGGCCGGAAGACGCGCGCGAGCGCCTCGGCCACGCGGCTCACCTCCTCGAGATGAGCCCGGCGCTCCCCCGCCTCGAGCTGGTAGAGCTCGGTGGCGTGGCGGCGCAGCACCAGCAAGACGTAGCCCGGGAAGAACTGGTCCTCGTGGAGGAAGGCGCGCGAGGTCTCGAGCTCCGCGATGAGCCGGGCGCCGGCCGCGCCGTACTTGCCGCACATCACGCAGGCCGGGGCGGTCACCGGCGCTCGGACAGGAACCGCCCGATGCGGCCCATCGCCTCCTGGATCCGCTCGAGCGACTGCGCGTAGGAGAAGCGGAGGTAGCCCTCCGCGTTGCGGCCGAAGTCCACCCCGGGAGTGACGCCCACGTGCGCGCGCTCCAGGATCTCGAACGCGAAGGCGAGCGAATCGCCGGTGAAGCGCCGGGCGTTGGCCAGCACGTAGAATGCGCCGGTGGGCGGCGCGCCCACCCCGAGCCCGATCCCGCGCAGGCCGTCGACCATGACCCGTCGCCGCTCGTCGAAGATCCGCCGGAAGCGGGCGCTCTCCTCGCCCGCCTCGCGCAGCGCGGCCAGGGCCGCCCACTGGACGAACTCGTTCGTGGAGATGAAGAAGTTGCCGTGCATCGCGGTCAGCGCGGGCATGAAGGCGCGGGGCGCGATCAGGTACCCCACCCGCCAGCCGGTCATCGCGAAGGCCTTGGAGAACCCATTGAGCACGAACGCGTGGTCGGTGAACTCGAGCACGGTATGCTCCGGCCCCTCGTAGGTGAGCCCGTGATAGATCTCGTCCGACACCACCCAGGGGCCGATCCGGCAGAGCGCGGCGAGGCGCTCCGCGCTCAGCACGGTGCCGGTGGGGTTGGCCGGCGAGTTGACCAGCAGGGCCTTGGTGCGCGGGGAGAGCCGCGCGGCCACCGCGTCCGGCCGGTACTGGAAGGCGTCGGACTCCTCTACCGGGACGTAGATCGGCTCGCCCTCCGCGAACTTCACGAACTTGGGATAGCAGGCGTAGTACGGGTCGGAGAGGATCACCTCGTCGCCGCGGTCGAGTAGCGCGCCGAAGAGCAGCAGCATGGCCGGCGAGGTCCCCGCGGTCACCAGGACCTGGTCCGGCGAGACCGTCACCCCGTAGCGGCTGTGGTAGTGCTCGGCGATCGCCTCGCGGAGGGGCAGGATGCCGAGGGGGTGGGCGTAGCGGGTGCGCCCATCCTTGAGCGCCTTCTCGGCCGCCTCGCGGATCACCGCGGGGGTGTCGAAGTCGGGCTCCCCGAACTCCAGGTGGATGACGTCGATCCCCTGCTGCTCCAGGGCCTGCGCGCGCTGGAAGACCTCCACCGCGAGGAACGGCTCGATCTCCTGCGTCCGCCGCGCGATCACGTGCGCCCTCCATCCGGAAGCCGCGCGAGCCGCCGCCGCGCGGCCAGCACCTCGCGCAGCATGCGGGGGCCGTCGCGCAGCACGCCGACCTTGGAGCCGGGCTGGTCCGCCCAGTTCACCGGCACCTCCGCGATCCGGTATCCGCGGCGCTGGGCCAGCAGGAGCAGCTCGACGTCGAAGCCGAACCCGTCGGTGCCGAGCCGCGGGAACAGCGCCTCCGCGACCGTGCCCCGGAAGAGCTTGAAGCCGCACTGGGTGTCGACGACTTCCACCACCCCGAGTCGCCGCACCAGGAAGTTGAAGACGTGGCCCGAGAGCATGCGGTGGGTCCGCACCTGCCGGGCCACCGCGGGGTCGTGGAGCACCCGCGAGCCGACCGCGAGGTCGGCGCCCGCCGCGATCGCCGCCTCGAGGCGGGCCACCTCCGCGATCGGGGTGGCCCCGTCGGCATCCGCCATCAGGCGGAGCGCGCCGACCGCACGGGCCATGCCGACGCGCACCGCGTGCCCCTTGCCCCGGTTCCGCTCGAGCGCGTGGACGATTACCCCCGCGCGGCCGGCCGCCACCTCGCCCACCCGCTCGGCGGTGCCGTCGCGGCTGCCGTCGTCCACCACGATCACCTCGTACGCCTCGTCGCGGCCCTCGAAGTAGGCCTGGACGTCCTTCAGGTACCCGGGCAGGCGCACCGCTTCGTTGTAGGCGGGGATGACCACGGACCAGCGGAGGGCGGGACGGCTCACCGCGGTGGCTAGGCCCAGGGGGCGTCGGCGCGGCGACGCCGCCGGGCCACGCCGGTCTTCTGCGCGGCCTTGGCCACCTCGCGTGCCACCGCGGGCGCGACCTTCTTGTTGAACACGCTCGGGATGATGTACTCGGGGCCCAGCTCGCCCCGCCCCACGCAGGAGGCGATGGCGTGGGCCGCCGCGATCTTCATCTCGTCGTTCACCATCCGGGCCCGGGAGTCGAGGAGGCCGCGGAAGAATCCCGGGAAGCAGAGCACGTTGTTGATCTGGTTCGGGTAGTCGGAGCGGCCGGTGGCCATCACCCGCACGTGGCGCTCGGCCTCCTCCGGCTGGATCTCGGGCACCGGGTTGGCCATCGCGAACACGATGCGGTCGCGGGCCATGCTCTTGACGTCCCGGACCGTCAGCACCCGCGGCACCGAGAGGCCGATGAACACGTCCGCCCCGCGGATCGCGTCCGATAGCCGGCCCTTGACGTTCCGCGGGTTCGTCGCGGCGGCCACCCACGTCTTCATGAAGTCCATGCCCACCGGCCGGCCGCGATAGATCGTGCCGTGCTCGTCGACCCCGATGATCTGGCGCGCGCCCAGGGAGAGCAGGATCTTGATGGTGGCGGTGCCCGCCGCGCCGACCCCGGAGACCACCACCTTGATCCGGCGGATGTCCTTCCGCACGATCTTGAGCGCGTTGAGCAGGGCGGCGAGCACGACGACCGCAGTGCCGTGCTGGTCGTCGTGGAAGACCGGGATGTCGAGCTCCTTGCGCAGCCGCTCCTCGACCTCGAAGCAGCGGGGCGCCGAGATGTCCTCCAGGTTGATGCCGCCGAAAGCGGGCGCGATCATCTTGACCGTCTCCACGATCTTGCCCGGGTCCTTGGTATCGAGCGGGATCGGAAACGCGTCGACGCCGGCCAGCTCCTTGAAGAGCATGGCCTTGCCCTCCATCACCGGCATCGCGGCCTCGGGGCCGATGTCGCCGAGTCCCAATACCGCGGTGCCGTCGGTGACGACCGCGACCGCGTTCTGCTTGATGGTCAGGGTGAATGCCCGGCTCGGGTCGTCCTTGATCGCGAGGCAGACCCGGGCCACCCCCGGGGTGTAGGCCATGCTGAGATCGTCGCGGCTGCGGATCGGCACCTTGCTGTGGATCTCGATCTTGCCGCCCAGGTGCATCAGGAAGGTGCGGTCCGAGATGTTGGCGATGCGGACCCCGGCCGTCGACTTGACCCGGTCGGCGATGTCATGGGCGTGACGGCTGTCGCGGGCCTTGATGGTGATGTCACGGAGCACCCGCTCCCCGGTCATCTCGACCAGGTCCACCGCCCCGATGTCACCGCCGGCCTTGCCGATGACCGAGGTGACGCGGCCCAGCATGCCGGGCTTGTTCCGGATCTCGAGACGGACGGTGAAGCTGTAGGAGGCGCTGGGAGCGACGGCCATCAATTTCTCACAATCAGCAATCTCTCATCATGGCGGGCATTTAGACGGTAAGACCCACCCCACCTGGAGTCAACTTATTTCCGCCCCGCAAGTTGACCGGCCACCGCGCGCCGTGGTATTCCACCCTGTGCTCGGACCACGAAACCTGGTTGTCCTCCTTTGCGTCCTCGTGGCCGGAGCGGCCGCCCCCTCGCGCGCGTGCGCCGATACGCAGCGCTTCACCGTCGAGTCGGCGAAGAGCCGCGTGAGCTTCGACGCCTTCCATCCGTGGACGATCGGCGTGTTCTCGGCGGCCAGCGAGGGGCCGACCGGCGAGTTCGAGATCGACATCTCCGACCTCCGCCAGCCCGTCAAGGGGGGGCTCACCGTGTCGGCGGCTGGCTTTCGGTCGGGAGACAACGGCCGCGACAAGGACATCCGCCGAGCGCTCGACGTAGACCATCATCCGGAGATCCGGTACCGCATCGACAAGATGGACAGCTCCTTCCCCTCGCTGGCCGAGAACAACGACGTGATCCTGACCATCCACGGGGTGCTGTCCGTCAAGGGCATCGAGCGCCCGACGACGTTTGCGGGCCGGATTCGCCTCCGGCCCGGCGGTGCGCTCTGGATCCGGGGCGAGAGCTGGCTGAAGCCTCGAGACTGGGGAGTCCCCCTGATTCGCTCCTGGCTGGTCAGCATGAAGGACAGCGTGCTCGCGCTATTCGACCTGACCCTGAACAAGTCCCAGTAAGCATCTGGTATTTCATATCTTCCGGGAGCCACGGCTGACCCTCGACCGGTCGGCCGCCATAGCCTCGCCGACCCCTGAATTGAATACGCGCCCTTCCGGGCGCGTCTGCTTGGAACGGCGCGGAGTTGCGAGGAACGATCCCCATCGTTCACCGGTTTCTCGATCAACCCGTGGCCGGTGGTGTCGGGCGCTGCAACCGAAGAGCACCGCACACCATCTAAACGACCGAGGGCGGAGCCGAAAAGGACGACCCAGGGAAACAATTACCGGCAGCATCCCGACGAATACGAGGCCGTAATGACTTTTAGAGAGACCGACAGCATGACCGCGATCGAGACAGGCCAATTCAGAGGAAGCTCGACGGAGCCAAAGCGGCGCGGGCGTCAGCCCCAGATCCCGAGCAAGGGCGCGAACCCCCCGGTGGACGACGAGCTGGATCGCGTGGTGGACACCGCGGTCGAACTGGACGAGACGCCGGCCCTCTCGGAGGAGGCGCTGCGTCCGTCGGCGTCGCCCGCCGAGGACCCGGTCCGCCTCTACCTCAAGGAGATCGGCAAAGTCTCGCTCCTGAAGGCCGAGGAAGAGGTCACGATCGGCCGTCGGATCGAGGTCGGCCAGATCGCGCTGCGGCGGGCCCTGGGTCGCGTGCCGTTCGCCACCGCCAAGCTGCTGGCCCTGGTGGACCGGGTGCGCCGCGAGGAGGTCCCGCTCGACGACGTGATCCTGCTCCCCGAGGGCGGCGAGCCCACGCCGGGCGAGG